>Ga0209211_10000139_pt1 | contig 155294 bp, 126 predicted proteins | sample RifGroA2_FD_183992 | JGI IMG/M metagenome (GOLD analysis project Ga0209211, IMG submission 183992) | Groundwater microbial communities from Rifle, Colorado, USA - Groundwater A2 (SPAdes) (version 2) | ecosystem: Environmental > Aquatic > Deep subsurface > Groundwater | place: Rifle, Colorado...
TTCAATGCCCTGGATATCTACGACAACGCCTTTAACGCCGGTTGCTGTTACTGAGTAGCTAGTGACTTCCTGTTTCTTGGCTCTGCCGTATTTCTGGTCATTGGCAGTATAATATTCCTCTATTACTATCTTCTGAATATCTACTACAGCTCCTGGATTTCCATCTTTATCTGGAGCATAAGTCGTGATTATCTGTGATTTCACCTTTCCATATTTTAGATCTACCGCATCAGTATAATAATCTTCTATTTCAATCTTTTGTATATCAAGCACAATATTTTCATCTTTAGGATTAAGAGTGGTGATTATCTGTGACTTTACTTTCCCATATTTAAGATCGCTTGGATCAGTATAGTAATCCTCTATAATTATTTTTTGATCGTCTATTAATATAGACCCATCTGGGGTATAAGTTTTAACTCGCTGTTCACGCACCTTTCCTGCATATTGATGGCCTTCTCCATAATATGAAAGGGTTAACTCCTGAAGACTAAGCACTATACTGCCATCAGGAGTATAAGTTGTAACACGCTGTTTGATAGCCTTCCCGTTCGCATCATAAGCGGTTATTTCGATACTCTGATTATCTATAGCTAAAGTTGGATTGTTAGGGTTATAACTTATTACATTCTGCGTATGTACTTTCCCGGCATATTGATGGCCTTCTGCATAATATGTAAGAGCTACTTCTTGAATACTAATCACGCTAGCGCCATTAGGGCTATAGGTAGTAATACGCTGTTTTAAAGGATTATCACCTTCATAAGTAAGTATCTCAATGCTCTGGTTATCTATAATTGTGGTAGGATTATCTGGGTTATCATTAGGATTGTAGCTTATTGTATCCTGCGTATGCACCTTTCCATCAGCATAATAAGAAACAGTTATATCCTGGATGCCAAGGACTTTGCCTGTAGACGATCGACTTATGATACGTTGAGTCTTAGATTGGCTGTTTGTCTTCGATAAAACTTCTATTGTCTGTGAATCTATTATGTTGCCATTTGCATCATAATGCGTAACTGTGTAGGAATTTACCTGGCCTGTGGCTGGATCAAACGATTGAATATCTATTTTTTCTGAGCCAGTTACATTGCCATTTGTATCCTTATGGGTAACAGTGTAAGAATTGACCTGGCCTGTTACCGGATCAATAGAGTGAATATCTGTCTTTTCTGAGCCTATTACATTACCATTTGCATCATAATTTGTGGTTGTATAAGAATTGACCTGGCCTGTGGCTGGATCAAACGATTGAATATCTATTTTTTCTGAGCCAGTTACATTGCCATTTGCATCATAATGCGTAACTGTGTAGGAATTAGTCTGGCCTGTGACTAGATCAGTAGAGTGTATTTGGAAAGAATCTATACCTATAATATTACCCTGGTCGTCATAAATAGGAATATCGTAAGAGGTGGGCGCAGCTTGTTCTTCTTCGCCAGCAGCCGCTGCAACTGTCTGAGATTCCTCTGCAGGAGGAGCCGCAGGAGGAGCGTTTAAATTCAGATCTTCTGTCCATACCTTATGTTTAACTTCTGAAAGCGGGAACATTCCATATCCTTTAACTTTTCTTGAGATAAGATTTTGGTCTTGATCAAACTTTTCTATTGTCTGTCTATATACCTGCCCGCCTTTTTTAAATGGCGGCAGGATTATCTTTGTTTTTCTAGTTATGTTCTGTATTTGGGGCATTTCATCATCATAGAAACTCTTTACAATAGAATCGGATTCAAAATTAAAATTTTCATCAAAAGAAAGGGAATGCTGTTCTTTAATTCTACCAAGCCTTCCATATCTCGTAGTTATTATCTGTCTATTTTTAAAATTACCTTTTATATCATAAGTATCTATAATCTGCTCTATTACCTTCCCAAATGAATCGTATTTGGTGCCAGAATATTTTATTTTACCAGTTACTCTTCCTGCCTTGCTTTTTATCTCTTCTTCTCCGCTAGCAGCCCCTTTTAAATCGCGAACATAAAAGAAAATAGGGGTATCTTGAGGCCCTGCAATAGCTGAAACATCCGATATGGGCTGTGGCCCAAAAGTGTCTGTCTTAACATTGACTTGATTTCCATATCTGTCATAGAAAAATGTTATTGATTTAATCATTTCGTTCGTTTTCATGTTATACAAATATATTTCTTTCTTTGAATCTGTATGGATTAAATTTTCGTCAAAAGATATTACCTTGTTTGTTCTTGCGTTTCCCTTGGCGTCAAAGGTATTAAAGGTATACTGCTCCATTTCAAGGTTACTATTCTTGTCAAAGCTCAATCTATCTTCGTTTACAGTTCTATTCATATGGTCATAGACAATAGATAAAGATATGGATTTTTTCGGAATTATTTGATCTATAAATCTATTTTTAACATCAGGGGTATCTGTAGGCTGGGTAAAATATTCATATCTGCGTTGTGATCTTATATTGCCTGTAGTATCAGTAGATAAAACTATTGTTTTCCCAAAGGTAGTAGCAGATACGTCTATACCATTTTCTTTTAGAGAAGTCTCTTTTTTAGTCTGACTCTTTAAAAAACCTTCGCTATTATATGAAAGCGCCTCAAGAGATAAAGATGTTTTCATGTTGTTGCTGCCATAAGAAAATATCTCGCTTGCTCTCATCCTGCCGAAATCATCATATGAATATTGAGAAACCTTCCATCCAGACACAAGCCCGAACTTTGTGCTTTCTATTCCTTTATTTAATATGAGTTGCCCGAGTTCATCATAATACATATCTTTCATATATCCTGATTTTGCCTCGCCTTCGCCTGGAATAGTTTTATAATCATACCCTAACACCTGGCTGAATTCATTGTATAAGATACCTGTTTTCAAAGTCTCCTCAGAGGCATTAAGGGCTTTTGGCATAGAATCTGATAATTCTTCTATTCTGATATTCAATAATTTTATGTCACTGAACTCGCTGTCAAATATACTAATCATCATCTCTAAATTATCACTAGCGCCTTTATAAATATTCTGATTTAAACGCTCTGCTGCATAGTCTCCTGCGCTCTTAAGGCTTGTCTTATCAAACCAATCTTCGCCTGTTTCTTCTCCTCCCTCTTCATTAAGTTTTAAAGAATCGTCTATAAAGGAAAAGATTTCATTTTGTTTATCTATAAATTCTTTTTTATCATCATAATATTTACCTAAAAATTTTAAAGCGTCTAACGCGGTTAATGCCTGTGACAGAGTATCTATTTTCATGGTATCAGCTGTTTCAAAATCGCCTTGATCTAACGTCTTAGCCCAATTATCTGTTTTGGTTCCCAAATCATTAAGTAAATTTGCTATTGCTTCAATGTCATCCGAATGTGTATAACCATTTTGCCTGTCTAGATATTCTTTTTTCTTTTCCTCTTCTTTTATTCTAACAAGGTCCGCTATAGATTTAGATAACCTATTGCTTATCTCTTGCAGTTCTTTATGTAATGCCAGGCTTGAACCATCTTTTTCTAATGCCTCTATAAGTCCTTCAGCCTTTTCTTCTATAGAAGAAAGTTCTGTTTTTATATTTTTTAATGCCTCTTCGATTTCCAGTTTATTAACTCCTTTAGCTATAAGTTTATCTATCTCCTTTGAAATATCATTGGCTAAATTTTTTATCTTAAATACCTGTTGCAGCGAAACTCCTTCTTTAGTTGTCTTTTCTTTAGAATATATCAACTGGCCGAAACTATTATACTGAGCATCTGAAAATTCTTTAAGCGCTGCATTTTTTACATTAAAAGGTATAGCTTCAATGACTTCTTTTATAGGTATCTCCAGCTCTAATACAGCTGCTATTAACCGTTCCTCGTCTTTTGCCATGGCTGAAACTTCGTCAGATTTTTCTTTTGTTGAATTTACTATTGCCTCTATATTCTGAGCTCTTAACTTTGCTTCTTCAGCCAATCCTTTTAAATGGTCTTTATTAGACCATCCATTACGATCTGCTTCCTGCGCAAGTTTTTCTAATTTCGATGCTTCAGTATTGGCTTCTGATTTTATGTTATTAAGCTGTTCATAAGACATCTTTAAAAGCTCTGCTGCAAATCTTAATTCTTTGGCCTTTTCATTGATTTCTTTGCTAAGTTCGTTCAGCCTATTATAAATGGCGTTTGCCGCATTGATCGCAGCATGCGATATAGAGGTTGTTTCTTCCTTTGTTTTTCCTGCTGTAAAAGCATCCTGCAATTCATCAAATTTAGATAACGCTGCATCTGTCAGACTGATAAGCTCCCTATAGGCATCCATTAGCTGCGTGTCATTCTGCGCCTTTGCTTGTAAATATCTGCTATCTAACTCTTCTTTCAAAAGTTCGGTAATATGCAATACTTTAACTGCATTTTCGCTTGATACGCCAAATGTTAATACTTCTTCTTTGTACTCTACCACTCGGCCTTCTGTATTGTATTTTGTATCGTATCTTATAACTTTCTCTTCGCTCTTAGCTCCAAGAGGTATAAAATCTGCCAGATCTATAGTTAAATCTTCCAGGCGTTTTGCCTCTGTTATATAGTAGGTAATATTTTTTGTAAGGCTATTAAGCTGAACAGTTATAACATTTACTTCATTAATTGATTTATCTAAATCTATTTTTTCGTCTCCCATTTTTTCTATAAGATTTGTCAAAGACGCAAGTACTTCTGGCGGCACATTCTCTTGCTCTAAAAGGGTATCATACAGGTCTTTTGTATTGTTTATAGAAGAATCTAATTCTCCTTTTTCCCCTTTTAAGAAAGACAGGTAATCATCCGATGCTTCATTAAATGCCTGGAACGCAACATTAAATCCTTTTATAGCCTGAAGCGCCTCTATTTCTGACCTTTGTTTAGCTTCTTTAAAATTATTAGCAGCTGTCCTTGCCTCATTTAAAAACAATAACATTTTCTTTACTTTTTCATTTGCTTCCTTAGCGTTATCAGCGTCTTTTTTCAGTTTTGTAATATCTACGCCTGCTCCAGAAACTCCATTGCTGACAGCATCATCATACGCTTCTTTTGCTGCTTCATACGTGGTTTCTAACCTTTGGGAGAGCGCTTCTAAATCAGCAATATACACGTCCAACGAACCGACCACTGTTTCCATATCTCCCGCATTAAGCTGCGCGTATTTCAAATAATCTTTACTAACGCCAACCATGTCCCATAATTTTGCGTAAATTTCTTTCTGAGCGACAGTTAACTCTTTCAGATCAACTCCTTTACTTACTGAGGTAAAAAGTGAGGCAATGTTATCTTTCGTATTATTCGCTAACTCAAGCAAATTTTCTAGCTTAGTCTTATTTCCCCTAAGGAAATTAAGCTCTTGTTCAAGTTTACCTGCTTCATCTGTTAGGTTATTAGATGCTGCTGATTCTTTTTTCTCTTCTAAATCCCTTATTCTGGCATCTGTTTCCCTGATATTAAAATCAATGTATCTTGCATAACTGTCTGCATTAAGCGCGCTATTCCATAACCCTCCCATATCATTTCCACCGCGCATAGTATAATCTTCGTAGCTGACAAGCTGGCCTAATTCATTATATTTCATATTTGAACGTTGGTTTAAATTTGTTATATTCATCTCAAATGACATGTTGGAAACTAATCTTTCAAATGAATATTTTAATTGATCTAATGTTTTAGCGCCATCATCAACTATGTTTAAAACAGATTCGGAATTATTAATTTCCTTATTCAGTGTATTTAAATCAGTGCCATATTTAGATGACACTTCATTTTTAATGCTCTTTTCTTCTGTAAGCGCCCATTCCCCTGCTTGATTTTTCTTATATACCTCCTGACTGAAATTAAGCAATATATCAATATGAGTTGTATCGTAACTAAAATTATCCTCTACGACCTTGGCCTTCTGCTCTAACTGGTTAGCCTCATTTATAATAGAAGCAATAGTCTCTCTTCTTGTAATCCTCGCATTTTGGTCATAGTCTTCAACTGCAAGTTTCATAATACCTATAATATTGCCTTCTTTGACAAAATAACTTTCTATGGTCTTTTTTAACAATGCGCCTGAAGCGTTATTTTCGCTTGTAACAATCTCCTGCCTTACCAGTTCGCTTCTTATATTAAATACGCGATCTTTCTGAATAATATTATTCCCATCATATGTAAATTCTGATATAGTCTTTTCGCTAAGTTCATTTTCTTTTTTATAATTAACCCTATATAAGTCTTTTATCCTAGTAGATATTTTCCCATCGGTATTATATTCATTAAATATATCTTCTATGCCTATTAGTAACTCTTGCCCATATAAGTTCACTTCATAGCTTTCTTTCTTCTGGTGGGATACATTGCCATTTGCGTATTCATAGAATACTTTATCGCGCGACACCTTTTTCTTGGAATCATAGTTTCCTGGCGTTGCCATTCTATAATAATCTGTAACCTCCTGTATAACCTGACCCTCATTATTATAGGTATAATAAATCTCCTTTTCGCCAACAAGTATCGATCCTGGCTGCTGCGTCGCCTCTTCTTTAGATGTATAATCATATTCCTTTATAGTCTTCTTTATAACCTTACCACCTGATGTTTCTTCTGTAATTACTTCATAGCTTCCATTGATTGCGCCAAAATCGCTTATTATCTGTATTGCATCATTTAATTCAGCCTGGATTAATTTAAGCTCATCTATATCTGACTGTAGAAGCTCATATTTATTTCCTGAATTCCATATAGTATCATCCAGCGCATCTCCTAAATTACCTATTGCCTCCAACGCCTGGGCTTGGCTATCCTTTATAAGCTCCTTATCAGCTCCTTCCTTTACAAGATTATAAAAAGCTGACGCTTTATCCTGGGTGGAATTTAAAAGCGGCAGCAATGCTTGAAGGGCTTCTTTCTGCGACGTTAATTCATCTATTGCGCCTTGCAGTTCCTCTACCTTGGCTAGAAGGCCTTGGTTTTGCGCCTGGGTAAGTTCATCTTCTAACGTTTCTATCCTTACGGTTAAAAAGCTTATGTTATGCTCTACGCGATGATTAACAGTTACTGCGCTATTAAGGCTTCTCCATGCACTTATCTGGGATAAGCCGAATTGAGAGGTAGTATCTGTATAGCCGGAGATCTGGCCAAGCTCATTATAGGTAATATTGGCCCTTTGGAGTTTGGTTTCGACGTCGAGAATTGAGGAAAGCGCCTGAATAAGCCCGTCTGTATCTTTCTTGATATTATATGTGCTGCCAAAACCTTGCTCCAACCCTTCTGTTCTTTCTTTAGCTTTATCGCTAAATTTCTTAGCCTGATCCGCTTCGTCCTTTAAAATCTTTGCGTTATCTTTAGCGCTTAAAAGTGCTAGCGCTAGCGCGTCTGCATTTTCCCTCAACTGTTGCGCATTGGCTATATTTTCCGGCGTGGGATCAGTAACTACAAGAGCCTCTGCGTCTTGCGCATTTTTAGTGGCTGTATCTAGTTCTTTTTCAAGTTCTATAACTAATTTATCTGCCGTAGAAGTTATTAACGATTTATCGCTATAATCTTGATCCATATAAACCTTTTCTTCTTTGGCAAGCCAAATCATATCCTCATACTGCCAGGTAAACTCATCTGCGCCTTCTAATAAAGGGCTTAAGACATCAAATATTTCCTGTTGGGCGCTTTTCAAGACGTCCAAACTAACATTTTCCTGGCTAAGCTTGTAAAAATTATTTATCTTAATCTGCGCCGCTTGAGCCAAAGGCAATAATTTTTCAAACTCTGATATCAATCTTTCAGTGTCAGTAATCTGATTTGTAAGCTCATATTCATATAATTCATTCCCAGACGCAATGGCTTCCTCTTTATAAGCATTTAACAGCGCTAACTTATCTCTCAATGACTTTATCCTTGAATCAAACCAATTAACCATATCATCAATCATATCATTAACCGACCAGATCACTTCTTTAGCAACGCCTTTATTGAAATTACGCTCCTTGTATGATCTTGCTCTTCCTGATTCATCATAAAGAGTCTCATCCCGTAATGTAGTTGTAACTGTGTCTTTTTGTAACGGCAGGGCTTTGGAAAACTTATCAAGCTCGGTTAAAAATCCTTTATAATTTTTTATCCCTCCTTCAAAAGAATTAACATCTGAAGCAGCTTTCTGTTCATTTTTATTAGCTAGCTCTTCTTCCTTTAACAAATTGTTTACGTTAGTCCTGATGACAATTTCGCTTTTCTCCAGCTCTGCATATCCAGACGTATTTAGTTTCCAAACTTCTATATTAAAGCTGACTAATTTTTGCGTATGTTGCGTATCATAGATAAAATTACTCCTAACTGTCAGCTCATCTGCAATATCATTTAACTCGCCGCCTGTTGTTTTATATTTAGCTTCTTCCTGGCTTATGAGCCGGCCTTCTATATCATATCCTTTTATTACTTGTTTTCTTTCGCTCAAAGCACCAGAGCTATAGGTATCAGTGGTTATGGTTTTTTCAGTAAGCCTTCCTTCTTGATCATATTCCTCTTTTGTTTCCCTTGTTTCTGTTTTTGCAGCGTCTTTATATATACTAATATCTTCGATTTTTCTTATCAATTTTTCATTTTCATAATAATTTGTTATATTGGTATCTTTTACTAAATGTTCAACGCCATCAACAAATACATAAAAGTGTCTTATTTCAGATACCAGTTTAGTATTTTCATATTCATAGCTTATATCTTCCCTTGAAATTTCAGTAACCCCGGTAGCATCATATGTTATTACAGCTTCACCTATCAGTTCGCCCTGACCATTATAAGTATAAATTCTATTTTCTGTACTGACTAATTCCTCCCTGCCGTTAAAATCATTTTTATAGCTCGTTATATACCTATTAAAAATAGAATTGTCTCTTTCCCCGTTTATGTTGTAATTAAAAGCAACTGTTTCTCTGTAAGATATGCCTAATTCTTTTATCATAGTTCCATCTTCTTGCTTCTTATCTACTTCTTCATAAACAGTTATTGTCTCTGAAGTAAGCTTATCCTGCGCGTCATATGTATATTCTCTGATATCCTTCCTAACCAATCTATCGTTTTCTCCATCATCCTGAACCTTAATATAATCTTCATTGCTTGTACTTCTAAGAATATCAGCTTCATAATTATATTTCATTACATTATAAGAATACAAAACTTCTATTTTTGACGGGTCAGTAGCTTCTTTATCGATATTATACAATTCTATTTTTGTTTCAGTAAGAATCCCCTGGTCATTATAGGTATTAATAATCTTTTCTACAGAGTTTAAGCTAGCTTCGCCATTTACTATTGTATAATGCTCTTTTTCCTGATAAATAAGCCGGTTTTGCGCGTCACTTTGGCTTACCCTGATCACATCATAATCTCCAAAATCATCCTTAAAATCTCTTATCTCATCAGCTGCCTTTTTCGCTTCTTCAGATAACATTTTCAATCTGGCATATTCAACGCTTGCAATATCAAGTTTTGTTTCCAAATCTATAACCATAGCGTCAATCTTATCGCCAAGAGAATATATCTTTTCAAATAAGGCCTTATGCATAGCGTTTACTGTTTCTTCTGGAAGTTTATTTTGAAGCGCCTCGATTAGAGAACCTGCGTCATTATATATATCTTCTATCAGCAAAGCCATTTCCAATAGCTTGTCTTTCTCTTCCTGAGCCTTTTCAAGTTCAATTGTCAACTGCGCTTTCTCATCCAAATCATTAGTTTCAGTAATAGCTTTTTGAAGATCTTCTATATTTATAAATATTTTATCGGCAATTTCCCATATTCCATTAGCAGTATCATCAAAATTATTCCTTGCCCCCAATACCATGCCAGCTGACAAGCCAGATGTAGTTATAGTGTCGTTGTAACTAATGACCTGGTCTATTGGGTTATATATCATATTCACTCTAAGAGTTGTAGTCTGGCTATAAACTGTTACAGGCATTTCTTCAAATACAGCTGTAATATCTATTTCCTCGCCATCAAGAGTAATGCTGATAGTCTCGCCTTTTTGTAATTTCCATCTTTCTTGGGGCGTAAGGTCTGATAGATTAACTGTAAAACCTTCTTTTGAAGTCTCGAGTTCTTTAAGTTTCTTATATATTGCTTCGCCTTCTATTGTAGATATAGTCCTAAAACCTATCTGCCTGCCTTTCAAATCATAGTTAATCTGATCTAATATTGTTACAGTAGTTAAACTATCTACGTTGTTTGTCTCCGTATCTCTATAACTTATAATTCTACCGAACTTATCATAATCTATATCAGAACGAACCATATGCCTATTTATACTTATCAAGTTTTTATCATCGCGTATAACTGTTTCCAAAGTATATCTATCATATCTGTGATAATTATCATAAACAGTTTCAGGAGTTATCATAGTAGTTGTTGTTATAAGATTATCTCTATCGCTTCTATTTATTTCTCTGTATCCTATTATCCTGTTATATCTGTCATATTGAATATTTTCCTGCGTTGTTTCCTCAAAAGTATTTATGGCGTATTCTGTATCATTTTTAGTATAAGTCTTTTGAGCGAATCCAACTAATCTATTCAAATTATCATATGTGACTTTTCCATCATTTCCAACACTAGACCATTCAGTAGTAACAGTTGTACCATTGTTATAAGCATTAGTTGTATTATAAGTCACCAATTGATCATATTGATTATAAGAACCACTCCAAGTGGTAGTTTTTACTATATCTAAATAAGAAGACGCTTCGGTATAATGAATTAATCTATCGCTTCCTCCGCTAACCTGACTTTGTTCATATGTACTTTCAAGTCTGTCTGTAACTACCGTATAGCCTAATGGTTCTTGTGTCTCTTTATGATACTTAATCACATTTTTTCTGTTATCATACTCTATCTTAGACCAATCAGTATAAGTAGTATTGCCTAGCAAGTCTATTGTCTCTTCGTGATAATTTCTTAAAAGCTTCCCATCATAAGTTCCAGCTGTCCAATCAGTATATGTAGTATTGTTTAATGGATCTGTTACTGCCATCTTGTAATGGGTTAAAAGCTTATTGGCATTTGTTTCATCTGTCCCATAAAACTCAGAATCTGAAGTATAAGTCGCTTCTGACCATTTGATATGACTGATATTTTGCTGCGGGTCGATGACATCTGCTTCGTAATCCGTCATCATACGTTTTTCATTATATTTATAATTGTATGAATTTTTGAGGGTTACATTTCCCAATGGGTCTATTATTTTTTCATCTTCAATCCTGCTTACTAAGCCATCTTTAAAATATATTGTCATGCCATCGTCATATTTTGTATAACTAAATTCTCCTCCAGCTGAAGCAGCATTAATAGTATCGGCCTTTGATTTCATTACCTGGTTTGTTATTGCTTGTTCTCCTGTGGCCTTTTCTACAGCATTCATATAAAGGCCCTTATTCATATTATAATTAATAATGTATCTATTTGACCTATCTTCTTCTATTTGCCGGCGTTTCTGCATATCATCCATCTGGCGCTTTATCATTTCTTTTACGGATTCTAAGCGCAAAAATCCAGACCTTTCTTCGTATTTTTTTGTAGGAACCAGCTGGGATCTGAAAGAAATTTCTGTCTCTTCGGACTTTTGTTTTTCTTGTGTTTTCCTAAAAATGTTTTTGGAAATAAAATTTGTTATTTTGGGGATAAAACCCGGGGTAATGCTTGATAAAGATATAGGAGAGAAATCAGTAGCCCAAGATATATCATATGTAATAAAGGCTATTATCAGAACTACTGATAGTACTTTTAACCATCTTTTGCCCTGCCAGTCTAACATTGGCTTTCCTCCTAAAAAAATAGCCGAATTGCCTTAAGACAAAATGCTTTATTGAGCTCTTTTCGGCAACTCGGCTATCCTTGTAAGGATCCTTAGTTTTGCGTCCCATGATTACTCATGGTTTGCTATTATCGGAGAGGTAAACTTATTTCAAATACTTTTTAAAAATATTTAATTTATATTGAAAACCTTAATCCTTTCTTCTACTATATAGTATATATTATATTACTAATATTGTCAATAGTAGCTTATTAAATATTTTTAAAAAGTAGTCTATAATAAAAACTTACCTTAACTTCAAGCCGCTCGAATACTGGTTTGAATCATTGCTTTGGTTAATATTATTACTTCTTATATTATACTATATCCTTAATTCCAACGTCAATAGTATTTTTCTGTTATTTTTCTGTTATAAAATCATAGGAGAAATAGGCTATGCCATCTGGATTTAAGGATTTTATTATCTTCTTTTGTTCGGAAAGGATCTGAGAGTCATTTTTCATCAAGAAACTGCCTATGCCTATATAAACCTTGCCTTTTCCGCGCTGGGCTAAAGCGGATCTTGTAATCTCTTTTGCCAGTTGATTATTTTTTGTATAATTCATAAGCACAACGTAATCAACTATCCCTTTCTCTAGCCACCCAGGCCAGTCTTGAAATGCAGCAGAAAAAGCAGTGTCGCAAGACGGAATCACTGCGCAGGAAATAAGCATCTGGGGAGATTTATCTTTTATATGTTTTGCCAACCTTTCCACGAGATTTGTAACCTGATCTCTTTTCCAGTCATCCCAGATAAGAGAGTTCTCGTTATTATCTTCCATCGATAAAGGGTCTAATCCTTTTTTTTCTTTAAATCTTTTTATGTTTTCCTCCCCATAGCCATATGTCAGACCATATTTATTGAAACTTGAACGCGGAAGAAAAGGCACGGGATACGGATAACGCACATAATCCAGGTGCACTCCGGATAAATCCGGATATCTGGCTATAATTTCATCTATTATCAATACCGTATATTCGCCTACCCTCAGGTCGCCCGGCTCAAGAAAAAGCTGTTCATCCCTGAGATAATATTTATCAGATTCATTTACATCTTCTGTTCTCATTGGAGACCGCAGATGTTGATCTTTAGTTAAAATAGAGTCTCCAAACTTTGCCACTATATTCACGCTTCTTGTCCTGCCTACGCTAAGGACATTCACCCATGCAAAAACTTTTATATTGCATCTTTTGGCTTCTTTTAAGATTACATCTATTGTGTCTACTCCTGCCGCTTTCAACATATCATCATAACTTGCTCTGCCATTTATGCTGGTGTCATAATAAGATTTTCCACTGCGGTATAGCTGGAGATATATCTCATTGATTTTAGATTTTTTGCAGAATTTTATCAGCTCAAATGCGGATCTTTTAGAATAAAGCACTTTCTTGGCAGAAAAACACGTAACCCATACGCCTTTTGCAGGCGCATCTTTATCTTTCCCATAACTAGATAAAGTCATTATTAAAAAAATAACAATAGGAAATAGAAAAAATCTTTTTATGGCAATCATTTTGCTCCTTTTATAACAATGATGAATTCGCCGCGGGGTGGGTTAGCAGTAAAATGCTTTATTACTTCTGAAACCCTGTTTCGAACAGTCTCCTCAAACACCTTTGTAACTTCGCGGCTAACAGCTATATCTCTGTCCCCCATTATATCCAGCATATCTTTTAATGTCTTCAAAAGTCTGTGAGGGGCTTCATAAAGCACTATAGTTCTTTTTTCCTGGCTTAAAATTTCCAGTTCCTTGCGCCTCTTGCCAGGTTTCTGGGCAAGGAAGCCCTCAAATACAAAACTATCAGTAGGCATGCCTGATAAAACAAGGCCTGCTATAATAGCGCTTGGACCGGGAATAATTGTAAGAGATATATTATTTTCAATTGCAAGCCTTACAATATTAAAACCCGGATCGCTTATGCCAGGAGTGCCGCTATCCGAAACAAGCGCAATATCCTTTCCTTCTTGAAGCAGCTTTAATAAATATTCGCCTTTTTGAATTTTATTGTATTCAAAATAACTTGTAGTAGGCGCATTTATCTCGTAATGCGAAAGGAGTTTTTTCGTGTGCCTGGTATCCTCGCACGCAATAAGAGCTACTGACTTAAGCGTCTCTATCGCCCGAAACGTTATATCCTTAAGATTTCCTATAGGCGTAGCAACTATAAAAAGTTTTCCTGTCATATGCGTTATATTATAACATATTTTTAACAAGAAAAAAGATTAAACCGCTTAGATCACAGCAGAATTCATATGTTACAAAACAAGTCATACTCGTTTTGTAACATTAGCAATTTATTCTACTGTGACACTTTTCGCAAGATTTCTTGGCTGGTCGACGTCGCATCCGCGTTTTACTGCGATGTAATACGCTAGAAGCTGTAGCGGCACAACTGTAATAATCGGGGAAAATATTTCGTCTATTTTAGGTATATATATTATTTCTTTTGTAAAACTCTCTATGCCTTTATCGCCTTCAGTAGCAACTGCGATCACTTTTCCTTTTCTTGCGCATATCTCTTCGATATTCGAGATCATTTTTTCATATACAAAAGATTCGGGCGCAATGCAAACTACAGCTCTATACTCGTCTATAAGAGCAATAGGCCCATGTTTCATTTCTCCTGCGGCATAGCCTTCCGCAGGTATATAGGAAATTTCTTTTAGCTTCAGGGCGCCCTCAAGAGCTGTTGGAAAATTAAGATTTCTCCCAAGGTATAAAAATGAACCAAAATTCAGGTGTTTGGCTGCAATTCTTTGTATGCGATTCTTTTTGCCCAGGATATTATCTATAATTCCAGGTATATTTTTAAATCCATCCAATAAGGTTTTCTTTAAATCGCTTTTCAATAAATCCCTTTTATCTGCAATATAAAATGCTAACACATAAAGAATCGCAAGTTGCGCTGTATATGCCTTAGTAGACGCAACTCCTATTTCCGGGCCTGCGTAAGTATAGAGTACCCCATCTGATGCCCTGACTAAGCTTGAGCCGACAACATTGCATATTGACAAAACAATAGATCCTTTTTGCTTTGCTTCCTTTACAGCAGCCAGGGTATCTGCTGTTTCGCCTGACTGGCTTATTGCAATCGTTAGCGTATTTTTATTTACAATGGGGTCTCTGTACCTGAATTCTGACGATAGATCTATTGAGACAGGTATCTTTGTAAATTTCTCCAGTATATATTTACCGACAAGCCCTGCGTGATACGCGGTGCCGCACGCAATTATAATAATATTGGAAATATTTTTTATAGCGCTGTCTGATATGTTTATGCCTTCCAGATTAAATTCGGAATCGGCTTTTATTCTGGAAGATATAATCTGCTTTAAAACCTTTGGCTGCTCGTGGATTTCTTTCAGCATGAAATGAGAAAAACCAGTTTTCTGCGCTGAATCAAGGCTCCATTTGATGACATCTATCTGTTTATGTCTGAGCGTCCCTTTTGAATCAAAAACCTCTACCTTGTTTCTTGTTAGGACAGCTATTTCTCCATCCTCAAGATATATCACATTCTTTGTATACTTCAATATAGCAGGCACATCTGAGGCAATAAAATTTTCTCCTTCGCCTATGCCTATTATCAGAGGGCTTTCCTTTCTTGCGGCAATAATCCTGTCAGGCTCATTTTTGGAAATTACACCTAACGCAAAAGAGCCTTTTAAATTTTTTAGCGAGTTTAATACAGCATCTTTTAAATCGCCTTTATAATATTTTTCTACAAGATGGCTTATGACTTCTGTGTCTGTCTGGGATTTGAATTTATGGCCTTCTTCTATGAGTTGTTTTTTGAGTTCGCTGAAATTTTCTATAATGCCGTTATGGACTACTGCTATGCCGCCTGAGCAATCCTGATGGGGATGGGCGTTAATATTTGTGGGAGCGCCATGCGTTGCCCATCTATTATGTGAAATGCCTATATGGCTTTCAAAAATTTCTTTACCCTTAAGGGAACTCTCAAGATCTTTTATTTTGCCTTTGCATTTCTTTATGACAATTTTATCTTTCGGTATAATCGCTATGCCTACAGAGTCATAACCTCTATACTCTAATCTCCTGAGGCCTTCGATTAAAATAGGCAAAGCGTTTTTATTCCCGATATAACCAACTATCCCGCACATAAAAACTCCTTTTGGACTATTATATATTACTTGCTCACTTGTGCCAATAGAAAAAATATGTTAAACTTATATATAATGAAAATAAGCTTGAAATTAAACATCAGCGCTTTTATGCTCGGCCTTACCTCAATGATAGGCCAGATAATTATTATAAGAGAGCTTATTGTAGTATTCTATGGCAATGAGCTATCTTTAGGCATAATACTTGCCTCGTGGTTTTTCTGGATAGCCTTCGGAAGCCTTGTTCTGGGCAGACTTGTAGATTTCATCCCCTTTAAGGAAAAACTCTTATCGTATTTACAGCTTGCTTTATCCATACTTATTCCTCTAAATATATTTTTCATCCGGCTCATCAAATCAATATTAAAAATCCCGGCAGGAAAAATCATTGGACTAACTCAAATGCTAGGCTCATCCTTTGTATCTTTATCTCTTGTCTGCGCATTATTAGGCCTCATTTTTATATTGATATCAAAGATTGCCGCAAAAGACAATAACCTGGCGCCTAAACAGGTGGGAAGGATTTATTTATTAGAAGGCCTTGGGGCTTCTATCGGCGGTCTCATATACGCATTTTTCCTCATAAAAACATATACAAGTTTTCAAAATGCTCTTATCCTGGGAAATCTGAATTTAATTACATCCATCTTATTCTCTAGAAATATAGTACAGCTGATATATCTCATAATATTTTCAACCACAGTAATGTTTAATTGGCCAAAACATATAGATGGGTTCACAAGATCTCTTCAGGTAAAACCTCTCAAGCTCATAGAAAATGCAGATTCTATATACGGAAATATTAGCGTGACAAAATTAGGAAACCAGCACAGTTTCTATGAAAACGGGACGTTGATGTTTACAGAAGGAGACTCTTCAACCAGTGAGGAATCAGTTCACTACGCAATGCTCGAACACCCAGAACCTAAAAAAATCCTCTTAATAGGAGGTGGTACAGGAGGCTCCATCAATCAGATTTTAAAACATAAAGTCGATAGAATCGATTACGTGGAATTGGACCCCTTAATAATAAGTCTTTCTCAGAAATACCTCCTTCCCTTAACAGATGACCGGGTGAATATCATACATATGGACGGAAGGCTTTTTGTGAAACAACTACCCCTCACCCTTCCCTCCCCCCAAAGTGGAGAGGATAAGAATGGGGGAAAATACGATGTAGTAATACTAAACCTTCCAGATCCTTATACCGCAAGCCTTAACAGATTCTATTCTTTGGAATTTTTCAAAGAGGTAAAACAAATATTGGAATCACGCGGAATATTCTCTTTTGGCCTCCTTTCTTCTGAAAACTATATAAGTCCTGAAAATGCTGTGTATTTGAGCTGCATCTATAACACTCTTAAAAAAGAATTCTCTGATATAAAAATACTCCCGGGCGGAACTATTACATTTATCGCTTCAACTGAGCCAAACATGCTCACCCATGACGCTAATATCCTGATAAAAAGATTGAAAGAAAGAAACATCAAAACCAAATTTGTCAGGGAATATTACCTGCCTTTTAAATTAGACCCTTTGAGAATTAAATATGTGGAAAGCGCTATAGCTAAATTTAAAAATACAAAAATAAATACTGATTTTAAGCCTATTGGTTATCTTTATCACGCTATACTATGGATAAGTTTTTTTGACGCCACAAGAAATCTTCTTCCTTACATTGACAAAATAAATATAGGCATTTTTATCTTAATAGCATTTGCAATTTTCATAATAACTTTATTAGCGCAAAAATTAACCAGGGCATCTTTGAAATTTCCGGTTTTAGTATCTATTGGGGCATCTGGCATGAGCCAGATATGTTTTCAGGTAATTATTATACTTGCGTTCCAGTTTATATACGGCTACATGTATTACCAAATAGGACTTATTCTCACCTCATTCATGATAGGGTTAACGCTCGGAAGTTTTTTGATAACAAAAATTATGGAAAAGATAGAAGATGAAAGGCTGCTTTATATCAAAACACAAGCATGGCTATCTATTTACCCATTGATACTTGCAATAACCCTCGCGACTATCGCAAAAATAAACCAGGCGAAACCTGGCACAGGAAACATGCTTCAGCTAGCTTTTGTGATAATGCCTGTTATTGGTGGTTTTATAGGTGGATTCCAATTCCCGCTCGCAAATAAAATATGGCTTAAAGATTCCAAAGATATTGGAAAAACCACAGGCCTTTTATACGGCATTGATTTACTTGGTTCATGCGCGGGCGGGTTAATTCCAGGTATAATACTTATCCCGATATTAGGAATTCTCCAGACGTGCGTATTCTTGAGCGTTATAAATATCTTTATTTTTATATTACTTTCTAATTCCAGGCCTTGTTTTATTCAAAAGATGTGATATATTAGTTACAGAAGGTACATTAAACAAGGAGGCGCTGAATAGCGGTAAGCTTCTAGGTTTATAGCCTACAGAAAAGGCCCTGAAATCAGGGCCTTTTCTGTTTCTACTGCTTCTCTTCTTCCCCAAACACCTCTGCACTGAATGTATATATTTCTGTGGATTTATCCTTCCAGGCATCTTGGCTAAGGCCTGCTTTCCTGCAGGTCTCTCGAAGAAAGGTCTCTCTATCCCATCCATACTCTGTAGCAACTTGCGGAAGAAGCAGGCCTGAATTAAAACCCTTTTTCATAACTAAGCCGTGCTTCCCAACTTCTATTTCATTTATATCTTTTATTTTCTTTAGAGGCGTAAGGACTGATATCTCAAGTTCCAGCTTATCCAGCTCATTTTCTGCCACAGGATTAAACCTGTAATCATTTACTGCTGCTGATTTAGCAACATCTTTTACTGTTTCATAAAGCGGCTTTACAGCCTGTATATAACCAATGCATCCGCGAAGCTGGCCATTTTCTTTTATAGTCACAAATGCCCCGCAGTTTTCTTTTAATTTTTCTTCTGTTACATTTGGAAAAAACTGCCTTTTTCCAGTCACAGCTTCTATTATTGAGAGCTTTGCGATTTCCAATAGTTTTGCCTTTTCAACTTTACTTAAATATTCATCCTTCATTATCATATCCCCCTTTTCCTGTAAATCGCTAGGAATATATACTACAATACTTGAATAACCGACTACCCTTGATTTATCTCCTGTCACATCGCCTGAATTCGCGTATTTCATAATTTTTGCTTTTGCATTATATCTATTGGCAAGCGTAATCATCCCTAAAACAGCTATGGGCGCGTCTATTTCTGAATTATGGCTATTAATATCCTCTAGCATCTTTTGCGCATCTAATTGTTCAATAGCGCTGGTAGAGTTTGTATCTAATTTAACTGCTGTATCATAAGGATAATAATGAGATAGATCCACGCTTATGACTATCAGAGTGTTATTATCTACGACATCATAAAGCGCGTCGCTCAATATCTTTATATCCAGAGATGCAGGGCTTCCCATAGCAATAGGAACGATTTTAAAATCCTTATCCTTATATATCCTTTGTAGGAATGGGATCTCAGCTTCAATGGCGTGTTCTTTCTGATGCGCTTCTGGATAAAAAATAAAACGTTTATTTTTCTGCATTATTTTATTGGCAAGTTCCTCATCTATCTTCACAAGGCCAAGTGGTGTTTCAAATGAGCCTTTATTGTAAATAGACATGCCGTCAAAACCTACATAATGACTTGGGGATATTATGATTATCTTTTTAAAATCTGTACCTTCTAACTGTTTAAAACTATAGGCGGCAATTTGGCCCGAATAATCATAGCCTGCGTGCGGCGCAATAAGAGCTAGAATTTTGCCTTTTATATCCGTCTTTTTCACATTTGCTAAAAAACCATCCACCTTCATGGCAAGTTCTGCCTTATCCCCTGGATAAAACGCGCCTGCCACAGCTGGTTTTCTTATATCCTCAGAATATACCATAGCGCATGAACATAATAATATGGCTATAAAAAATATTATTATTCTCTTCATGATCACCCTGCCAGATTTTTATAATACCTGGCTTCTTTGTACGCACCTTTAGCCAGATTCAGTCTTTTAAGCCCTGACAAGATAAGAACTGTAAATACCCCAAATCCCGCCAATTTCAAAAAATCCCTCCGCGTAATCTTTTTATCCACATAACCTCCTCTTTACCATACCTTAACTTTACAAATGGTGCCAGGCACGAATTATAAAGTTAGGAATCCCAGCGGCCTGGGATTTTATTACTGCAGAATTTACACTTGCCACCTGTTATATTATTTTGCGTAACTGTATAGCCAAGCCTTTCGATAATCAGTTTCTTGCAAACTGGACAATAGGTGTTATTACCTTCATGTTCTGGAATATTACCTATATAAACATAGTTAATGCCTTTTGATATTGCAATGTTTCTCGCAGTTATCAGAGATTCTTCTGGCGTAGGCGGAAGATTCTTTAGCTGGTACATAGGCCAGAATTTTGAAAAATGCACTGGCACATCAGGCCCGACGTTTTCCACTATCCAATCACAATATTTAGAAAAATCATCTTTTGTATCATTATATGTAGGCACTATCAGGTTTACTATTTCAAGCCACACGCCTTTTTCCTTTATGAGTTTTATCGCATTCATTACAGGCCCAATGCTGCCCCTTGTAACATTTTGATAAAATTCTTCTGTGATGCCTTTAAAATCTACCTTGATTGCGTCTAAAAAACTACACGCTTCTTCTAATGGCTTCTGGTTTATATAACCGGCTGTTACCCAGATATTCAAAACATTATTTTTGTGCGCAACGTTAGCTATATCAGCTGCGTATTCAAAAAATATAATCGGCTCTGAGTAAGTACAGGCAATGGTTTTACATTTATTGCCTATTGCTCCTTGAACAACTTGTTCAGGAGACATATCTATATTAATAGTGTCTTCAGGTTTAGACTGCGATATCTCCCAGTTCTGGCAATATAAACAATGCAGATTACACCCAGCAGTTGCTAATGAAAAAGATAAAGACCCTGGCAGGAAATGATAAAAGGGTTTTTTCTCTATCGGGTCCACATGCACTGCGCATGGTTTTCCATGGACCAGGGTCTGAAGTTTCCCATCTGTATTCATGCGAGACCTGCAATTGCCCCTCTCGCCTTCTTTTAATTCACAGCCCCTGGGGCATAATAAACATTTGACTTTTTTCATTCTTCTATAACCCTGTAATACTTTGCCTCTTTTGGATTCAAATTTGAGACTGGTTTTTCTATATTATTCAGAGCGGCTTTTAGAGCACTTGGTTTTGGTTTATTGGCTTTTATAATAGCAATACCTATCATCACTAAAATTATTACAATTACTATATTGAAGATTATTTTTTTAATCATGTTTTTTCTTTATGAACAACGCCATCCCTGTTATAAAAATTATGATACTTGTAAGGTCTGCTAATGTTAAGCCTGTATCCCATAGATAAAGATTATCTGCCCTGAATTGAGTTACAATAATTCTTATGACGCTATACATCATGAGATATAATAAAAATAACCCGCCTTCAAAAGTTACCTTTTTCCTCAAATTCCATAATAGTAAAAACCCAATAAAATCTAAAATAAACTCGTAAATCTGCGTAGGGTGATTTTTTATGCCGAAACAGCAGCCGTTTAAAAAACATCCGATTCTACCTATTGCCTGGCCCAGGATTATAGACGGGGATATGAGATCAGCTAGTTTCCAGAAAGATATTTTTCTAATCTTTGAAAATATAAGGCCTGTTACTACTCCGCCTAATATGCCGCCGTGTATTGAAAGCCCTCCCTGCCATACCTTAAATATAGATACAGGGTCGTTTAAAAAACCTTTTAGATCGAAAAAAAAGATATAATAAATCCTCGCGCCTATTATTGAGCCGACAATAAGATAGAAACTAAAGTCATACATAATGTCCGGCTTTATATTTTTTCTTATGGCCTCAAGATTGGCAATAAATATCCCTAATAAAAAAGCTATGGCGACCATCATGCCATAGCTATAAATTGTAAAAAGCCCTATTTTACCTATGATAGGATGCATAACATTTCATTTTAGCTCTAAATTTACTTTACCTGTCCTCTGTTTTGCAAAATCCCAGGAGTACTCGTAAAGATGAAGGCCCTTACTACTAGCTATAATCTCACCGTTTCCAACTTCAATTTCTTCTGCCATATACTGTTTTACAAGCTCCAGGCCGCCTAAATTTGAAGGAAAGCCTCCCCATAAATCCCACGACCTGAAATACGGGAAAAAATGCAGCTTCCCATAGCGAATCCTTGTATCTATAAGCCTCAGGCATGGCGGATCATTCAGTTTTATATCAGACGGCATACCTATTTCAATTGTTGCCTGATTAGTGCCATGGCCCTGGGTTTTATACATCTTTATCACTTCTTCAACCTGGTTAACTTCTAAAGGCATTTCTCTTACCATCTCCTTGCCTTCTACTATGTCCTTCAGCCTTACCTTTGCGTCCACCATTCTTTCGCCATAGGTATAGTCCTCTGTCTTTGTTTTCTGGCCTGTCAATAAATAAGAAAGATACCCGTTTATATATTCCAGGCTTGTAGGGGCAGGAATACTTGAACCTTCTGGTATTATAGGTATTAGCTGATGGCTTGGATTTTTTATCCTGATAGTAACAAAATCAAATTCAAGCCTTTTCTGGCCTTGATAACTGCCTCTTGTGATTGTATATATATGGCCGCATTCTAAAATCTTTGAAAGGCACTTGAACCATGCGTCATCCAAATCAAATGCCTCTATATGAACAGGCTTTAATTCTTCTCTTTCCATTCTATTCTACTCCCCAGTATTTTTTGAGTTCATTTGTAATATCATCCGAGTCTTTATTTCCCAGGTCTTTTTCTATTATTTTACCCTTTGAGGCCTTCTTCTTCAAGCTAATTAAATCCTTTAGCTCTTTAATGCTCATTATCTCGCAGCCAAATGCCCTGGTGTGATTTTTTATAAAGTTGTCGTCTGAAGAAACTGTTATATTATCCTTCGAAGATATTTTAAGTATATCAACTATTGTTTTATCAGCATCTTTATCCTTGCTTGAGAACAAAATCTCTACATCTCCGTATGTCTCTCTCGCTAGCCCAAGGCTATCACCCTTACCATCAAAAACAACTATTATCTTGTCAAATTTGCGATTCCTCTGCCTGAAATCCACCAGCGCTTTAATAAATGACAGGCGTGAAGATTCAAGGCTGATATCCTTTTGAACATCAAATTCTTTAATCTTACTTATCGCATTATAACCGTCAATAATCAAGTATTTCATAAAAGTTCTGTTTCTATTTTTTTAAAAGCCTCTTCGCCATCGAAGGCCATGCCTTTTATCCCATAACCTAAAGCTGCTTCAATTAAATCAGCTCTGTCATCTACGTAAAAGGCTTTTGAAGGAGCTGTATTCACTGATTTAAGCGCTGCATCATAAATCTCCCGCGCAGGCTTCCTGAAACCTATTTCATAAGAAAGTATAAGCTTATCAAACTCGCCAAATATAGGCATCTTCTTTTTAAGGAATTCGTAATGCGTTTCATTTATATTTGAGATCATTATAAGCTTATATTTTCCTTTGACTGCTTTGAGAAGATTTTGCATCTTTTTATTAAGCAGCGTCTCAAAAAAGATATCATTCCATATAGGCAGAAACTTGTTATAATTTATATCCAGTTCTAACGAATCTTTCACTTTTTTGAAAAATTCTATTGATGATATCTTCCCCTCTTCATAATCCTTTGTAATGCCCGAATCAAAGAAAAGCTGGTAGATATCTTGTTCATCTTTCGGAGTTAAGCGCAGGATTTTTTTAACCGCAATCCTGTGGTCAAAATTTATAAGAACATTGCCAAGATCGCAAAATATAGCGTCATATCTACTCGGAGTCATAGTTATATTATGGGATATTTCTATTCAATCTTTGGAAGACACTTTATAGCTTTTTTAATGGCTTTATCGGGATGTTCGTAATCCTTAAGCTTGCCGCCCATATAAGCATCATAAGCAGCCAGGTCAAAATTCCCGTGGCCTGAGAAATTAAAGACTATGCATTTTTCTTTATTTTCCTTCTTGCATCTCAATGCCTCATCTATTACTGCTTTAATAGCATGACTCGTTTCAGGAGCAGGCAGAATCCCTTCAGTACCTGCGAATAAAAGAGCTGCCTTAAAAACACTCATCTGGTAATATGCCTTTGCTTCAATCAGTTTTTCTTTAAATAACATAGATACCAAAGGCGCCATTCCATGATATCTCAGGCCGCCTGCGTGTATCCCCTCAGGCACAAAGTCATGGCCCAATGTATACATTTTTAATAAAGGTGTCAACTGAGCAGTATCGCCAAAATCATATCTGTAAGGCCCTTTTGTAAGAGTAGGGCATGCTGCTGGTTCAACAGCTATAAACCTGATATCCTGTCCTTCTATTTTATCTTTTACAAATGGAAATACAAGGCCTGCGAAATTACTGCCTCCGCCAACACACCCTATCATGATATCTGGTTTTTCGCCTGCTAACTTTAACTGTTCCTTTGCTTCAAGTCCTATTACTGTCTGGTGAAGCATTACATGGTTAAGGACGCTTCCAAGAGAATATTTCGTATCGTCATGCGTAGCTGCATCCTCTACTGCTTCTGATATTGCAATACCAAGGCTGCCTGGAGTATGCGGCATCTTTTTTAAAATTGCCATGCCTGCTTTTGTCTTTTTTGTAGGGGACGGAAAAACCTCTGCGCCCCATACATGCATAAGAGATTTTCTGAATGGCTTTTGTTCATAGCTGCATCTTACCATGTAAACCGTGCATTTTAACCCCAGGATTTTACACGCAAACGAAAGAGCGCTTCCCCATTGGCCTGCGCCTGTTTCCGTAGCTATGCGCTTCACGCCTTCTTTTTTATTAAAATACGCCTGAACGATTGCTGTATTCGGCTTATGGCTTCCCGGGCCATTAACGCTTTCGTCTTTATAATAGATCCTGGCAGGCGTTTTAAGTTCTTTCTCGAGATTATACGCCCTGCGTAAAGGCGTAGGCCTCCAGAGTTTCAAAATCCTGATAACCTCATCAGGTATTTCTATCCACCTATCCTGAGACATTTCTTGTTTTATAAGTTCTCTTGGAAATATAGGCGCCAGTTCATCTGGCGATAACGGTTTATGAGTCCCTGGATTTATAGGAGGAGGTAAAGAATTTGGAAGATCCGCCTGAATATTATACCATGCCCTTGGAATGCTTTTTTCATCAAGTAATATCTTGAAATTCTCCATTTATCCCCTTGCTTCCAACTAATGTTACAAAACAAGTCATACTCGTTTTGTAACATTAGCCATATCTATAGTTATTTCCGGCTCGTGCTTTATTGTTTCGTGAATCAAACAGGATTCTGCGACTTTTAGAAGCGCTGCTTTTCTCGGCCCCGGGTCAGCATTTGGCAATTCTATTTTTGCGCTTATCTTCTGAATCCTGGCCGGCTTATCAGTTGCCTTTTCCCAGTCTAAAATTATTTTCATACCTCTAGGATCTAACCCTGTATTTTTACAGAATGCTAAAACATATACGCCTATACAAGAACCAAGCGCATCTACAAATATCTCAGGCGGGGTAGGGCCTTGGTCATCGCCGCCTCCTTCTTTTGGCTGGTCTATTATAATAGTATGCGTTCTATTTTGCGCGCTAAACCTTTTACCATCTATATATTTTATTTCTGTATGTTCCATCTAACCTCTAAAAATTTTAAGGATTTTTGAAACCTTTCTTTCAATAACAGGTATGTCTTTATTTTCAAAATAACCAAGGGCGATAGGCGCTACAATAGTATAATTATCAGGCACTTCAAATTTTTTCCTGAACCATTCGTCTTTATCCAAAAGATTCATCATGCCTACCCAGCAGCTTCCTATGCCCATTGACCAGGCTGTAAGCATTAAATTTTCAGCTGCCATCGCGCAGTCATTCTGATATGAAAAAGCGTCTTGCCTTCCAAGGATTATTATAACACACGGGGCATGATAAAATATGCTGAAATCTTTTACAGCCATGCGTTTTTTATAGCGGATAAGCTTCGGGTTTTCTTCGATCGCTTTACTAATATAAGGTATAGAGTTGTCGGAAAGTTCTTTTATGAGCACTTTATCCTGCACAACAATAAATCCCCATGGCTGTTCATTCATGCCGCTCGGCGCCCATTTAGCCGCCTCAATAAGCTTATCTACGATTTCTTCTGGTATAGGCTTATCCAGGTATTTTCTAATGCTCCTGCGCGATTTTATAATATCTATTATACTATCCATGTTAATATTTTACCTGCTATTCCATAACCATGTCAATTCTTAAAAAATAAAGATTATGTGGACTTAAAAGAAAATTTGAAGTATTTTATATATAATCTTCATTTAGTTAGGAATAACAATTTTATAATTGGGAAAAATATGCTATGTGCTATTTAGATGAGCTTGAAAATAAAACAATCTATATATTGCGAGAGGCTTATGCCCGTTTTAGAAATATAGCCCTGCTTTGGTCTATAGGCAAGGATTCCTCTACGCTTTTATGGATTAGCCGTAAAGCGTTTTTTGGCAAAATTCCATTTCCTGTCATTCATATTGATACAACTTTTAAATTCAAAAAAATATACGAATTTAGAGATACCTATTCTAGAAAATGGAACTTAGACCTCATTATCAGTAAAAACGAATCTGCTTTAAAAGAAAAAACCAACCCAGAAAAAGGAAAGTTTGAATGCTGCAACACTTTAAAAACAGAAGCTCTAAAGATAACTTTAAGAGAATATGGCTTCAAGGCCTTATTATTAGCTATTAGAAGAGATGAGCATGGCATAAGAGCTAAGGAAAGATATTTTTCTCCCAGAACTATTGATTTTACCTGGAATTACCAGGAGCAGCTATTAGAACCTTGGGACTTTTATAAATCAACTATTAAAGATGAAGAACATATCAGGATTCATCCCATGCTAGATTGGACAGAATTAGACATCTGGAAATATATTAAAAGAGAGAAAATCCCGATGGTAAGCCTTTATTTTTCCAAAAATGGCAAGAGATATAGAAGCATAGGCTGCCAAACATGCTGCGTTCCAGTTGATTCAAATGCTGATACTGTTGTAAAAATAATAAAAGAATTAGGGGCTACAAAAATAGCTGAAAGAAGCGGCAGGACCCAAGATAAAGAAAACTCCTATACTATGCAAAAATTAAGAAGCTTAGGTTATATGTAGTTATTTAAAAATGCGAAAAGAAACTATTAAAATAGCGATAATTGGCCATGTTGATCATGGGAAATCAACATTGATTGGAAGGTTGCTAATAGATACGGATTCTTTACCTATAGAAAAAATTACAGAAATCAAAAAGGTATCCAGAGAACTTGGCAGAGAAGCTGAATTAGCATTTATAGTTGATCAGTTAAAAGAAGAAAGAGAACAAAATAAAACCATAGACACCACTCAAGTATTTTTCAAGATAAAAAACAAAAACTTTGTAATAATAGACACGCCTGGACATGTAGAATTATTAAAAAATATGATTACAGGAGTTACACAGGCAGATATTGCTCTTCTTGTAATTGATATTAACGAAGGTATTATGGAACAGACTAAGCGCCATTTGTATGTTTTAAATATGATTGGAATAAATAAAATAATAGTTGTTTTTAATAAAATGGATCTTGTAGATTATAAAAAGGAAAGATTTGATATTTTGAAAACTGAATTATTAGCTTTTTTAGAAAATCTTGATATAAAACCTATTTTTATAATACCTGTGTCAGCCAAACAAGGCGTTAACATTTCCAAAAAATGCTATAAAACAACCTGGTATAAAGGGCCTAACCTTTTAAAAGCCTTTGGCTTGTTTAAATCAAATACAAAAAGTATAAAAAAACCTTTAAGATTCGCTGTACAAGATATATATGAGATAAATAATAAAAAGATTATAGCAGGAAAAGTTATTTCCGGTATTCTTAAAAAAAATCAACAAGTTCTTCTTCTGCCTTCTAACGTTACCGTAACAATAAAATCTTTAAATGTTTTTGGTAAATATAATAAAATAAAGGCTTGCTCTGGAGAAAATATAGGCCTAAGTTTAAATGAAACCTTATCTATAAAAAGAGGCGGTATTCTGGCGCAAAAAGAAAATTCCCCAAAACTCAGTGTGTCCTTTAAAGGAAATATCTTTTGGCTATGTAAAGAACCTTTAAAAATAAATAAAACAATTAACTTACGCTGCTCTACTCAAGAAGTTGATTGCATAGTAGAGCGTATTGAAAAAAGAATTGACTCTTCTACCTTGAACATAATTGAAGAAAACGCAAAAGAATTAAGATTGAATGAAGCTGGGCTAGCGGTACTAAAAACAAAAAAACCTATTGTAATAGAAAAATTTGGTTTTATAGAAGAACTGGGAAGGTTTGCAGTAGGGCGCGATCATAATTTAATGGGAATTGGAATAATAATCTAAAACCGCTGGTTTATCTATAATAATGACTTTCCGTCAAAGTCGCATTTTTGTTCTTTACCTCTATCGTAATTTATTATCTTTAAAATAGTAGGGGTTATATCATAAATTGAGGGTTGTTCTTTTTTTATCTTTTTATTAAAAAAGAGTACCCCTGGTATAAGCTTTGGGTCAAAAAGATGGTCGCCAGACCATTTTTTCAGATTATCTTCAATTAAATATTCAGGTACGCCTCCTAAGGCAGTCTGCCATGAAGCCCGGTAACCTGCATTAAACCCAATATAAAGATCAGGCGCATCTTTGGCGTATTTGCCAAAAAACATATCTTCCTGTTTATAAACATTATTAATTATATGTTTATTATATTTTTCATCCTGCCATTCTTTTAATTTTAGAGATATTTCTTTTTTGAGCAGTTCTGTTTCTTGGCCGGGCTTAACTATACCATCTCGTTCTCTATTTTGCTGATTAATATAAATAGCTCCAAAACCAATAGCGTAAGCCTTGGTTTTTAACCAATCAATATCTTTTAATAACTCCGCTCCAGACTCAGCATATGGATTCTTTAGCTCTAAATAACCCTTTCTTCTAAGCCACGTATTAATATGCGCGGCCCTCCTGAATGTATCAAAACCATGGTCAGATAAAACGATAAGCGTATCTTTTTCATCCAACCTTTTCATAACATCGCCTAATACATTATCCATTTTCTTATACCATATTTTTATAGTCTCTTTATATTCTTGAGGCGTATTCTCTTCATAGACAGGGTGATCCGAATCCATATATCGCCAAAACATGTGCTGAATGGTGTCAGTCAACCCAAAATAACAAAAAAGTATCCCCTTATTGAAACGCTTTAATTCAAAATCCAATATTCTTTTTCTCTCTTCCAGAACTACGTTAGCTTGCTCTAACAGAACTTCTTCGCTAAGCCTATTTTCATTAACAGCCCATGTATCCATAGGCATGCCTTGGGTATGATAAAGCCCAATATTATCTGCCAATTCTTTGCTATATGATTTTGGATAAGCTATTGGAAATAAAGGGTTTCTTGGATCAAAATTAATTGGGCTTATGTAAAGTTTAAATTCAGGTTGAACTTCCACAAGATAGAATTTAAAGATGCCTTTTATTTTTTTAAATAGCCCTGGCTTAAAAGTTACATTTTTCCAATCACTCCATTCGTCTTTTTTAAGTTTAAATTTATTATTTTGAAATTGTACAAAAACGCTATCATTGTCTTCCTGTAAAATAACTTTAAATGGCACTTTGAGATTATCGGTTTGGCCGCCTAAAATAGAAATTCTAGGGCCAATAATATTCATGATCATTATTGGTGATTTATTAACTTTAAATACTTTCCCTCCTATGTCTTTATCATTGCTCAAGGATTCTGATGTATAAAAAGTAAAAGTACCTTCTGTCCCTAAAATATCCGGCACTCCCATTCCTGAAAGCATCCTGCCATATATTTTATCAGGAGGAAAAGTCAGAGGGCATCCTATTATTGTAGTTGGAATTTTTTCATCGGATGTATATTGCCAGAAACATTTATTTTTTATTGCCTTTACAGGGCTGCCTTTTTCTATATCTGAAAGAGAAAGCTTGAGGCTATAGGTCTCTGGATCTCTTACTATAAAATCAAAGATGCCGTTCTTGCCTGGATTTTTGCCTGTTGCAAAACCTGCCCATGCAACAGGAGATTGAGGAGGATTCGTTGTCAAAAGATGCCTATATGACCCCATTTCCTTTAATCTGTTAAAATTAGGAAGTTCACCTCCTGCCATCATTGGCTCAATTATTTTAGGGCTTAAGCCATCAAACCCTAAAATAATTATTTTTTTGTCAAAAGCAGATTTTTTATTCATGGACGCTCCTATTATTAAAGTTAAACTTGCTACAAATAAAATAAAAAATATAACCATTTTTTTATTGTTTTTGAAAAACTTGCTCGTCCTTTTTAAGAATACTAAAAATATCCCAAAAAAACAAAATAAAATTGCGATTAACCAGTTCCCAAAACTAAAAATAGTAAATCCGCTTCCCGGATCTATATATCCTAAAAACATATTAAATCTTTCCTATCATATCGTATAACCTTTTTCCTAAAATGTTAAGGGAGTATTTTTCCTGTATAGCGCTTCTGGCGTTATTTCCGATATATTTACATAAAATAGAATCATTGATTAATCTTTCCATCTTTTCCATAAATTCTTCTTTTGAGCTCGCTAAAAAACCATTATTGCCATCACAAATAATATGCGCTGGTTCTCCAATATTGCTTGAAACAGTTGGCTTTGCCATTGCCATATATTCAAAGAGTTTGGTGGGGCTTTTTGATTTGTTAAATTTTGTATCCTGGATTAAAGGCAAAAGGCCTATATCAACATGCGAAAGATAGCCGGGAATCTCGTCCGGCGGAATCCAATCGTCTATTTTTATCCTGTCTTTACATTTAAAACCCTCCATATAAGCATTGATTTCTTTAAAATATTTCCCTTCACCTGCGATACTCATAAAAATATTATCATATTTATCCGCTAATACTAAAAAACAATCTAAAATAAACTTTACATTCTCGCACATTTCCTTATGGTACATAGTTCCAATCCATGAGAAAGTTATTTTTGAATCATCCTTATAATAGCTATTCTTTGGTTTAAAAAGTTCTGTATCTACGCCTGTGGGAATATAATGGACTTTGTCATTAAATCTATCCAAATAATCTTTTAAAAAAAGGCTTGCTGCAATACACGCATCCGCATATCTTGTAATCTTTCGCGTCAAAAATTCCATCTTAGAGCATGGAAAGAAACCAAAATAATACCCGGGTTCTTCTCTTATATTCCAATCATCGCAATCAAATATAAATTTATTCTTATCTACTAGAGATGCTATAAATGGGCCCAATGTATGATAATTTAATCTTTGCATGAAAAAGATAGCATCTTTTTCTTTTTTTAATAATATTTTAAATGCCATAATATTATATTTGATTTTATCCAGATAAGACATTTCAAATTCTTTTTCTCCATACTTAGCGCCTAAATTATCAGCGAAAGAAAAAACTTCTGTATCTATATCATATTGCATTAATGCCTTGGCAAAATTATAACATCTCACCCTGGCTCCTGATAAGCCATACCCTTCTCGTGTAATAAAAATAACTTTCATGCGTTATTTTAACTCCATAGCTTTGTCTTTCTTTGCTGAATTAATTAACGAATAATAAATTTCAGCCGCTGGCTTTAAGCTTCCATCTTCGCGGACGTAAACCCCCAGGTCATTATCCCATTTTTCAGAATCGCTGGCATTATCCCAGAGCCGCGCCTGCCTTGTCCACTGCCAGGGCACAAAGCCTGCTGCTTGCGTTTCTAATGAGGCGTTGAAATCTTTCGCTAATTCTTCTTTCTGTTTTATCTCTTCATTTAAACTACACCCAGCCTCATTCCAGACTTCTTGAAATATAAATGGTTTATCCAGGCCTTTGATATATGCAAATTCTGCAGGTTCATATGTGTGCACACAAGCATAATCCAGAACATCCTGAAGATGCAGGCTTAAATCATCGCCTATCGTAATAAGATGATTATCGCCGTGTTCTCTAAATGTTTCTTTAATTTTTCTGGCCCAAATCTTCAATAGATCTAAATCATCTTTATTTAACCGCGGCTCATTCCATAAATCCCATGTAATTCCTGGTACATCTTTATACCGCATAGCAAGCAAAGCAATAAACTTCTTCTGGGTAGTAATTTTATTTTCATCCACAATCCTTTCCTTAAGGCCAAGCCAACCTATGGGATTGCCCATCTCTTGGGGAACCAGCGAAAAAATATCCATGCAAAAAATTAAACCCTGCTCTTGAGACAATTGAATGATTGCATCCAATATTCTTAAAGACCTTTTTGAAGGTAATGCTGTTGTATCCGCAGCTTGAAAATATGGGTCTATTTTTTCTTTGACAACCTGGGAAAAATAATCCCTGAACCATTTAGAATGGTGGTAGTGAATGCGGACAAAATTAATGCCTAAACTCCGCATTGCTTTAAAATCTTCTCTTATTTTTAAAATATTTGGCCTGACCCACATCAATTCCCCAAGTTTACTTTCATAATAATTTACCCCTAATATAAGCCCCTCTTTTTCGTCAATAATAATTTTGTTTCCTTTTGTTTGAATCCTTGGTCCATTTCTCAAAGCATCTTTATTTATCACAACAAAACCATTCTCTTCTTTATCAAAAACTATATCATTATTTTTTAGAACCGCGCTAACTTTATAAAAAGCGCCATGAAATACCTCAGGCTGCCATGTTTCTCTCAAGGTTATTTCCTGCCCAGGCTCTAATTTAATGGATTTAGTTTTTTTGTAAACGACCTTTTCTTCCTGATCTAAGATCTTAAATTCTACTATTACAGCCTCCTTTGATTTGCCATTATTTAAAACTTTTGAAGAAATCCTGACTTTTTCTCCTTGATAATAACTGGCAAAATCTGTTTCTAATTCATACACAATAATAGGGCAGGATAAATGTTCTATAATCTGCATCAATGTTCTTTGCGCATCTGGATTCCGTGGATTTATGGGATTATCCTCTCCCTGCGCGCCAATAAGGCACCACTTTCCTGGTATATTTTTAGATTCTTTTATATACGGATTCCTCCAGCTCTTCACAAAAACAATCGGAAACTTGTCTAAAGAATAAAAATCTCTCGCAGGTATTCTGTAAGGAAAAATATTCCCATGCGTAGGTTGAACAGGGCTAAAACCAAGACTCGTAGTAACGCTTAAGCCAATATCATCATTATCCAAAGATTCATAATATTTAATCCCTAATGGAGCTAAAAATTCTTTATACGAGTCATTGACACCCGCTTTTTGCCACTTGCCATCTATCTTGTCTATGGGTGTCCAAAAAGGCCTTCCAGCAATATTCATCAGGCCTCCTCCTTCGAAAAGATATTGCTTTATATTTTGAAACGCGCTATACGGAAAAATTTCGCCATAAGGCATAATAAGCAGATTGAAATTTTCTAAATTTAAATACTTTTTATCGCTGAGCTTTGAAATATCCAGATAGGTTACAGAAAAATTATCTGAGAGATTATCATACAGCCATTCTGGCGTCAACAATATAGGCGCGCCGCTGGAAGGAAAATCCTGTTCTTGAAATATAGCTATCCTGAATTGACTTTTTGTAGAACTGTCTGATTTTTCGGCGCAGGCATAATCTCCTGATAAAATTAACAAAAAAATAAATAAAATAACCCTGCATGATTTCATATTCCAAATCATAACAGCTCTTTATTGGATAATCAATACATTAACTTCAAAATCCGAAATAGATAAATGGTAAATTCGCGCTTGAGCCTGCGCCGAATAAAAGCCAGAATGTAAGCCAGTAAAAAACCGCTTTAAAGACAAAATTAGTTTTTAATACTACGAATTCATCTTTTTTTATTGCCTGCCATATCTCTACCGTTACAAGTATAAATATGTATCCAAGTAAACCCAGAAGATGCGGAATAAAAGCTCCAAATTGGAAATCCAAAAAAACTTTTGTTAACGACGCTGCTGTATTCTTTATGCCGGATGGATAAAAAAATAGCCACCCAAAGCATACTATATGAAAGGTTACTAACCAGGACAGAAAGCCGGTGATTACCTGCGTTATTTTGTTGCCTCTCGCCGGCTTACAGGAAGACCTATTGCTTTTATAAAGATGGAATATTACCACAGCTATGCCGAAATATATCCCGCGAAAGATACTATTTAAAGAAATACTGTGCCATAAACTAATGCATAAGAGCGTCACAAAAGATGCTAGATAGGCATTGCCTTTAGTGCGCGCTAATACAGGAAAAAATACATAATCCCTGAACCAGTATGTCATGCTCATATGCCACCGCCTCCAGAAATCTGAAATATTTCTGGAAAAATATGGCAGCCGAAAATTTATGGTCAGGTCAAATCCCATCAATTTCGCTGTTCCTCTGGCTATATCTGTGTAGCCTGAAATATCGCAGTATATTTGAAAAGCAAACGCATACAAAGATATCATGATCTCTGAGCCTGAGTATCCGGAGGTATCTGAAAGAAGCTTTGCTGCAAGATTAGCACAGTTATTTGCAATAAAGATTTTCTTAAAGAGCCCCCAATAGATCAAATAAGTCCCTGTTTTAATATTATCCCAAGAAATAATCCTTTTATTCTCAATCTGGCGGTAGAGATTTCTTGCTCTTTCTATGGGACCGGCTATAAGCTGCGGGAAAAAAGAAACAAATAACAAATAGTCTGTAAAGCGCCTTACCGGCTTTACATCTCCCCTGTAAACGTCTATCACATAGCTTAATGTCTGAAATGTATAGAAAGATATGCCAAGTGGTAAAATAACATGGAGATGAAGCCCGTATGCGTTAAGCCCGAAAAAAGTCAGGAACTGGTTTAAGCTTGAAATAAAAAAATTAAAGGATTTAAAAAATCCAAGAATGGTTAAATTTACAAGAAGACTCAGGCTTAAGTACCTTTTTTTTATGCCGGTATTGTTGTGACGGTCGATCATTATGCCACAAAAGTAATCTGTTGCGCTTGAAATAAACAAAAGCGAAATAAAACGCCAATCCCACCAGGCATAAAAAATATAGCTTGCCACTAGAAGAAATAAATTCTGCTGTTTATGCCTTAATAGGATATAAATTAAAAATACTATTAGAAAAAATATGTAGAACTCAAGAGCGGCAAAAGACATTAATTTAACCTTCTTTCAAATACTGCTCTCTGATAGCATCAACCATAATCTTTCCTATCTGTCCCTTGGGCAAGACCCCGGGAAAGAATATGTCATTGGGTATAAGAAAATTCGGAAGGTTTTTCATGGCGTATTTAAAATATTTATCTTTTGATCTATCCGAATCGATTACTATCAATGCGGTGATGATTTTTTCTCCGTAATGTTCATCCGGGACTCCGAAGCTGATGGAATCTTTTACATCGGGATGCCCCAATAATACCTGGTCAATTTCCAGCGGGTAAACGTTTATCCCGTTTTTTATTATTATGTGCTTAATCCTACTCAAAATAAAAATCTTACCGCCAGCGTCGATATACCCTATATCCCCTGTTTTAAGAAATCCATCGCCTGTAAAGCAATATTTTGTCGCCTTTTGATTTTTAAAGTACCCTGACATGTTGAAGGGGCTCTTCAGGCGGAATTCTCCGATTTGGTTATGCTTGAGCCTCTTTCCCTTTTTGTCAAAAACCCCGATATAGCTGCCCAAGACTTTTCCAACGCAATTAGCCTTTTCTTGTTTGCCAGGATTTATATTTACGCTGATCCAGCTCGCGGTTTCCGTTAGGCCATAGCAATTACAAATACGGATGTCCAAATAATCGGAATACCAGTCATAAATAGGCTGCGGCAATTGAGAAGAAGCAGAGAAAATAGACCGTATGCATTTTAAATCCTGTTTTCGGATATTCCCAATTTGCTCCTTTAATAAAGCCAAAATGCTCGGTACAGAAGTAAAATAGTTTATCCGATGTTTTTTTATCAAGGCCCAGAATCTAAAGGCCAAGAACGCATCAAATTTTCCAATGTACATTCTACAGCCTGACAAAAACGGTACGAGCATCCCGGGTATCATGCCATGACCGGAAAAAAATGGCAAAAAACTGAAAAAATGAGCGCGTGGCTTAAGATTCAAGCGCTTGATCAAGCTTAAAATCTTAAGTTTTACAGATTTTTTGGAAAGCATAACTCCCTTGGGGTTTCCGAGCGTTCCTGAGGTATACATGATAAATTTAAGGCCTTTTTCATGCGTTTTGCATCTGCGGGTTACATGTGAAGTTGCGGTAGGCCGAAAGATTTCGCGCGTTAGTATAATCCTGCAACCAATCTTTGTTAACCATTCATTGCGGGTTAAGATATCTTGAGAGGTTATAATAAACCTTGCTCGCGAATGACTTATAAGATATGCAGCTTTCGCCTTATTTAATTGCGGATTCAGAGGCACTACAACAATATCTACATCAAAAAGGGCTATTAAGACCACGATGTAATCTATGGAATTCTCTAAAAATAAGATTACCTTATCTTCTTTAGTGTGTTTTATATTGCTGAAATAATTGCAGACTAAGGCGGCTTTCTTTTTAAATCTCCTAAGATCGACTGAGCTATTATTCTGAATATCAAAAATCAATTTCCCGTTTTTAGGGAAATTATGAACGAATTCATCGATGAGCATTTTCTGCGTTACCATAGACGACTATTATCCCGCCATTTTAATTTTGAAAGAAGCCGGTCAAACAGAGTAAATACTACCAACCCCATCAATGAAAAAACAGCCAAGCCGACATACATGTCTTTGATGCGAAACTGGTCCCATGCATTCCACATAAAGAAGCCAATCCCGTTTTTGGCTGCGATAAATTCACTTGCCACCACCATTATCAAACCATAACCAATGCCTACTTTGCACCCCTGCAGAATATCCGGCAGGATGCCTTTTAAGATTATTGAGTAGATTCTTTTTGCAAAAGGGATCCTGTAAATTTTGATTATGTAAAAATAAACCGCAGGCAATCCCTGAATGCCGTGGATAACGTTTAGTAGGACCAAATAGAATATCCCGATAGCGATGATGGCTATTTTAGAGATATCGCCTATCCCCAATAGAATCATTAATAGCGGAAGGATCGACAGCTTGGGGATAGGATAAGTAATGGAGATTAACGGAGTGAGAAAACGGGCTATCCTTTTATTCAGGCCGATTGACAATCCAAGAGCTATGGCGCTGGGAACAGAGATTATCACGCCGAGAGCCAGTCGTTTCAGGCTAAATAATATATCGCTTAAAAATTTAGGCTCTTGAAATAAGAGGTATATAAATCTCAGGAAAATAGAGCCCGGGGCAGGGAAATATATATTGCTGATGACCTTAAGACGCGACAATAATTCCCAGAGTATCAAAATTATTGCTGGCGCAGTGAAAATAACGGCAAGCGTTTTATTTATATAGTAGAGCGCCTGTTTTTTATCCATCGGTAGAATTCCTGCTGGCTTTTTTCAACTTCTTCTGTCAATAATTCCGTGATTGTTTTTACCAGATCAAGATAGCGTTTGTCTTCCCTGATCTTATTTACGTCTCTGGGGCGAGGGATATCTACTAAAAATTCTCCGACATTCTTGCCTGGCCTGGAAGACATCACCACTACCCTGTCAGCAAGGGTAACCGCCTCGTGTATGTTATGGGTAATAAAGAAAATGGTTCTTAGCTCATTGGCCAATATTTCCAGCGCCAGTTGCTGGAGATGAATCCTGCTTAAGAAATCTAGGTGGACAAAAGGTTCGTCCATCAGGATTATCTGGGAACAGGAAGCCAAAGCGCGCGCAACATTTGCCCGCTGGATCATGCCTTCTGAAAGTTCACCCGGGAAATACCCTTTAAAATCTGATAAATGCACTCTTTCTAGATAGTTTAACGCCAACCTGTTTTTTTCGGAATCTGACATCGGGTTGTTAAGGCAGATTTTTATATTATCCAGGATATTTAACCATGGAAAGAACGCAAAGTCCTGGAATACCGCGGAAGAGAATAACTTGGATTTATCATGCGCTTGGCGCTCAAGTTCCCCGGAGAAATCTTTAATCAGCCCTGCAAGGATTTTGAGCAAAGTGGTCTTGCCGCATCCGCTGGGGCCTATTAAAGAAACAAATTCACCCTGTCGTAAAGACAAATTAAAATTTTCTAAGGCTGACAAGTCTCCAAATGCCTTGCTGATATTGACTGCTTTTAAGACGATTTCTCCCGGCCTGTAGTTATTCATACCTTCCTAAGCGAACCAGCGCCTTTTCCACAAATGTATGGTCAACTGCTTTTTCTATATCGCAGATCGTATCGATAAATCCGCGCTCTTGATACCATCGCATATCTTCTGCCAATGATTCTTTATTCAGAAATCCGTCCGGGTTTATTCCCGCAGGAATCATTTTGTTCCATATATCGTCTGATTCGATTTTAATATGTTTTTTTAGCAAAGATATGGCCTCTTTTTTATTTTTGCCCTTAATAAACGCATCATTATATGCCCTGACTCCTTCCAGATACGCAATCATAAATTTTTCAGCCAAATCAGAGTGTTTGGTTATAAATTGCGAAGCATAAATTATAGCAGCGCTCTGCTGTTCAGGATAGACTTCATTGACTCCGGAGATTTTGACTGCTATGCCGCTTAGCTCGGCTTCTGTAAGATATGGTTCAAGCTGAATAGTGGCGTCTATATTTTTATTCTGCAGGGCTATATTCATTGCCGCATAGTCCATCTTTTCAAAAGTCACATCCTGCGCGCTCAATCCAGCGGATTTTAAAAATTTATCCACGGCAATCTCTTGAGAAACTCCAAAGGCAGTAATAGCCATCTTGAGCCCCTTTAAATCACTCAGGGACTTATATCTCTTGCTGTCTATATGGTCTTTTCTGACCAGTAATCCTATGTAATCGCAATTCTTACTGACACGCCCCTTATCCGCTACCAACTTTATGTTTAGCCCGCTATTAATGGCATTCCATAATCCTGCGCTGATATTGCCTGCCCCAACATCTAAATTGCCATTACCTAATAAGGCTGTCATGGGAGCGCCTGAACTTTTAAAATAGGTTATATCTACGTCTAGCCCCTGGTCTTTAAAATACCCTTTCTCATAAGCAAGGAAAACACCCGCAGAGCTGACCACAGGAGAAACTCCCACCCTAATCTTATATACCTGGTTGTTAGCAGCACTTATGTTTACTCCTGGCACATAAAGTACAACGCATACCAATACAAATATAAACAATAATCTTTTCATTTTTTCCCCTTTCTTTTATTATATATAAACATAGTTATGTTTTCAATTGTTTCAAGATTCCCGGGATGAATTTCGCTATCCTTGATATTAATATTGAATCGTGTCTGCAATTCATTGATAAAAGGAAATATGCCGAAAGAATCTACAACCCCTTGAAAAAATAGAGATTCGTTGGCCGCAAAATCCATAGGCATCTTAATGCCATAATTATTCTGCATCAGGGTATCTTTAATTATTTTTTTAATTTCTTCCGGTTCCATTTATTCTATAGGCCATGGTCAGTGTCAATAAATCCCATTTGTGTTAATTTTTTTAAAATTTCTTCCGCAATAATCATATGCCCGTATTCTGTGGGATGAGTAACATCGTATGCAAGAAGAAAATCTTTATTAGCGTGAAACGCCTTTTCTAAATCTAAATAATAAATTTCTGAGTTCTTTCTAATAACCTTCATGATTTCTCGTTTTGTAGTTTGTTCGCTTTGAAAATCAAAAAAATGGAACGGAAGAACTATTAGTATTTTTATTTTTTTCTCTTTGCACAACTTTAGCGTTTCATCAAAATAAGACCTTGGTTTATCATGCAACGGTTCATGGCTGATATAGTACAATCTGTTAAATACCTCTTTCCTGGCATTTTCTATTCCCATAAACAAGTAGCTGTTGCATAAAAAGTTATATAAATATACGATTTCTTTTATCGGCCTCTTAAATTCAAGCGCGGCGTATAACAACCTGTCATTTTTAATCCAGCTGGAATTTCCCTCCATAGCTTTCTTTGCCCTGTCATGCAGGATATGATTTTCCAATAGGTACTTTTTGCTGTTTTCTATCCGCGACGGTGACCAACGCATATAAAATAATATTAAATCAGGGTCTAATTTGAATAATACTTCTTCTAAATATACATTTGGCTCAGGGTTATTAATATATACTTCGCCTAAGAGTACTGCATTGACAACCTCGTATTTAAATCTTTCTCTCGGGTTTATTTTCTCCTCCAAAAGCACAGGGAAAGCGTATTGATCAGCACTGGGCAACATCCATCCTGCAGCAGGAGAAGCGCCAACGCAGATTATTCGCCTAGTATTTTCTGGTTTTGGTATCTGGTATATTTTTGGGTTCAGAAGCGGGTAATAATAATTTCTGATTTTAATCTCCTTAGGGTCGTTGTATCTTCCATAAAGATTGGTTGATGCCTCGAACTTCCATTTAGGATTTAGCTGACGAATGTTAAAATTTTGGTTATATTTTTCTCCTATTCTCAGGAATCCTTCGATACATAATAGGATGGCCATGAAATACAGAAATCTTTTGAAAGAGCGTTTTTCAGAACATGCCAAGGCGAGAAAAATCAAAACCCCAAAAAAAATAAGTATTTGCGAGGCAAGTTTATAAAAAAATAAAGACCTATAATTTGCGCTGAACAAAATTTTTCCGCTATGATCCAAAATTGCTACTTTATGCAGTATAAAATTTTTTGAATTTATGCTTAAATTTACAGCATAATGTCTTGCCTCTGGGTTTAAATAAAGTTTTTCAATAAATTTGTCATTAATACGGATAACGGCTGTTTTTTCTATCAAATCGCACTCCATGTGTAGATTTAAATTTTTTGACCAAGGAAATGCAGTTTCCTCGCGAGCGATTACATTCGTATAATTTATTTTTGAAGCGTATTCTTTCACGCTATTATCTGTCTTAGAGTAGTACACCCCTGAAGGCAAGTGTGAATCTGCCAGAATTAAACTGTATTTATCACAAAATTGTATTTCAAGCTCACCCCATCCTTTATTTAAGGCATCCTTGAGGTCAATTTTTATATTATATCGAGTCAAGTCTGCGGATTGATTTTTAATTATAGGGCTTCTATCTAAAAAAATATCCTTTTTCCTTATGTCGTAGATAGGCTGCCATTTGTTTTGTAAAATCACTATCCCTTTTTCATATTGTAAGATTAATAAAAATGCCATGCCTATAATAAATAACGATAATACTGCGGCCAAGGCATTGTTCTTACGCAATATCTCCTTAAGAGATATGCCCAGATTTGTAATAACTATTTTTTTCATATGCATATAAAAGATTACGCGCTGTAACAGCCCAGTTATATTCATCTTCTACTCTTTTACGCGCTAATTTTTCTAAATTATCCTTAAGATCAGCATCTTCGATCACTCTTAATATGCCGCTAGCCAAAGAATCTATATCTCCAGGTTCAGTTAATATACCTGCTGAACCAAGCATATTAGGCACTTCGCCTACATTGCTGGCAACTATTGCCTTTCCTGAAGCCAGATATTCAACTATCTTCAATGGACTTTTACATAAAGTAACTTCATTTTCTTCAAAACAGGCAACGCACACATCTGCTGCAGCTATATACTCAGGAACTACTTCATGAGGAACTGCGCCAGTAAAAATAAGGTTTCCATCGAGATTTAACCTATGCGCTATTTTTTTTAATTCTTCAGCCTGATACCCATCACCTACTATCATAAAAGATAGATCTTTTTGATAATCATTTATAAGCCTTGAAGCGGTTTTGATAAAGAACTCAACATATTGCCCGCCATGAAGTTGCCCTAAATACAAAATTAATGACTTATTTATATTATATCTTTGTCTTATTTTTTCCCCTGAAATGCCAGGATGAAATTTTACAATATCAGCTCCTACATGAGCATTAAATATTCTGTCTGCATCTACGTCTAATTTTCTACACTCAATTTTAAGTCTTTCGCTAGCTACGGAAACCGTATCAACAATTTTTGGAATATTATTTTCTAATATATACAAAAAAGACCTTATAAAATTTCTTAAAATGCCAGGCTGAGTAGAAACTTCGTATATCCTTACCTCCCAATCATCCCAATCATAATGCAATGGTTTTTTTCTTAGTATACCAGCTATCATAGCAGGTATAGCTGCATGGTAAAAACACTTTTGGAAATGAATAATATCACACCATCTTGCTAATTTATAAAGTTTCAAAATATTTGCAATTAATATGTGAGGGCCGTGCTTTCTACAAAAAGGGATGGTAATTACGCCTTCTATGGACCCCAAAAGCCTCTTTTCATTCCAATCCATGGGAAAATAGATTAATTTTACATTATGGCCTTTTTTAATAAATTCCTTTGCTATATATACAATGCGCACAGTCCATGGCTCAGAGCTTGAATATATATCATGAGGATGAACCATAAGTATGTTCATATTATCCGCCTGGAAAAATCAGAATTTTTTTAATCTTTTTGAGGAAATATAAAGATGTGTCTATTAATATGGTTAGAATAAATAAATAACATAAGATAAAAAGCCTTTTAATAATATTTATATAAATCATATCTTTTGAGTTCGTTTAAGGTTTTTATTATAGTTTGGTGGTTATCGCAGTGGTCGCAATGTTCATCATATAAAACTTGGCCATTGGCAAATTTTATATTTTTATTATCTTTTAAATATTTTGCCTGCCTTCTCCATCGCCAATATTCCACTGAGTTCCAAACCTCTTTAAATGATTTTTTATCTAAATACCCCACTGTGCGCAGATGACAGCAAAAACTCATATCGTATTTTGCAGGGATCAAATTAAAATACCATCCAATAGTGCATCCATTATTTAAGAAAAAATCCTTAGACCATGCTCCGGTCTTATTATCATAGTGGTTTAACTGAAATTCAAAATTATCAATAAATTCGATATTGTTTTTCTTTAAAATTTCGGAGACTATGGGAACCTGCCTTTTTATTTCCTCCACTTCCTCAGGTTTAAGTTGCAAAAATCTATTCATCACATCTAACCTTATAAGGTAAAATCTTACTGCATCTGGCGCTATATCCACATCCATCTTAGCCATTTCTATAAGCTGATGATAGTTCAATGCATGTATCACATGGCTTACAAGCAGGCGCGGGCTATCTTTGCCTGCCTGTCTTTTTAAAGCCATAAATTTTTTAAGATTATCTCGAATCTTATAAAAAGTTTCGGCCGGTTGTATTGATGATATCTTTTCGTATGAATCTGCTGTACCTGCGGGAAAACTGCAATAAATCTCATTTACGCCTAAATCTATTATCTCTTTTGCTTTTTCCTCATCCAGTAAAATCCCATTTGTAAAAAATAACACCCCGAGGCCTTTACTCCGCGCATATCTAAGCATAGGCATAAATTTATCATACATCAAAGGCTCTCCATCGCCCTGAAGTATTATCCCATCTGTCATCATATCCGCGGCATCATCTATAATTTTTTTAAAAATCTCAAAATCGAACTTACGATTAAGAAATTCTTCCGGATGCGTTACACTTGGCGTATGAACCCAGCAATGCTGGCACTTAGCGTTGCATCTATGAAATGGATCGAATACAATAGTCTGAGGCCCAATAAAAATCTGCTCACTTATTACGCCTAAAAGCCGCAAAAGATCTTTTTCCCTGTCAGGACTAACATGCGCATGCAAACCAACTGTATTAAGAATTTCTATTAATTTATCATCCTGTAAGGTTATATCTATTCTTTCATCACCAACATGCCTTTTTATCTCTTCAATGTAATTGATAAAATTCTGGGACAAACTCTTCACAGGAAAAATCTTGAGGCCTATTGAAGAAAGCTCTATTTTCTTGCCTAAGAGCTCAGCAGAAAATTCAACTATTTTATTTAAACGCGCAAAATTATACCTAGAAAGTCCTACCTTTATCTTTACTTTTCGGCCTTCAGAAACCAGGCGTCTTATCTTATTTATTTTTTTATTAAAATCGCCGCTGCATCCTGATATCCTATTATGCAATTCTTCGAAATCTGCAAATATGACAAATTCCCTATTTTGATCTTTTAAATATGCTGCTTTCACAACTGTTTTTGAATCAATAGGCACATTATAGGTAAAAAATGTCTTTATATAACGCGCTATTATGCGAGGATTAAATATCAGGCGTTTAATATTTTTAGAAGAGTTATGTCTTAATTCTACTAAAAATAGATTTACTTTTCTTAAAAAGTTGCGCATCGAAAATCTATTCATATAATTATTTATGGCATTTCTCTATAACAATTGACCATCCCAGCGCAGTTTCTTTTACAGACTTTTATTTTTTCTCTTATATTTTTTGCTTTTTCCGAAACCCATATTTCAGCAATGCCGGTTTCTTTTATATTCCCCACATGTTCCATTTCACAGCATAAGTAAACATTGCCTTTCGGATTAATGTGTATAATCTTGTCCCCTAAATTGCAGGGTATTTCTCTCGCAAACTTTTCTGGATTAGAAAAGTATCGTTTAAACCTTTCTAACTGGCCAACAGGATTATCTATTTTATATCCGCATTTTTTTAATTCTATAATATTATCGATGGCTTTTAATACCTTGGCAGGATCTTCCGGCCATAGAAAACCAAAATCCTTTTTTTTATACCAGCTATCATCTACAGGGATCATATTTGGCCTTGTAATAGCCATAAAAGAAAGAGAAAATTGCATTTCATGCGCCCAATTAATTAATTCTGGCATGCCGCCTAGATTAGGCCCCATAATAATAGTTTGAATAATTATATTTTTTAATTTCCCTCTGTAACTGTCAAAATATTTTAACGCTTCCATGGCTCTGTCGCGAGCTCCTTTTGTACCGCGCAAATAATCATGAGTATGCCCGTCAACGCTATCCAAAGATATGGCTAAAAAAGTAAGGCCAGAGTCTGCTATCCTTTTAGCTGTTAACTTATCTATTAAATAACCATTAGTGACCAATGAAAATCTAAGCCCTTGCCTGGCAATAAAGTCCAGCAAATCAAGCATGCCTTCTTTTAAAAGCGTTTCCCCGCCGGAAATATTCATCTCGAAAGGGGCATTAATAAATTCTCTAAGCGAAGATACGAATTCGCATAACTCTTTGATAGTAATTTCGCCAGGATCATCTCCAGTTTTCCAATAGTTGCACATTTTACATTGAAACATGCACCTATGCGACACTTCTATAACACAAAAATTCGGCCGCTCAATTTGCATAAACTACCTCTTCAGATATTCATTATCTTGGGGAAACGTGCAAATAAAATTTATTACGCAGCATCTTTTGCCTGGGCCCTTGGCGTCAATCCTTATCCTCATATCATCAGCCTTTTTAGAAAACCAAAGTTGCTTTAAATCGTCTTCCCGTATATTCCCCAACGATTCTCCGCTAAGATAAATAGTCCCATTCTCATCCAAATCTATAATATAATCATGTATATGATATTCTGTTTCCTCCATAAACTTGTCAGGATCCGTATAATAATCTTTAAAAGCCTCTAATTGTGAAATAGGATTCCAAATTTTATACCCCTTTTCCCTCAATTTTATCAGTTCATCTATAAGCTTATATACTTTATTTGTATCCTGCGGCCAAAGCTCTTGATAGGCTGGGTTTTTGAACCAGTTATGCCGCTCTTGAACCAGGCCTGTCTCAAGAAGAGCCAAAAACGATATATTCTGAAACACCTTATTCTTGTTAACCCACTCTGCAAGCTCCAATATCTCGTCTAAATTCTTCTCCATTATTATGGTTAAAATAGTCAGAGTTAACTTTGAGCCGCAGTACTTCTCTAGATATTCAATGGCCTTCATTACTTTAGAAAAAACGTCGTTCTTGCCTCTTAAATAATTGTGTGTATTCGGATTCAAACTCTCCAATGATACGGCTAATACATTTAAGCCAGAATCTGCTATTCTTTTAGCCATATCTTCATCTATAAGATAGGCGTTTGTAGAAATTATAGACTTGAATCCCTTTTCAGAGATAAAACTACACAGATCCAGGCACCAATCTTTCCATAAAGGCTCTCCGCCCATAACATTTATCTCTAATGGAAAATTTACAAATCCGGACAAAGAATGAACAAATTTCTTGGCTTCTTCAAAAGTAAGTTCATTGGATTGTGGTCCGCACTGCCAAGCCTTGCACATTTTGCACTTAAGTATGCACCTGTTTGAAATTACTATATCGCAAAACCTAGGATTTTGCGCTGAATTATACGCCATAAACCCATGCCTCCCTTAATATGCGGCCTATTATCGTCAAACCAGCAATTAATTAAAATTTGACAATTTCTTTCGCATTGTTTTATGTTTTGCCTAGCTTGCTGGGCTCTTTCAGAATTCCATATTTCATCAAAATCATACTCGCGTATATTGTTTATCGGCTCTGACATGAAGCATAAAAAAACATCGCCATGCGATCCTATTCCAAAATAATTATAACCCAAATGGCAGGCCCCTTTTTTAATAAAGCGTTCCGGGTTTTCATAATAATCTATAAACACCTCTAATTGAGATACAGGATTCCAAATTTTATAACCTTTTTCTTTTAACTTAATAATTTGCCGTATAACTTTCCTGACTTTATTTATATCTTTGGGCCAAAGATCCCTGTATTCGTCTTTTGTATACCACATAGCGTCTTCCGGAGTATAAAACGGGGTTGTAATCGCCTGAAAAGTAATGCCAAAAAGTCTCTTATCTGTGCAAGCCCAATGAGCAAGCCTCACTAAATCATCTAAATTTTTATCGCTAATCACTGTCCCTATCTGGATCCTGGGATCATTTTTTCTAAATTCAGCAATATAATCAATGGCTCTCATTGCGTTATAATAAGTACCTTTTGTGCCTCTTAAATAATCATGCGTTTCTTCGTTGCAGCTATCTAAGGATATATATAGCATATTTAGTCCTGAATCCACTATTTTCTGCGCCATTTCTCTATCTATAATAAAAGCATTAGTGGGAATGACTGTTTCGTATTTCTTCTTGGAGCAGAGATTTACTATATCCAATATCCCATCCTTAAGAAGCGCCTCGCCTCCGCCAAAACTAATTGAAATATCAGCATCGAATTTACCATCAAGAGAATTTATAAATCCTCTCCATTCTTCTATGGTTAATTCTTCTGCATCAACAGAGTTTTTCCAAGCATGGCACATTCTGCAATTTAAAATACATTTTCGAGTCACTTCTAAATTGACTCTAATAACTTTTTTATCCGAATTTATGCAATTAGTATTCTTATTCATACCAACAATTGATTAAATGATGACAGCCTTTTTTACACAACAACATTTTAGTCCTTATTTCTTCTGCTTTTTCAGAATACCACAATTCTTTAAGCTGGCTGTTCCTCATATTGCCTATAGGTTCCATGAACGGGCACAAATTCACATCGCCGTTCGGAGAAATAGAAAAAAATCCGCTATCAAGTATCCTGCACTTTACTTTTTTTAAAAATTCCTCGGGTTGGATAAAATAATTTCTAAACGCCTCTAATTGAGATACAGAATTGCTTATCTTGTTCCGCCTATCTCCCTTCTTGATTCTTATAAGCATGTCTATTGCAAAGTTTACCTTTTCTGCATCATTCGGCCAAAACATGCCGTATTCTTTCTGCTTGTACCAGTCTCCTGATAAAGGGTCATGAAACGGCTGCATAATGGCCTGGAATAATATCGAAGATATATGCTCTTTATTGATCACCCAGCTGGTCAATTCTGCAATATTATTCAGATTTTGAGCCATAATAATAGTGTTAATGGCTAAACAAGGCCTTTCTTTGAATTCGGATAGATATTCTATTGTCTCCATGACCTTCTTGTAGCTGCCTTTCATACCACGCAGATAATCATGGGTTTCTTCTTCTGCGCTATCTAAAGAAAGGCCTAGATAATGCAATTTAGACTCGACGAGTTTTTCGATTAACTCTTTATTAAAAAGATAGCCATTGCTGGCGATTGAACTCCAAAATGCTCTTTGAGAACAAAACTTACTTAATTCTAACAGCTCTTGTTCGCGCAACAGCGGTTCTCCGCCTCCGAAAGTAACTGTAAATTTGTTATCCGGAGTTCCTTTTTCAACAAAACCATCGAATGAAGAAATAAAATATTTCCATTGTTCAATAGAAGGCCTGCATAAATTGTCATCTTTGGCATTCCAAAGATGACACATCTTGCATCTAAAGATACATTCCAGCGTAAGGAGCAAAATGCATCCTTTGGGCTTTCTGATTTTCAAAATATCTGTCATAATGCCAACCCCTAGGCGTTTTTCTTATACTAACTTATGTATCGTAGAAACAATTTACAAGATAATGACATTTTTTTGTACAATTCTTCATAATTTTGGCGATCTGCATAGCGTAGCAGGAATTCAACATTTCTTCCAAACTAGTATCTTTTACATTGCCTATATGCTTCATATCAAAACATAACTTTACTGTGCCTCGAGCTTCAATGTCCATTGCCTTGCCTGCTAATTTGCATTTTTCGATATTACTCAATTCTTGAGGATTTTTGAAATAAGCGTTAAAGGAATGCAATTGGGAAACAGGATTGAGAATCTTGCTTTTTCTTTCGCGCTTCATTTTTATAAGTTCGTTGATAACGCTATGCACTTTGTTGAATTCTTTAGGCCAGAGAAATCCATACTGCTGCTTTTTATGCCAATCCATATCGAAAGGTGCGCTAAAAGGCTGCATTATTGCTTGAAAAGTGATGCCGTCTAATCTATCATTGGATTCGACCCATTTTACAAGAGGGATGATGCTGTCTAAGTTTTGTTCCATTATAATAGTAGAGATAACTATGCGAAGATTGCTGGAAAATCTGCCAAGATTATCAATGGCTTCCATTACCCTGCGATAAGCGCCGTTCACCCCGCGCAATGAATCGTGGACATTCTCATCCAAGCTCTCTAAAGACAGCCCTATAGTTGACAAGCCAGAGTCTATTATATTTTTAGCTAAACCCATATCTATCAAAAAAGCGTTTGTCCCTATATATGTATTAAATTTATGCTCTGCGCAGAAATTAACCAACTCCAGTATTCCATCCTTCATCAAGGGTTCTCCGCCTGCAAAATTTATTAAGAAAGTTTTATTTGTGGTTTTTCTTAACCCCTTTATAAAATTTTTCCATTCATCGATAGAAAGTTCTTCCAGATTATTTTTATCTTTCTGTAATCCCCACATATTGCACATCCTGCACTCCAGCATGCACCTATATGTGACAGCAATATTGATTGAGATAAAATCATCGACCTTGAAAATATCCTTTTCATTACAGCAGCATTTATTACCAACCGGCTCTTCATTAATCATCGCCGTCTTTCTTCAAAAAAACAATTAACCATTAATTTGCAATTTTTTCTGCAGGTTTTTATTTGCTGTCTTATTTTTATGATCTTTTCTGACGACCAAAGGTCCTTTATACAATCATTTCTAATATTGCCTAACGGTTCCTTTTCCAGACATAAAAACATATCTCCATGCGAATTCACAGTAAGAGAGTCATAACCTAAATTGCATGCGCCTTTTTTAATAAAACTGTCCGGAGATAAAAAATATGATTTAAATGCCTCCAGTTGTAAAATTGGATTTGTAATTCTGGAGCCGTTCCTTTTTAATCTTATCAATTCGTCAATTATAAGATTAACTTGTTCAATATCTTTAGGCCAAAGAAAATTAAATTCACAATCTTTATACCAGTAATTATCTATAGGCGTAAAAAATGGCTGCATAACCGCTTGAAAACTGATAAAAGAAACTCTTTTGTGAGCATCGACCCACTTAACAAGATCTATAAGATCATTTATATTTATAGCCATTATTGTGGTATTGATGTGAATCTTTGGCGAAGTTGAAGATAGCTCATCAAAATAGGCGACTGCTTCCATAGCTTTCTGATAGGCCCCTTTTGCGCCTCTTAAATAGTCATGTGTTTCGTGGTTTAGGCTATCGAGCGAGATAACCAAAGTATCAAGTCCTGATTCTGCAATCTGCTTTGCTTTTTTACGATCTATCAAGAATGCATTTGTGGTCATGGAAGATTTAAATCCACACTCTGAACTAAATCTTACGAGGTCTGTAATACTATCCTTCATCAAAGGTTCTCCTCCTACAAAATGGATCTTCGCTTTTTCATCAACAATTACTTTTAAAGAACTGATAAAATCTTCCCATACCGAAACAGGCAGCTCTTCAGATTCTTTCTCGCTTTTCCACATATAACACATCTTGCATCTAAGAAAGCAATTTTCTAATACTACCAAATGATAATTTGAAGGATAGTGTCCGGAAGAATAGTTCATTCTTAATCCTATTTAAAAAAACAATTTACTATATTATTACAAGCCAAATCGCAGTTATGCATTTTAATTCTCATGAGTTCAGCTTGCGCCGAATACCATAATGTTTTTATATTATCTTTTTTTGCATTTCCTATGGGCTTATCAAAACAACATAAAAACACATTGCCCATTTTGTCAATATTTATGACAAAATCTCCTAAACAGCATTTTTTCATTCCAATCCTTTTGTTTGGATTTTCAAAATATGCTTTGAATAGTTCAAGTTGAGGAACCTGATTGCTGATCAGGCAGCCTCTTTCCTTTAATCTTATTAATTCATCTACTATGCGATGCGTCTCAAGAACATCTTTTGGCCATAAAAAATTAAACTCATTGTCATCATACCAATTATTGCCTGATGAAGAAAAAAATGGGCGCGCTAAAGCCTGGAAATATAGAGAATCTATCTCGCCGCGCTGCTTGACCCATCGGACATGCTCTGGCATTTCCTTTAAATTTATTCCAGAGAGCACTGTTATGATTTCAATCCTAAGGCCGTTGTTATGCTTCTTAATATATTCTATAGCATGGATCACTCTCTCATAAGAGCCTTTAACGCCCCTCAGGAAATCATGGGTTTCTTCAATGAAACTGTCTAAAGATATAGAAATCTGATCCAATCCAGAATCAGCTATTTGCCTCGCCATTTCTTCGTTTATCAGAAAAGCATTCGAAGTCATTATTGTTTTTAAGCCTTTCTTTTTACAGAAACTAATCAAATCTAAAATCCCTTCTTTTAACAGAGGCTCCCCGCCTGTCAACACTATCTCCCCTCTCTCTTCAAAAATATCGCAAAGAGATAGAGCAATATCTTTCCACTCATTAACAGCCAGCTCATCGGGATCCTTCTTAGTCTTCCACATGTGGCACATCTTGCATTTTAAAAAGCACTCTGTTAAAAGGCTTACGGAACATGAAAATGGCGGGTTAACAACTGGCATTATATTCTCCAAATAACTTATTTTTGTATTTAACATTAAAATTCATTTCTCGGCCTAAACCAACAATTTATTATATTATTGCAATTCAGCGCGCATTCATGCATCCTATGCCTCATGCTAACCGCAGCCTCGCCGTTCCATATATCAGCTATGCTGTTCTTTTTTATATTTCCAACAGCTCCCTTAGAAACACAAAGAAGCACTTCGCCTAAAGTAGTTATGTTCATAATATAATCTCCAAAATTACATTTGGATTTCCTTATTAAACCATGAGGGTTTTTATAATATTCTTTAAATAAGTTCAGCTGAATCACAGAATTCCCTATCTTATAATCTTTGCTTTTAAATTCTATTAATTGATCTATCACGGAACAAACTTTAGCCGTATCCTGAGGCCACAGGCAGGCGTATTCTTCTTTCTTATACCAAAAATCATCTCTTGGCGTAAAAAAAGGCTGAGCAATCGCTTGAAATCCAATGCCTCTTATCAAACTGTCTCTCTCCACCCATTCAGCAAGGGCTACTATATCGCCTAAATTCTGCTCCTTTATGATAGCATTTACGTAAATCTCTCCTGTCGGCCAGTATTTTCTAAGATAATCAATAGCTGCCATAAGACAAGCGAAAGAACCTTTGATGCCTCTCAAGGAATCATGCGTTTCTTCTTTTAAGCTCGCTAAAGATAGTATTAGTTTTTTTAAGCCGGTGTCGGATATTTTCTTTGCCATCTCTTCATCCAATAAATAACCATTTGTTGTTATTGAACTAGAAAAGCTGTTTTTTGCACAAAGACGGATTAAGTCTAAAATATCTTTTCGCAATAATGGTTCTCCGCCACCTAAATTAATTTCAAAAGAGTTACTGTTTACCAAAGTTTTCAAATCATTAAAAAAATTTTTACATTCTTCGAAACTTAATTCATTAGAGCTGGCGTGCTTCCACATATGGCACATTTTACATCGCGCATTGCACTTCTCTGACAATATAAGATCGCAAACAATAGGTATTTTTTTTTCCATTGCCAACCCTTATTCTTCTTTCTCCATAAAAAAACAATTGACCATATTATGACAATTTCTCCTGCATTGATACATCTCTTTTCTTTTTTGCTGAGCTTTTTCAGAAAACCAAATCTCATTTATATTGTCCTTCCTTATATTTCCTATTGGATCCATAAAACAACATAAAAATACATCCCCCGCAGGATTAATATTTATAGTGTAATCACCCAAATAGCATCTTGATTTTGTTGCGTATGTATCAGGATTAGAGAAATAAGATTTAAATTTTTCTAGGTGTCTCACATGGTTAATAATAGGATAATTTTGCCTTTTCAAGTTTATCAATTCATCTATAATAATATTAACGCCTGATGAATCAGCTGGCCATAGAAAATTATATTCTTCTTTCTTATACCAATATTCATCGAATGGAGTGTAAAACGGCTGCGATACTGCCTGAAGATAGATACCATCTATTTTTTTTCCGGCGCGCATTTCTTTCACAAGCTTTGTAATCTCATGTAAATTGCATTGTGATATTACAGTTATGATATTTATTTTTAGTCCACATCTGTATCTACTTAGATAATCAATTGCATCTATAGCTTTCTTATGGCTTCCTTCTACCCCGCGCAAAAAATCATGGGTTTCTTCATTAAAACTGTCCAGAGAGATATATATTTCTTTCAAGCCAGCTTCTATCATTTGTTTTGCCCTATCTTCGTCAATCAAAAAGGCGTTTGTAGACAAGGTTGTTTTAAGGCCGCGCTTATCTCCATAATCAATAAGATGCGCCATATCCTGATTAAGCAGCGGTTCTCCTCCGCTAAAAATTAATTCGCGCCGATCGCTCAACGTGGTATCAAGAGAATCTATAAAACTTTCCCACTCATTAAGACGAATCCTGTCGGGTTCCGGCCGGCTTTTCCATAGATAACACATCTTACACTTTAAAAAGCATTCTATAGAAGGGACTATGCAACAGGAAACCGGATGTTTATTGTCAATATGAGCTTTATCCAATCAACCCTCTTATCTTTATAATAATCAGTATAACTCTATTTCCTATCCTCGTAATAACAATTCACTACCAGCTCACAATTATTCCTGCAAGAACGCATCTGGCTGCGGATTTTTTGCGCCTTGTTAGAATTCCAAAGCTCTGCCGCATTATGCTCTTTAATATTGCCTAATTTTTCCATAAAAAAACAGATATAGGCATCTCCCAATGCATTGATATTTAGAGCTTGTTCTGAAACATTACACCTGTTAACTTTTATAAAATCAAAAGGATTTTTAAAATACGCCTTAAAGGCCTCTAATTGACTTACAGGATTTTCTATCTTAAAACCTTTGTTTTTTAAAGTAATAAGCTTATCTAATACTAACTCCACTTTAGAGTAATCCGAAGGCCAGAGATAGCTATATTCCTCTTTTTTAAACCAATGCCAGTCCAAATCAGATCCAAAAGGCCTCATAACCGCCATAAAATAAATAGAATCGAGGTTTTTATTATCCGTTGTCCATTCGCTTAATTTGACTATATTATCCATGTTTTTTGCTGAGATAACAGTGTTAATGCCTAATTTTAGTTTATTGGTTTTATATTTACTTAGATAGTCAAGCGCGCGCATCGCGCGTTGAAAAACGTCTTCTTTTCCTCTTAAAAAATTATGAACCAAAGGATCTAAGCTATCTATAGATAAATTCAACATGTTTAATCCGGAATCAACGATTGCCTTTGCCATTGCTTCATCTATAGTATATGCGCTTGAAGTCATAACACTCCTCGATCCTCTGCTGTTTATATATTCAATCAGGTCTAATATTCCTTTTTTGATCAAAGACTCTCCTCCAATAATATGCACCTCAATAGGTTCGGGTCCAAACCCCTCAAAAGAATCAATTAATCTTTTACAGTCATCTATGCTAATTTCATCTTTAGCGGTATTAAGCTGCCATAGATGGCACATCTTACAGCGTAAAACACAGCTATTTGTTACAGTTAAAAGACAGGTTTTTGGGCCCTTATTTAACATAATCAGTTATATTGTTGATTTTTAATTCCAGAATTACATAGGCCTAAATAATAATGAGCCTGTTCATGCCTATCGTTTACTCTTAAAACTTCATTAAATTTTTGGACAGCGCTGTCAAATTCTCCATTGCGGTAATAACATAAACCTAAACTAAAATTTGTATGTTCATTTTCAGGGCTTAGCCTGAGCGATTGTTTAAACATCTCGATGGCCTTTTCAAGTAAACCCTGTTCGGAATAACAGAACCCCAGCCCTTGATAGCCATAGCTGCTCTGAGGATTTAATTTCAGAACCGTTTGAAAATGAGTTAAGGCATGCGAAAGGCTCCCTTGTCGTAAATAAATATTACCTAACTTTATATGCATAGTCTCATTCTTTGGATCTGTTTCCAGAATCTTATTGAACCTTTCAACAGCAAATTTATGATTACGCTCATCGAGATAGGCATTCCTCTTCTCTGCCGAAACCTTTGAAAAGATATCAGAGATTTGCTGTTTATTTCCATATTTAGCGTATAGAAAGAATAGGAAATGATCTAATTCATATAGAGGCAGATATTCATTCCAGCAAATATTATCTGTAAATTTTTTATACGCTTTTATGATCTGTTGTTTTTTATCAAACCACTTTAAACCATTTGTTTCATCATAGCCGTACTTCTGAAAATAAGTAAATCCATTATCAGCGTATTGATTTATTTCAATTATATTCTCAATCCCAAATCTTTTCGGATTTTTATAAAGAATGCTGGTTTTCCTCAAGTCAAATTGGCTGAAATAAACATTATTTATCCGCTTTCTATTCTTGTTCAAAAATTTTATAGTTTCTTCTATATCCTCGTCTTTTTCATGCGGCAAGCCGCAAATCACTTCCAGACCCGTCCAGATCCCTGCCTCGTCTGCCCATCTCAGTATATCTTCCAAATCTTTCAAATTTATCCTCTTTTTAATGTATCTCAATAAATTTAAGCTGGCTGTCTCCATGCCGAAAATCAATCTTATGCAGCCAGCTGCGCGCATTTTTAAAAGAGTGTCCTTGTCTAAACTGTCCGCTCTGGCGCAATCGCTCCAGAGGATACTGATTTTTCTTCTGATTATCTCATCGCATAATTTATTCACATACTGCTTATTTATATTTATAGTATCGTTCAGAAAAAAGAATCCTGTAGGATTATATTTTTCATGGAGTTCTTTTAAATATTCAACAGTTTTAGGAATATCCAATACATGGATTGATTTATTTGCGGATGAAGGGCAAAAAATACATTTATGCTGGCATCCTTTAATAAATTTAAAAGGAAGAAGCAATGTTCCAGCTCTATTAAACTCCTGCGATACGCTGCCATATTCAGTGTCAGAATCCGCATCTAATCCAATATACCTATACTTATCAATAGGCAGGCCTGCAAAATCAGGCTCAAGCGGGATATGGACTTCATCTGACATGATCACATTGCGGCTTACGTTAAGTTTGTTTCCTGATATTTTAAGCAGTAATTTATGAAGCGCGCTTTCGCCTTCGCCATAAATTATGTAGTCTATGTATTCATGATCGTATTTACGTAATAGGTCTATAGACTGGCTTGCCCCTCCTAATATTATTATTACATCATGCTTTTTTTTAAAAAACTTGGCCATGCTTAATACGAACATGATACTGCTTGAATTAGAATATATTACTGGAAGAGACAATAATATCGCATTGTATCCATAAACGCTTGTCTTTCGCTCTACTGCCTCCATAATAGATTCCAAATCCTTGTCTTCAACTCCTGAAATATACTTTAATATTCTATTTTCATTGAAAAAAATAGCTATATCAACTTTTTTATCAGGCGCATCGGAGTAACAATTATCATGATGAATTTTTATATCCAAATCATCCTGATCGATCTTTATCCCTTTTGTTCTAAGATAAGCTGTAATTTGACCCAATGACAAAGGAGGCAAAAAAGTAAAATCCACCTCTGGAGGAAAAACCTTATCCTTACTGTAAAAGTCGGGCATCCTCAATATCTTTACTGCAAATTTTTCGCAGCTATCAATAGTCATATCTTATTTCTTTGTCTTATAAGAAAATTCGCCTAATATATTATTTGCAATATTTTCAGCTAAGAGCCTATTGCCTTTACTAGCAAGATGGCCAAAATCACCGCCAAACATATCCTTAAAGTATTCATTATGATTAGTTTGCTGCACTGCTTCTTTAAATACTTTCTCGTTATCTATAAAAATGACACCCTCGTATGGTCCAAGTATTCTTTTTAATGGTTCTATACTGCGCATAGGATATTGCGCGCATACAAGCTTTATCCCTTTCTTATCCAAACTCTCTTTGAGTTGCCTATAGTTACAATATACCGGATCCACATAAAGCTTTAGCCGCAGTTGATTTACCTTATCAAAATATTCTTGCGCCAAGACATGCCTCTCTGTCCCCTCATATAATAAGGCCAATCTCCCATACGCCCTATCATTATTTGGATCAACCTTTATAGCATCTTTGAAAGCTTGCTCCGCATCTACAAATTTGCCCTGCTCTATATAACACAACCCCAACTGAAAATATGCCACAGAAAAATTAGGCTTTAGTTTTATAGCTTCTTTAAAAAATTCTTCGGCCTTTACAAATTTTTTACCTCTTTTATAAACTATCGCCAATACACAAATGGCAGCATCACTATTAGGGTTTAATTCTATGGCTTTCTTAAGCGCCTCATCCGCTAGAAATAATTTATTCTCAGCCTCGTATAGCATGCCTAATCTAGCGTATGCTTCATTGCTTTTTGGGTTTAATTCTATAATCTTTTTATATATTTCTTCTGCGCGTTCAAGATTCCCCTGTCTTTTATACAACTCTGCTAATTCAAAACTTAGCCTGTCATTAGTAGGATTAAACTTTATTGAACATTCCAATGCGCGTATATTATGTTCAAAATCAAACTTATATACAATATGCTCCCATAAGAGTTTAGCCAGTTTAAAGATTCTGAAAGACTTAAGGAATAAAATAGTTTTACTAACAAAAGTATCGCCAGGCATAACATAATATCCACCGCTTACATCATTTATCCCCATCATGGTTATTACCATATCAGGCTTATATTTGTTGAGATTTTCATCCAACTGCGCTACTATTGCTGATGTATTCGTTCCGGATAAGCCTTTATTTATAACACTAAACTTTATCCCTGTATCCTTTTGATTTAAAATCTCTTCGAGTTGCCGCGGATAAGAATCATCTCCTCCTAATGCAGTAGTTGATTCGCCCAGACACATAATGCGATATGTATCCTTTCGCTGCATAACTATTCTATTTTTGTGTTCCTGTAAAAATAAAAAAATATTGCCGCTCAACCGCAGCCCTGTTTCAAGTATCAGCGCGCATAGAAATAACCCAAATAATATCAGAGTTATTTTTTGTTTAAACTGACTCATATGTTATCGGTTATATTCTCAATTTTATAAAAACAATTCACCGCGATATCGCAGTCTTTTTTGCAGTTATTTATCTCTTTTCTCGCTTTCTCCATATCCTGCGAAAACCAGACTTCAGAAAATTTTCTATCTCTTATATTTGCTATAGGCGCCATGCAAAAACACATATTTATATCGCCATAGGCGTTTATTTCTGGAGCCATGTCTCCTCTGGGGCATTTTATTTTACTGTCATGAATAAATCTATATGGATTCCTAAAATATGTTTTTACTAATCTTAATTGTTCTGGAGGATTGCAAATTTTATAACCTTTTTCTTTCAATAGCGCTAATTTCTCTAAAATATCTGCCACTTTATTTGGATCCTGAGGCCAAATCTCATTGTAATACTTACTATTAAACCAGTCTTTCTGGTAATTATCGCAATCAAAAGGCTGTAGACATGCGTTGATAAATAAATCGTTTATCCTTTCATTGCTATTGGCCCATTCAGCCATGCCTAAAACCTCATTAAGGTTCTTTTCCATTATGGTCATAGTTATGCCGATGCTCAATCTATCCGCCTTATCATCCCCTCTGTGCTTATCCAGTAATTCTATGGCGTTCATAACCCTGCGGTAACTACCTTTTACGCCTCTTAGATAATCATGCGTTTCCTCTTTAAAACCGTCCAGCGAAATAAATATGCCGGTCAGGCGCGATTCCACAATTCTTTTAGCCATATCTTCATCTATATAAAACCCATTGGTTGTAATTGAACTGTTAAACCCGCTATCTCTGATATAGGATACAATCTCCATCAAATCATTTCTTAAAAAAGCTTCCCCTCCAATAAGATGTATGAATATAGGCTCAGTGGTAACATTTTTAAGATCGTCCACAAAACCCTTTATCTCCCCGATTGTAAGCTCTTTTCTATCTATGGGCCTATTGATATTCTTCCACATATTGCACATCTTACAGCGGAAGTTACACTTTTTTGAAACAACCAAAAGGCAAAAAGCCGGCAGATTATTATTCATATATCTTATACCCCTATTTTATTCTTGCGGCAAAAATTTTTGTCTCGAGCAAAGCAGCGGATAGATTTTGCGCGATCAATCTGTATCCTAACTCATTGCAGTGGCTGTCCAGATTAAAAAATCTTTCCCTGCCTGTCTCTCTTTCAAAGATTATCTCATTATCCACTAAAGTAATATTATGTTTTACCGCTGTATTTCTTATTATGTCATTAACCCAAAGATTAAACGGATATGTCATAAAAACTAATTCAATGTCATTTTTCATTGCAATGTCTATAAGATTCAACAAATCTGACTCTAATATTGTGGCCATCTCCTCTTTGTTGTTTTCTAAATACAGCAAATTATCTAAGATATCGGTTCCTTCTTTGCCGTGAATTGCGCCAATTAAGCCTCTAATCTTTTGTATCTCTTGATTAAAATTTAAGCTACTGTCTTGGCTGCATATATGCCTTAACTCCGGAAATACGCTTTGTATGATTGAAATATCCTGCACAGCATAATCTATCTCTTTTCGCGCAAGATCCCATATTTTTTTCGCTCTATAAATATACACCAATTCTAAATGCAAATATGCGCTGGCCTTGGAATTTAACGATGCGTATTCAAGCGCTTTTTTAGCATTCTCTAAGGCTAAATCATACTTGCCATCTTCTCTCAACAATATTGCCAACCTTGCTCGTAGCTCATATTTCTCTGGATACCTGTTCAGTAAATCGCTTGTCTCTTTTATTGCTAAGTCGCTTCTGCCAGTTTCTCTATAAGATTGCATATTTTTTTCATACGGTCCTTGCTCGGGAATACTAATATTGGCTGGCGGATTATTTTTTGCAAATATCTTCTTTTTTAAATTTATTTTTATACTTTTAAATAATTTATACACGCGCAAGCTGTAAAAGCCTGATTTCAGCTTGTTAAAAGCAGAGTTTTTAGAAAAAAGCCTGCCTTCCATATTCAAATAATTATTCATGCCAACCATCACAATAACCAAAGCCGGGTTATATTTATCAATATTTTCCTTGAAAATATTCAGGATCCTATAAGAATTGCCGCCTGGGCTGCCAAGGTTTTGGACAAAGATCGAGTTTCCGCTGTTATTTTTATTAAGCGCCTTTAACAGTTGTGCTGGATAACTATATTCGTAAGAAGCGCCTACCCCATACGTATAAGAATCCCCTATGCATAATATAGTAGGCTGACCCTTTTTAACATCTTTAACAACTTTATATCTGTCCATATCCCTATATCCGTCATACAGGAAACCAGTTATCCTTAAGCCTGTTTCTGTTAAAAAAATAAACACTAAAAGAGAGGGCAGGCTTATAAATATTACTTTACGCAGCATTGACTTCATCCTCATAAAAACAATTTATCATTATGTGGCAGTTTTTGTGGCAATTATACACATCTTCTCGTATATTTTGAGCATTGCGAGAATGCCAAATTTCAGGCAAATTATCGGTTTTGATATTTCCAATCGGGTCCATAAGGCAGCAAAAAAACGTCTTTCCGTAAGGGTCTATGTGAAATTCATAATCCCCAAGATTGCATTTGATTTTTTTTAAAAATTTATCAGGGTCTTTAAAATATTCTCTAAAATGCAGGAAATGATTATGATGATTGCCTATCTTACAGCCATTTAACCTTAACTCTCTAAGCTTCTCCATAATCATTGATGTTTTTTCTGTATTTTGAGGCCAGAATATATTGTTTTTTTCTTTCGTAAACCAAGTATTATCCATTTCTTCGCCAAAAGGCTGAGTTATGGCTTGAAAACTGATCATATCTATTCTTTTATCTCCCTGAACCCAGTCCACAAGACCTAATATTTCATCTAAGTTGCGCTCCATTATAATAGTGAGAATAGAAATTTTTGGCTTCCCGTTCTTACGTAGCTTATCTAAATATTCAATAGCCTTTGTTATCCTGTCATAACTGCCTTTTACGTCTCTTATGAAATCATGGGTTTCCGGCTTTACGCCATCTAAAGAAATGGTTAACGTATCCAGGCTGGAATTTACAATGGCCCCTGCCATTCTCTCATCTATAAGAAATCCATTAGTAACCATATTAGTCTTATAACCTTCTTTGCTGATAAAATTCACTAAATCCAGGATGCCTTCTGTCATCAGAGGCTCTCCTCCTGACAGATGAAACTCAAAAGACGGCTCTACCATGCCTCGCAAAGATCTCACAAGTTGTTTTTTTTGCTCCATGGTAGTTTCTTGGTCCTTATTGCCATCAGTATTCCAGATATTGCACATTTTGCATCTGAACATGCAGCGATAGTTAAGCACCCAACAACAATAACGAGGTTTTTGAATTGCTCTATTTTGGTTCATGACGGGACTTGTGTTGCATATAGGGCCGGATCATCTTCTATGTAACAGCAATTGAGAAGCAAGTGGCAATTAGTCTTGCATTCGTCTACTTTTTTTCTTATCAAATCTGCATTTTGAGAATGCCATAATTTTCTAATGTCATCTTTTCTTATATTGCCGATAAAGTCTTTAAAAAGGCAGAGCTGGATAAAACCATATGCATTGATACTAATAGCCCTGCCGCCTATAACGCACCTTGCCTTATTAACCAGCTTCTGCGGGTTATTAAAATATGCCTTGTACGCCCTTAAATGCTCGATCCTGTTGCTAATCTTAGAGCCGCTTTGCTTTAACCTTATCAGCTCATCTAAAATAGAAAGCGTTTTGGTTTTATCTTTTGGCCAAAGATATTTATATTCATCTTGCCAATCGTCAGTCAGCGGCCCGCTGTAATTAGGCTGAACCACAACCATAAAATACAGCCAGTCAATTTTCTCATTTTTGTCAGCCAATTTAACGATATTAAGCAAATCATCCATATTCTCGTTCATAATAATACAGCAAAGGCCTTTTTTAGTGTGTTTTGAATATTTTGTCAAATTATCTATGGCGTTCATTACCTGCTGGTAGACGCCTTCAACCCCCCGCATCTTATCGTGAACTTCAGGCCGATGGCTGTCTAAAGACAGGCTCACTGCATCTAACCCGCTATCTGCAATTCTCTTAGCCATATCTTCATTGATAAGATACCCGTTTGAAGCCATTGTTGTCTTAAATCCTTTTAATTTTGCAAATTTAACCAAATCCAATATGCCTGGCATTGACAATGCCTCGCCTCCGCCAAAATCCATCTCAAAACCTTCATCTACAAGCTCCCTGAAGCCTGCTATAAAATTATTCCATTCATCCAAAGAAGGCAATTCTTCCTTCTTTGGGATCGGTTCATGCCATTTATTGCACATCTTACAGCGCAGCATACAATAATCAGTAGCAGCTACACAGCAAAAACTTGGTTTTAACATATTTCTCCTTCTACCATAAAAGGGTAATCTCCTTCAAAAAAACAGTTAAGCAGAAAGTGACAATTATGCTGGCATTTTTTAATATCAGTCCTGACTTTATTGGCTGCTTCTGAACGCCAAATCTGTCTTATGTCATCTCCATTTTTTATATTACCTAAAGTATCGTAGTGGTAACAAAAGAATATGTCTCCGATAGAGCTCACATGTATGGCTCTATCCAGATTGCAAGGGCTTTTTTTCACAAATCTGGCAGGATTTTCAAAATATAATTTAAAAGCCTCTAATTGCGCCACTGAATCGCCTATCCAATGCCCCATCTTCCTCCGCCTTATCAGCTCGTCAATGACCTTTTGAACTTTTTTATTGTCTTTTGGCCATATGAAATTATATTCTGTTTTTTTAAACCATTCAGAGTCAAAAGGCGTATTATTCTGCTGCATGGGAGCCATAAATAAAATAGAATTCATCCTGTCCCTGTTCGTATTTACCCACTCAGCCAAATCTATGATGCCATCAAGGCTTTGTTCCATAATTATCGTACATATCCCTATGTGTATATCTTTTGAATATTTTCTCAGATACTCAATGGCTTTAAATACCCTTTCCGCAACACCCTTTACGCCGCGCATTTTATCGTGAATCTCTGGTTTCAAGCTATCCAACGATAAAACTATGCTGTCCAACCCGGAATCCACGATTCTTTTTGCCATGTCCTCATTAATAAGATAGCCATTTGACGCTATAGCATTTTTAAACCCCAAACCTTTAGCGTAAGATATAAGCTCTAAAACATCATTTCTCATTAAGGCTTCTCCTCCGCCAAAATCAATCTCAAATCCTTCATCCACCAAATCTCTTAGCTGCCTGATAAATACCTTCCACTCTTCGGTAGCAGGCTGGGTAAAACCCGCTGTCCCGGAATCTTCCTTCCATTTCAGGCACATCTCGCATTTCAACATACATGTGTCTACGATACCTATGCAGCAAAACCCTGGTCTTAATGTCTCAGATACACTGCGCTTTATAACATTATCTTTCACATCGCTTTTCATCTAAAATCCTTTTCTTTTACAGTTTAATTTAACTTAAAAGGATAATCATCCTTAAAAAAACAATTGAGTAAAAAATGGCAGTTATTTTTACAATTTGATATGTCCTGCTTTATCCGGCCGGCCTTTTCCGAGTTCAAAACCTCAACCAAATCATTCGTCTGTATGTTGCCTAACAAAGGCCACTGATAACAAAGAAAGATATCCCCGCAAGAACTTATATGGATAGCTTTATCCATATTGCATCTTGTATTTTTAACAAACCTGTCCGGATATTGATAATACATTTTAAACGCTTCCAATTGGCGCGCCTGATTTGTTATCTTATATCCGCTTTCTTTAAGCTTTATCACCTCATTTATGACAGAGCAAGCTTTATGCGGATCTTCAGGCCAGAGAAATTTGAATTCATCTTTTTTGCGCCACTCTGCATTTAAAGGCGTATTATTTGGCTGCATTGCCGCCATAAAATAGACAGAATTAAGCCTGGCATCTTTATCTACCCATTCTGCAAGCTTAACTATATCATTTAAATTTGCATCATAGATCGCGCAGCAAATACCCTTATAAAGCCCGTTACAGAATTTATCTAAATACCCTATGGCATCCATTACTTTTTTATAAACCCCTTTTACTCCCCTTAAACAATCATGTGTCTCTTCATTCAAGCTGTCCAACGATATTATCAGGCTATCCAACCCAGAATCTGCTATCTTTTTGACCATCTCTTTATCTATAAGATACCCATTGGTAGCAATATTCGTTTTAAAGTTTTTTGATTTACAAAACCTGACCAGTTCCAATATATCTTTATTTAAAAACGGTTCTCCTCCGCCAAAGTTTATCTGAAAAGAATCATCAGTAATGCCTCTAAGAGAGCTAATGCAGTTCTTCCAATCTTCTAAAGAAGGGATCTTTGTCTTTTTCTTAACAAATATATCCTTTTCCCATTTACGGCACATCCTGCACTTCAAGATACAATCATCAGTAATGCCAAAACAGGAAAACTCCAATATCCTGTTATCAAGGCTATGTTTAGCAAACAGGTTATTAAAATAGCGTAATATCATTTTATATATAAATATAGTTTAATGCCAGAAAAAGATTGGCTATCTTTTATAATATAACGCTTATCCATCCATCGAATTACCTTTGATTCCGGAGATTCTGGCCGCATGGCAATATTAAAATCCCAGCCTGAATATATTATCCAAATTCTATCTTGCCGGTCAAGATTTACCCCTTCCTGTTTCTCAATAAAGCGATGAAGTTCATCAGTAGCATATTCAGAGGTTGATAATTTATCGCTATCCTCATGAAATTTTAATACCATATTTTTCTTAAGTTTACCGCCGCCCTTATACAACCTGTCAAAATAATACATAAAAGAAGGGACTGTATTGCGGCAGGTATGAAATATGACATCCTCTTTTTTTAAATTTTCTGCGGCATATTTAGCCGCGCCCATATAGTCCTTTTTTGCCTGCACGCCTATGTGCTCGATAAAAGTTCCCGGTAAATAATCCGCATAGAAATTTTTCAAAGCGCATATCGATAAAAAAACAACGCATGCCGCAGCCGTAAAGGCGTATCTTTTCTTCAGCCCGGATAAACCATTCCCGATTATAAGGCAATAAAACAAAGAGCTTGGTATAAAATACCTGTCCAGATAACAAGGCCTGAACCTTGAAATAATGGCTGCTGAAAATACCGGGATAAATAAACACAGTAAAGACAGAGATAGAGCTTCTTTCCTTCTGCTCGATTTGGTTATCCCAATACAAAACAAAATAAAAAATAACGCCATAGCTATTAAATAAATTTCCTTTGCCGCATTATACCCTGCGCTAAAATTTTTAAACGTATAGAATAGATTTTTCGCATTTATAGCGGGTATCCATGATAACGTTGATTCAAAAAACCAGTTATCTCTGGCTATCACAAGCCCAAGCCCAGAGAACATTGAAATAATCCAAGGTATAAGAAAAATAGAAATAACCAGGTTCGATACTACCCATCTGGTTATAAGATACTTATACTTTCCAATATAGAGTAAAAAAAATAGCATCTCAGAGATCAAAATAAAAATAGCCATAGGATGAACATATATATTTATAATATTGAATAACGCATATCCTAACCAATAAATATTTTTGTTTACCCTTATACTCTTGATCAGACAATACGCGGATACTAAACTTAATAAAGAGATAAGAGAGTACATCCTTAACTCCTGAGAATAGTAAATATGGAATGGGGAGATGCTCAGTATAAATGCGCTAAACAATCCTGCTTTTTTATTAAATAGCAGTTTTGCTAAAAAATAAAACGCAATTATTGAAGCAGCCCCAAAAACTGCTGATGATAGCCTTAGCATAAACTCGCTATTTCCTACAATAGTCCAATAGTAATGAACAAGGCTGGCGTACGCAATAGGATAATAAAATTTTCCAGATAATAATATTTTTAATGCGTCCACTGTGCTTATAAGCGGCAGGCTTTCATCAAACCATAGGCTCCTATTCCCTAACTTATATAACCTGAGGCCGATGCCTATTGACAAAATTGATATCAATAAATATATGTACATTTTTCTGTTCTTATATATATGCTTCATAATCATTTAGCCTGTTACCAAATAGAAATCAAGATTAAGTTCTGGAAAAGATTTTATTAACTCCCAATCTGCGCTTATAAAAGGCTGATAGTTTTCTTCTCGTACAATAAACATAACCGCCTTTTTTTTTAATAAATCTATTTCTTTAAAAGTTGTGACATCAACAAGGGTTATCTTCTTATAATCAAATCCATAGTATGTTACATCAGGCGTTAAAGTTGTAATAAGCCTTCGGACAAATTTATTTGTCATCTTATTGGAGTCGCTATAAACGCTGTCTATCCTCTCGCGCTCCAAATATTCATTTAGCCAGTTTTCTGCTTTTTCAAACACCTTTTCCTGGGCAGGCGAAATAAATTCGCTTTTAATATATGGAAAATTTTGTATTTGCCTTAGATAACAAATATTAAAACCTGCGATCATAAAAATAATGAGGCCTATTATTAAATATCCAGAAACCTTGAACCGCGCCTTAAGTAAATAGTACAATCGTTGAAAAAAAGCGCTTGCATAAATAGATATCAGAGGAATTGTCAATACAATAAACCGCAATTCATAAGCAATTTTCTTAAAAGCAAATATAAGATACAAGTTCAAAGCAATAATTACTCCTATATTTATCATGATGAAGTAAAGGATGATTCTATATTTTCTATCTATATATTTTAACCCTGCTAGAAAAAAAATTAAACCCAATAAAGGCGCTATAAAAATATTAAAAATAAAATCCTTTGCTTTGCTCAAAGGAAGGAGCGCGTCGGGCGGCGGATTTCCACCGCTTACTCTATAAAGATATAGATAAATATGATCCAGGGGATGCTTTAAAATTAAACTGTTAAGTAAAATCCATATAACTACTGGAAAAAAACAGAACAACCGTTGTATTTTCACAGGCTTAGGGCTCAAAATAATGCCTGCTATTAAAAACAATAATCCTTCCTGCCTGATCAACGGCAGTAAACTGAGTAAAATATAATACCCTACATATCGTTCTTGGATATACATAAATAAAGCTGTGATTAGAAAAAAACAGAAAACTATTTCTGAAAGAGTTGAACATGTTGCAAGAAAATATGTCGGAAAAGATATCGTCATGACTATGGCAATAATTACCGCTATATCTCCTATGCCAATCTTTTTCATAATACGCCTAAGAATAAAAATGATTGAAACAGAAAAAAAAGCGTTCATTATCCGCAATGAAAGTATGCCGAACGGAAATATCTTAATAAAAATATTTGACAGCAGCATAGTAATCGGTTTTGCATAAGGATTCAGAAAAACTGCGGGATTGTGAAGAGAAAGTTTGGCATAATAATACCTGAAACACTCATCAATATTATAAAAAATATACCTGTCGATCTTTGCCGCTCGAACAGGGCTATTGACGAAAAAACAAAGCAGCAAAAAAGATATTGCTATAGAAAATATCAGCATCGACAATATTTTGGGTTTTAAATTGTGATTGGCCATCTTTTATTCTATTTTCATCATAAGATTTGTAACTTTTTATATATTGCTTCAGCAATAATGCTATGAAGACTGGGATTAGGGTGCGAATCTTGCGCAGAAACCCAAAATTCCTTTGCCTCCCTGTTTTTTAAAATCTCAAGAAGGTCTATAAAAATTATTTCCGGATGATCTTTAACTATATTTTGAACAAAATACTGCGCTTCCTTAAAATAGTAATTCTTGAAATTATGTAATTCTGGAATATTAATTAATACAAAAGGAATGGATTTAGAATTTGAGATTTTTATCATTTCTGTAATTGCATCCTTTGTATTCTGTTTTAATTTTTTATCATTATATAACATAGAATAATATTTCTGGTAGGAAAAATTGTACTTTATATTTATGACCCTGGCGCTAAGAAACGCATAAAGAAAAGAATATTTTTTTGCCAGGTAGCTTAATCTGTATAAATAAGGCGTATTTTCCAGGTCATTGATATAGAATCCAAGGATTATTAAATCAGGTTCAAGATTAAGAAATTTTTTTAACGCTGCTAACTCGCATATAGAGTTATAATTACCTACGCCTGCATTAATCACTTCGAAATATTGTGAAAGATTTTTATTTAACAAATCTTCCAGCCTGGAAGCGTATGTATCTTTAAATTCAACGCCCCACCCCATTGTTATAGAATCTCCCAGAACCAATATCCGTTTTGTATGCGCAGGTTTAGGCAAAACATAATCTTTTTCCGCTCTTATCCCAAGTGAATTTGTCTTTATCTCAACTCCGCACAACAAAGATCTTTTATTTGCAGCATGTTCGAAAGGTAAATCATTACCTAGAACCTGAGTCTTTAGTTCTCTGGCATATCTCCACATTTCCATATGATAATTTGAAATTAGAGGATAGCTTAGCCTTAAAATAATTTCTAAAAAAATAGAAAATATTACAAACGACGCAAAAAAAGACAAAAGGCTTTTTTTAATCATTAACAGATTTATTTTATTTAATAGTTAATGACATTTTTCCTTTCCTTAAAAAAAATGTCCAATACAAGCATTGCGATACCTTTTAAGATAATCCTCAATTCTCTTAATGTCCTGATTTTCATTAAATAAGTTATTATATATAAAAAATTAAAGTAGAAATCGCGCGTTGCTTTTTTAGTCCAGTATTTTATGTCATTTTTAGTGAACTCCGGCGTCTCGTATAAAGGCCATTGGGCATTTGCATCAAAAAAGATAACATCTTTATAAAAACTTTCCAATGAGTCATTTTTTATAATTGCCTTATCATAGAGCGTTGAAACAGGCGCAGGCACCAAGACATTATAAAGCACATAATCTGGCTTTATCTTTTGAATCAGCCTTATAGATTCCTGTATAGTATTTCTATCCTCCCCTGGAGATCCGACTATCATATAGGCAATGGAACGTATTCCGTATTTTTTTGACAAAAAAATAGTTCTTTTAATATCTTCTACGGTTATCCCTTTGTTTAAATTCCGCAATATCTTATCTGAACCGGATTCAACTCCATAGGAAATCATATAGCAGCCGGATTTTTTCATGGCTTTCAATGTTTCTTGAGATACACAATCTACTCTCGTTTTACAAGTCCAATGAATCTTAATGCGCCTATTCATTATCATCCGGCATAGATTCTGAATACGTTCCTCTGAGATTGTAAAGGTATGATCCACGAAATATATCTCATTTATGCCATACGTTTTCTTCAAATAGGAAATTTCATCTACTACGCTTTCTATATTTCTTGCTCTATAGGATTTTGACAAGCCGCAAAATTCGCAATTAAACGCGCAGCCTCTATTAGTTTCCATGCTTATAGCTGGAGGATAAAGACCGAACGGTGGATGAATATGATAGTGTTTAATATTCAATAAGTTGTAAGCAGGAAAAGATAATTGATCTAAATCTAAATATTCATTTTGCGGATTATAAAAAATTTCTTCATTCTCCCTGAAAGCTATGCCTTTGATATCTCTCAATTTTTTTTTCTTTAGCAAAAAATCACATAATTCGCACATAGGCCTCTCGCCTTCGCCTTGCACAACAACATCAAGATAAGGAATCTTTTGCAATATAAGTTCTGGCGATATTACTGAACATAATCCTCCTAGAACGATAAAGGCTTTAGGATCTTCCTCTTTTAAGATAACAGAAACTTTAATGACATCTTGGAAGCCAAATAAGGTACTGCTAATTCCATAGATATCGCTTTTATCATTACGGATTATTAATCTGAATTTATCTAAGGACAGGTTTGCGGCTGGGATATCAATTATACTTATCTGATGGCCTTTTTTGAGTAATTCCGCCGCAATATATGCCAACCCCAGGGGAGGAAGAGCGCCCAAGCTTGTAAAACGAAATCTTTTCTCGGGCAAACTTATTAAAGTAATTTTCATTATGCATTTATTTACAGCAGGACATTGATTAGTGGACCAGTTCTTTTTGGCCTATAGTAATATCTATTTTTTTAATATTCTTATCTTTGACCAATATAGGATTCTTGGGATAAACCTCACTATAAGATTGAGATTTGTCTTCTCTTATATTAAAAGCTGCTATATAAACCTCACCAAAATTTTTAGGTATACTAAATGAATATTGCCCTGGTTTTTCTATAATAACAATATTTATTCCTGGCGGGCCTGGTTCATCAGCATTTGCAGTAATGCCAATATGGCCATCTTTATAATCATCCATGAAAACTTTTCCAGAAATAGAGACAGTTTGCCCGTCATAATCTTCCATCAAGACTGGCGTTTTTCCGTGAGGTTTAAAAACTATATCAACGCCTGATATATCCTTATCATTAATATGTAAGGGATTTCCAAGATATGTGGCAAATGGGACTTTATATTTAATGAGTTCAGACGCAGCATCAGGCGGATTAAAAACTGTTAGATTTACATTGCCTATCCCCATGGGCGCCTCTATGCAATATTCACCAGAGGAGTCAATTTTACTGACAACGGCAAATTCTAATTCTGGCGCTTCTATATTATTAACAACTTTACTAAGAGCAATATACAATAGCCCATCTTTATTGTATCCTCCTGTAACCTTGCCGCAAATTTTGACTTTGGCAATATCATCTTTAATATCAGCCTGTGATAAGGAAATGAAAAGTACGGGGATAAACATAAGTATAATTGAAAAAACAAGTAAAGAAAATTTTGCTTTCATAGCCATCTCCTCCCTTTTTTATATTTATCTAAATTATATCATTGATTATAGCATATAACAAGAAAAATTACCTCTTATGCCTCATTAATAAAACATATTTTTCTAAATATCTGAATATGTTATCTGCAATCACAAGATGCCCTTTTGCATTAATGTGGTCATCTGGCAAAAAAAGCGCTTCTTCCTGGCTATTTTTAAACAATGAAATGATATCAATGCATGGTTCCTGATCATAATCTTTATAAATATTAAAAACCTTGCCGGCTTCAACAACTAATGAAGCCAGAAAAACCGCATCTATGTGATTTCTCCGGCATATATCCAGCATCCTTGCCAGATTTGCTTTATGCTCTTCAGGGGAAACCCTTACGAACTTAAATTCTTTCCTGTCTATATTCTTATTTTTAGATTTATAGCTCCATGAGAAGTCAAAGCTGAATTGTTTTACAAATCTATACATATAACTTTCTCTCTCTAAAAAACAGGTTAAATTAAATAACGCTGGGGATAAAACCTTTATCTTAGAATCCGGGAATGGGGCTTTACTGGAAAGTAGCCATCTGTCTGCTTGTTCAGGATTTACAATAACCAGGTCTGGTTTGTAATCTATAAGCTCATTTTCTAACAAACGCAGCATCTGGAGCGTTGAATATCCAGGCCCGCCAAAATTATACACTTCAAAATACAGCGGCTTTAATTCGTTGTTCAACCTTTGTTCAAGGATGTTGCTGAATCTTTCCCCTTCATAGACAGCCTCTCCGCATGTGCTGGAGCCTCCAAGGCAAAATATCCTATAAACGCCAGGCGCTTTATCCCTGCTGATTTCCCTTTCGCGGAATCCAATAGAATTTATTCTCAATGCGCCTTTATAGTGTGGGCTGATTTTATTATAAGTCTTTCCCGGGATAAATCTCCAAAACAATAGCCTATCCCGCATAAATACGCCGGATTCAAACATATCATTCATATTCGTAATGCCTAATTGATTTGGCATATCTATCTGCCTGAAAAACATCTCTAATAAAAACAGTAAAAAAAACGAAACAGATAGGCTGATGAATATTTTCGTATAATTTAAGTTTTTCATGATTTTACCTGCCTCGCTGTATATTTAACGGCATATCCTATAATCTCCATTTTATTCAAAAACATAAACTCCAAATTTCTGAATCTAGTCCTCAATCTTTCGCATACTTCCAAATCAACGGGGTAATCGCTGACAAACAATACCTTTTCGTCCGATGACATATTTGTAGAAATTATCATCCTATCAAGAATTTCCTCGAAACAAAAGATGCATTCTTTTTTTTCTACCCTAAACTCTTTTTTTAATGCGATAACTCCGCGATTATACTGAAAAAAATTCTTTCTTAGAACAAAAGATCCGTCGTCATATAGCTTTAATAAATCCTTTGCCTCTATTAATTTTGCATTCTTATCCTGCGATGATAGGCGATAAAGCATTGATATGCTGTTTGGATAAGTCAATTCTCTTATTAACATTACGTCTTTGTTTTCTTTTTTATAGCAGCCTAATGTTCTTAAATCTATTGAATCGCCTAAAGAAATAATCACTAATCCATTGTTTGTCAAGAAACCTCTGCTAATTTCATCAGCAACAGCGTCCATTGTATTAAGAAAACATATATCCTTTGCATAGCCGAGCTTTTCCTTTATCAGCGTTTTTATCCTTATTTTCTCGATAAAAAAATCCCTAATATCATATATAAAATTTAAAAAACAGTTTGGGAAAAAAAAGATATGCAGGCTGATTAACCTCTCAAAATAAGAAAAAGGTTTCCCTAAAAATACTACATAATCGATATCGCCTGCATTAATCACTGCTTCTGATAAAGCATCATCAATTACATCCTTAGGAAAAATTGAAATAACCTCATTCTTTACCTTATAAGACATAACCTTGCCATCTGCTATTAAGCATGCTGCAAAAAATCCTGTTCCTGATGATATAACTAGGAAAATCATAACTTAAAACATCCTAAAAATACTATCACAGCCTATCTCCTGATATGTTGACTTTAAAAATAACTCTTTCTTTCTGGGTTTCAGAAGAATTGTAATAGGAATGCCTATATAATACACAAAAAAAAGCAGAGCAGATATAAGCAAATAATTGACCGCGGCATATAACTGTTTCAAAGCATTCAACGGCCAAAGTAAAAAATTCAGCAAAAAACCATAATATATACGCAACCTATAAGGAAGCAGTAATCCGATATAGGTCGCAATAAAGTCTATTTTTTTCATTTTTTATAGCACCTGATTATATTTTTAATTTCACGGACAAGAATATCAATTTCTTCTATGGTATTATATACGCCAAAAGAAACCCTTATGGAATCAGGTATCCGGTTTTCATTATACCATGAATGAGCGCAATGCTTTCCGCAGCGCGCCATTATGTTTCTTGACCTATTTAATATGCCTGTTAACATAAAAGGATCTATGTTATCAATGTAAAAATTGAAGATGCTGTTTCTTAAACCTGGATCTCTCGGGCCTATCAGATTTATATTTTTGTCATCTGCCAATTCATCAGATAATCTTGAATTCAGCCTTGTAACGCAATCTTTTATATTTTGCAAACCTATCTTCTCTATAAAACTTACAGCTGCGCCAAAACCAATCGCGCCTGCATAATCCTGAAGGCCGGCTTCGTATTTATCTGGTAACGCGGAAATTGTAAATGAATCAAACCTGCTGTCAGTTACTGTCTCTCCGCCCACTAGAAATGGGGGATATCTCGTCAATAACTCTCTCTTCCCATATAAACAACCAATCCCAGATGGCCCGTACATTTTATGAGCTGAGAATACATAAAAATCTACACCATCTTTCTGCGCATCAATCTGATTTGAAGATACTGCCTGGGCGCCATCAACTATCAATAATGCGCCATTCTCATGGACCAACTCTGCAATCTCTCTGATAGGATAAACAACGCCTGTCACATTTGACATGTGCGGAATAGATACAACCCCTAGCCCTCTATTCAGTTTCTCTTTGAATCTTTCCACAGAAAACGTAAGATCTTTATTCAATTTAAAAACGCTTAACTCAACGCCTTTTTTCTGTTTCAAGACCTGCCACGGAAGCAAATTGGAATTATGCTCTAATTCCGAAATAAGGACAGTCTTGTTTTTAAAAGGAATGATATTTGATAATATATTAATGCCCTCTGTTACATTTCTTGTAAATATTATTTCTTCCGTCCATTTGGCATTTATAAATTTCCTGATAGATTGCCTCGCAAGATTATAATACTTGCTTGTTTTTTCTCCAAAATAATGAAGTGACCTTCCATGGCATCCAGGAAATCCATTATAATATTTTGTTATAGCATTAACCACTGAAATAGGCTTTAAGGTAACGCATGCGTTATCCAGGTAAATTGGCGGTTTGCCATTTATCCTTTGATTTAACGGTAAAAATTTTTCTCGTATCTTTAATGAATCAAATACCATATAAAATATCCTGTCAGCGCAACGCATAAACCAGTTATAATCATAAAGAGATATCCAAAATTCCTATAAACTAAACCGGCCAATCTGGGCGAAATCATGTGTAAATTAGAAGTAATCTTGCAATTTAATTTCATAGAATTTAAATTTTTCATCCCATTATAAATGTCATAAATAAATTTCTTATCAAAAAATATCAGAGAAGAATAAAAAACGTTAAATGGATAGGGAATCCATCTTAATGGAAAACTTGACACTATTAATGGCAAGGAAAATATGACAAATGTCATTTTAAAAATATAATCTAAAATATTGTTAGAGTATTTTATATCCTTGGCTATCTCTGAACAGCAGGGCATTTTCTATCCTTTAAGATCAATATGCGAAGCTTTTGATATCTCATTTCTTATATCATTGATTTTTTCGGAATAAAAATCGTGAAGATTGCTGACATATTCATCCCACGAATGCTCGGATAAATAGTACTTTACAAAGTTAGCAAAAAGAATTTGCTGAGAACATACCACCTGTTTATCGGCATCGGTCAGTTTATGTTTCTTGGATGGAATAATCTGCATATCATAAAGGATCTTCTCTACATCTTTTCCAATTTCATATACAGGATTATAGTAATTTATATTGAAATCCTCATATAATTTTATAGTATTTTTTAAAGCAATATTCATATTCTGCGTAGGAAAAACACTCATCTCTTTTACTGCCCCATCGCAAACATCCGTAATAGAGTTCTCCATGCAATATAATATGGTCTGCCAGTGCATCGCAAGTTTGCAGAGCCCGCAGATTGACATGCAGATTGAGCCATATTTTTGAATATAATAAATATAGTTATCGTATTGTATCTTTTTAAAGGTATTGTTCACATCTATTATTTTAAGGCAAAATTTATCAGGGCCAAACTTTTGTTTAAGCCTTTCTAAATTTATCATAGCATTTTCTCTTGCCTTAAAAAACCCTAAACGATTATATGTCACTAATTGTACCTTTTCATATTTATCTGCGCTGACTGCAGCAGCTAAAGTAGAATCGCAGCCACCGGAATAAAGAATCACGCAAACCTTTTTCATTTTTATTCTCTTTCCAGGTTACGTTATCTAAAAAAGCGTATAGATAAACGGCGCAAATGCGCTGCTCTGGCCTAATATGACTAATATGCCTACTATAATAAGCATGATAATTATAGGAGCCAGCCACCAGGCTTTGTTCTGTTTTAAAAATTCGAATATTTCAATAAACAGCTTTCTGTTCCTGGATATGCGTTGTTTCATTTCTATGGCCTTTCTTTATCGCTAAGTTTATACACAACCATATATTTTGTTTCGCCGATCTTTAAAGAATAATATTCGTCCTTGTAAGGGTACTCTTCTTTATGCATTCTATAATTACTTAAAAAATATTTTGCTTCATCCGGGTTTTCCACGTATACCAATCTATTTCTATCATTGAGGGATAAAATACCAGCATTATTTTTACCTGGCAAATTGGCAACATAAATTTTTATAATACTGCTCTTATCATTTTTTAAAATGTATTCTAATGCCTTTCTATAAGACAATCCCCAATAGTCCAATGCAAAGTTAACCTTTGCCCGCCTCATATCTTTCCCGGCTAATATATTAGCATAAATATGCTGATAAGGATGATATCTTATCATAAATTGTATTGTACCGATCAAGCTAAATGCTGTGATTAAAATAAAAGCTAAGTTTATAATCTTGCAGCTTTGCCCTTTAAATTTCAGTTTAATATACTCGAATGAAAATGACAATCCTATTAATAAAAATATTACAAAGCACGGGTAAATAAAATAATGATGCCGCCATTCATCAAATAAGCCTATTTTTAATATAATAGGAAACAGGATAGGTATAAAAAATAAAAATATTATTAATAAAACGTTGCGCTTATAATAAGGCCTGATTGATTTTTTAAATAGCTCTATCGTAGAAACTATCAACCCAATACTAAAATAAAAACTATACAATAAAGGCGTTGTTAAAAGTATCCACTTAAAGTTATAATACCAACTTTTTCCTAACCAAATAAACTTATAATCCCACTCATTTGGCGGCTTGGTTCGATACTGCGTAGATTTAAACATGTGAAAAAAACCTTTAATAGGGTTCCCCCATAAAACAGGAGAAAAGAGAATAGTAAAGATAACTAATAGAAATAAATATAGTAAAGCGCTTTTTATAATCTTTTTTACTTTTTCTTTGTCTTTTCTAGGCCTTAACAAAACTACAACTATAAAAAGAAATGTACATAAAGGCACAACAAATCCAACTGGACGGATGCCTATTAGAATTCCACATACTACCGCATGAATAATAGCTTTTAAAAAAGTCCAACTCTCCAGATATCTAATTAAAGAATACGTGCCAAATATATATATTGATAGAAAAGGTATGTCTGTTGAATTATAAAACGAATGAGAAAATATTCTTGGATGCAATACCAGAAACAAACATCCTAATAATCCAATCTTCCAGTTTTTAAAAAAATATTTACATAATAGATAAAAAAAGAAAACGCCTGCATAAAATACAAGAAAAACAGATAAATGCCGCATAAAAATAATATCTCTTGGATCAGTAAGTTTTAATATTCTTTTTTCAACAAAAAATAAAAATGATTCAAAAACCGCTCCGCGTATTAAATCTCTATCGCCGCTATGTGAAAAATCATTAAACTTTAAATTAGTGAAATATTCCGCTGACCGCATCCCAAGATTCTGGTTAGTATATTCATCCCAATGGACGCCATAGTCTTTAAATATACCAAGCCCGATAAAAAGAAATCCTATAAAAAAAATAGACAAGATAATATTTTTATTATTTTCTATTAACCTGTGGGAATTTAAGTATGGCTTCATAAAATAGACCTGTCTTTGCCCAGCAAAAAGATAGTCTTTCTATCAGGCATTAGTATTTTTTTATTAATTATTACCCAGTGTTCTGATATATTATTTATAATCCTACGATAGTAATAATCTGTTAATAGCTCTTTCGGTATATCTAAGCCATCAAAATCTATATGTGGTGATGAAGTATTGTTCACTATAACAATAAAATCAAAATTATTAATATTTTTGGAAAATACCTCAGCCACCCCGGATGGATTAGGCACGGTGGGCATACCATTCGGTAAACCTATAATATTTATACTCTGTATATGCAGTCTCATATAATAAGAGATAAGTACATCATTTATTGCTGTACTTATACTATCTACCACTCCCAGATTTACCTGAAGCCTTCCAGTATCCCCAGCGTTAGGTATTCTTGGCATAGCATTATTTATATCCTTAGAGAATTCGCATATTATATTTTCATAGTTATTTATTTTATATGGGGCATTATAAATACTGGGATGCCAGTACGCCGTATTATAACTGAACATTTTTTTTATAGGCCTGAAATTAAATGTGTAAGAGATTTCAAAAAACTGCAGCAATGAGAGAATTATTAAAAACAAGATTGCTGCAAATTTTATTCTTTTTGTAAACCTTTCTATGCCGACTGCTGTTAAAATAGCGACGCTTGGCAGGATAGGAAAACAATAATGCTCCCATTTTGCAGATACCAATGTAAATACAGCCAGCGGAACAAAAAACCATAGTAAAATTATCCGTATATGCTGATTAAGTTTTTTCCTTACCCAGAAGAGGCTGATAAAAAATAATAAAAAAAGATAAATGGAAACATGGTCTATTAAATATGCGAGATGGTAAAAAATAGATCGCATCGTAAATATATCATACTTCAAGCCAAACAAATTGTATCTGTCAGGTAAATAGCCGACAAGTAAATGAGTCAAGGCCTTATCTAACAATACAAAATTCCCCAGCCACCATACTGAAGACAGAATTAAAGATATAAGCAGAGATATAACAATGTTGCTAATCTGTTTAAAAAAATCAGCGCTATTTGAAGATCTGCTGCCTATAAATACTAAATAAACTATATACAGCAATGGGCCCATGGTAAAAATCAAAAATCTGCCATTTGTCAATATCCCTAGACCAGAAAACAACCCTAATAATATTGAATATTTCTTATTTGTGAATTTTTTAGCCTTAATTAAAAGATATACAGCCACTGATACCATCGCCATTAAATAAAAATCCTGATCATACAGCCTGGATATCCCAAACACGCCTGGATAAAAAGATATTAAAAAGCCGGCGATCAAACCCGCTCTTTTGTTCTCGCATGCCTTGCCTATCAAATAAGTAAAAATTATTAATATTGCTAAAAATAGGCCGTTAGAAAATCTGGTTATAAAAGGGGTAAGCCCGAATAACAAGTTAATTATCGATGTTACGCAATACATAAACCCGGGCCATAGATGTTCCGGCCAAACATGCTGCGGCCGGAAAAACATAATGAAAGATTTTATTTTTTCAAATAACAGGCTATCCGAATCTAATAGCGACTTCAGCGCCCGATAAAATTTCATCTGGCTCTCCAAATGAAATACAGTATTTGTTATTTCATTTGGATAAACAAAAAGACAATCTAGTTTAAGCCAGATATAATTATTAATTAAATGGAAAGATATTAAGAGTAATAAAACAATGATGACTAAAAAAGTATTTTTTTTCATATTTTCTGTATATTTATATTCTTCTCAGTAAATAGAATTTCCAAGTATTTAAATATGGCATCTGCAACCAGCGCATGGCCTTTTGCATTTATGTGGCCTTCGTCTAAAAAAAGATTTCTCTGAACTCCATCTTTAAATAAAGAAGTAATACTAATATTTGGGTGAAGATTATAATCGGCATCTATATTAGAAACCTTGCCATTACTAACAGCCAGTGTATCCATATAGACAATTTCAATACTATTTTTATGGCAAATATCTGCCATGGTGTTTAGATTTATTATTCGGTCATAAGGAGGAACTCTAACAAAATAATGTTTGCGCGTAGTTCCAGCCTTGTCCTTAAATTTCCAAAACATATTTAACGAAAAGTTCCTTACAAATCTATATATAAAACTTCTTCTTTCTAAAAAACCTGCTAATTTGAATATTGGTTCAGGTAAAATCTTTATTTCTGAATCTGGTAATGGTGTTTCATTAGAAAGCGCTAATCCGTCTGCCTGTTCAGGGCTAACAATAATTAAATCAGGGTTAAAATCTAAAAGCTCATTTTTTAATAACCGAAGTATCTGCAGAGTAGAATATGCCGGCATACCAAAATTATATACTTCAAAAGAAGGTGATTTAAATGCTTCCTTCAGTTTTCTTTCAAGGATATTGCTAAATCTTTCGCTCTCGAACACGCCCTCTCCGCATGTATTAGACCCTCCCACACAAAATATCCTATAAATGCCTGTTTTTTTATCTTTCATGATTTCCCTTTCGCGAAATCCCATAGAATTTATCCTCAATATGCCTTTATAGTGCGGGCTGATTTTGTCATAACTCTTTCCCGGAGTGAATCTCCACAATAACAATCTATCCCGCATAAATACGCCTGATTCGAACATACCTTTCATATTTGTAATGCCCAATTTAAAGGGTATATTTAGCTGTCGAAATAACAATTCCAATGAAAATAACAAAAAAATCGTGATGAATAAACTAATAAATACCTTTGCGTGATTTGAAAGATTCATGATTTTAGTTAAAAATATGTTAATTTTTTCTGTTTTTTATTACAATATCAACCTTGTCAATATCAGAAGAACCTATCTTAACAGGGTTATTTACATATTCATCTCTTAGATCATCTGGTTCCGGTTCCAGCCCCTTTTTAGTATTTATCGCTCCTATATATATATTGCCAAAATCTTTAGGAACTTTAAGAATATATTTCCCGGGTTTAGGAATTGTTAGAATCGCTATGTCCGGCGGCCTTGCGCGATCTTCGGTTCTGGCAAAAATTGATATGGTGCCATCCTTATAGCTATCAAAGATAACTTCTCCGCTGACAGTAACAGTCGGGCCATTATAAGTATCCATTAACTTTGAAAATGGCCTGGCTATCCTTTTATCAGCCGCGTCTTCCCCTCCCTGTAAATACCCCAGGGATTTAAGTTTTTCTAATGCCTCTTTATCTAAAGATGACTTGTTTTCAGGATAAACCATATATCTATTTTTCTCTATCCATTCATTCAACTCTTTACTAAAGATATTAAATTCTTCTTTTCTGACATCCTTAATATTATTCAATTCGGCTTTATCATTTTCTAAATCAAATAAGTAATATTCTCTGGAATTATCCAAAGATATCAGCTTCCATTTTTCTGTGCGCATAGAATATATCGGGCTCTGAGAATTAGAAAAAGCGCGGTTAGTATGGCTTTTTGTCTTGTCTTGCATCAAATCAAGAAAACTTTTCCCTCCAATATCACTGCGGTATCTTATCTTCAATATATCAAGAATCGTGGGAAAGATGTCGACGGAACTTACCTGCTGTTCTATTTTTATACCCTTTGGTATCAGATTATCGCATTTAAAAATTAAAGGGACAAGTAAAAGACTGTCATAAGGTATGCCTCCGTGCTGAAAATAAATATCATGCTCTCCTAAACTTTCTCCGTGATCTGCGGTAATAATCACAACCGTATTCTTGTCCAAGCCTATCTCTTTTAATTTATGCAACAATAAGCTTATCTGCTCATCAACGAATCTTATTTCTCCATCGTATTGGCTTATATAATAATCCACATTTGTTATGCCGTTCTCTGCAACATTATAAGGAATAACATTGCGGCTCATCCATGTATTATCTTTAGAATCTATAGGAAGGTTTTTATCATGATTATTAAATCTATCTGCAATATACAATGTATTATATGGCTTAGGAGGGGAATACGACGAATGCGTATCAAAGTAATGAGCCCATACAAAAAACTTTCTTTTATTATTTGATTCCAGCCATTTTAATAAAGTATCTGTCAATTTATCAGCGCCAATATCCCCATTAACTGTAAATATTTCAAATCCTCTATTAATTCCATTTATCATAGAAATAGGGTAACCATTGGAAAACGAAGCTGTTGAATAACCATGATTTGATAGTATTTCTGCTAAAGTTTGGGTTGATGGATTAATTAAGCTGTCATACCGGCGTTCTCCATAATAATGGGAGTACGATGAAGTCATTATTGCAGAAATGGAATGAAATGTATCTGTCGATGGCGCAATCGCCTGTAAAAAAAGAGTTCCTTCTTTTGAAAGCTTATCAATATTAGGAGTGGTCGGGCGTTTATAACCATAACAACCTAAATGGTCTGCCCTGAGAGCATCTATAGTAATTAAAATAATATTTTGGGATTTTCTTTTAAAAAAAGTAAGATAGAAAGTCAGGCTTAATGTTATTATTAGAAGTACTGATAGAAAAAACCTATAATCTTTTATCTTGTTTGAGGGCATAATGAACCTTAAATGATTCAAAAATATCTTTTAAATAGTTATGCATCAGCAACTTGGCTCCCCAGTAGAAATCTCGAATAGAAAAACTTCTTTTCCGCAATAAAGATAATATGCGCCATGGGTCCATATAGAATCTGAACATGGCCTTTCTCTGAAGGCTTAAAAGTTTTTCACTTGTCATCATAGGAGGCGTATAAACTGCCCGATTTCTTGACGAAATCCAATTTGACCAGCTTGTAAATTCTTCAGGCCTGACATCTTTTAGATCATTTTTGCAAATTTCATACAGCTTAGAACCAGGCTGAGGGATTGTCAAATTAAACTTTGCTACGTCTGGTTTTATGCGCATAGCAAATTCAATAGTCTGTTTACATGTCTCTTCTGTATCGTCAGGGAGCCCCAGCATAAATAAACCAAGGCTTTTAACTTTTGCTTTTCTAGTATAATACATCGCTTCCTCTGCTTGTTTCAAGGTTGTCTTCTTGTTTATGCTGTCCAATATCGATTGATTCCCTGCCTCAAAGCCGTACATTATCAATTTCAGGCCAGCCTCTTTCATTTTTTTTAAAAGCGTTTCATTCACCCTGTCCACCCTTGTCTCGGTTATCCATTGTATTTTCCTGTGAAGGCCTTTTTCCATCAAGCGCTCGCAGAATTCCAAACCATGCTCTATTGAAAAAGGAAAGAAAGCGTCATTGAAACCAAAATGCTTAACCTTAAACCTGTTATGCATATATTCTATTTCGTTAAGCACGCTATCAATACTGCGGTATCTTGGTTTTTCATACATAGTGTTCTGCGAGCAAAAAATACATCTGTGAGGGCAGCCCCGCGAAGCTTGAATCGGCAATATGACTTTATTATAGATTCCGAGCATAGGATACCTCTTATATAGATCAAGATTAAATTTCTGCCACGCAGGATACGGTAAATCGTCCAGATCTTCAACCAGTTCACGGCCCTGGTTATTAACTATTTTACCATCGGATAAAAAACTTATTCCTTTTATACTATGCAAATCTCTGCCATCAAGAATAGCAAAAACTGTTTCAGCCAAAGTATATTCTCCCTCTCCTCTAACAACAATGTCCCCAATCCCTTCGCTTAACATCTCTTCCGGGAAAACTGTAGCGTGAAGATTGCCTAAAATAATTTTAACGCCAGGACTTGTATCTTTTATTAATTTTGATAATCTTCTTATATTAGACAGCGAGGGCGATAAACAAGAAAAACCTACTATAGCTGGATTATCTTGTTTAATCTTATTAATGATATATTCGTTAGAATTACCGCTTGCAAATTGATCTTCAAACTGCACATCGAATTCTTTTTCTTTAGCAAGCTTGGCGATTAAATAAGCTATACCCACAGGCGCAATGAATGCCATGGAAGCCCTGTATCTAGAGCCTTTGACAGCTATATCTGAATTAGGATTTATCAATAGGATTTTCATATCGCTCTTGCTGTCTTATGTATCATACCATTTTGGTTTTTTTAACTGCATGAACCCTGTAAGGCCTTCAAATTTCTTATTCCCCAAGATACTGTCTTTAATTTCCAACAGCATCATCCTTAATGTATTTACAAAAAACCACCAGTAAAGCCCGCGCTTATGCCTATAGGGAGAAAAAAGCCCCCTTATTAGCCAATGCGGCCGGCACAAAACATAACGTTTATTCAGCTCCATGTTCAATTTTGCGAAATCTTCTCTAGACAGCCCTGTGTGAGAGCGCATTATAGGCGTAGACCAGTCATATTTCCTAAAATCCTTCTCTTCTAACATATCCCCTTCTTTTGCCTCCTGGTAAAGATATGTTCCAGGAACAGGCGCAACAGGATGAAAAGCCGGATAATCTATATCTATTTCTATTGCATAATTGGCTAAATCCAACATTGATTCCCTTGTGTCGGACGGCAGACAGGTAACAAATGTACCCTGCCTGAATACTTTTGGATATTTATTTTTAAAAATTAAAAAAATCTCTTTTACCAGCTCCCGGGTATAAGCTGATTTTCTGATTTTCTTTAAGTCTTCCGCGCAGCTTCTTTCTACGCCTATTAAAGGATGAACCATTCCTGCCTTAACCATTTTCTCTAAAATACCGAGTTTCTCATCCCGCAAAGCAAAATCTGCCCTTAAAAATGCCCACCAATATAAATCTTTATAACCTCTTTTAAGCAGGCCTTCGCAAAAATCATCTGTCCATTTAGAGTCCACATTAAAAGTAGGGTCTGCCCAGATTATATAACGCCTATTATGCCTTTGATATATTATATCAACTTCTTCTAATGCCCTCTCAATGCTTTTAGTCCTGTACGCAGGCATTACCTCTAACTCTCCACGCTCTATCTCTACCTTTTTATGTTTTCCCCAGAAAGTCCACAGAGAACAGAAATTGCACCTATCTATGCACCCTCTGGAATGTTCAAGGGTAGCGCTTTGCGGCCATAGATACCCAAAAGGAGAATATCTCCCCATAGGCATAAGATCAAATGCCGGCAAAGGCAATGTATCCAAGTTTTCTATTAACGGACGCAAAGGAGTTTTGATTACCTTTCCATCTTTTCTATAAGCAATGCCTTTTACCTGAGATATATCTTTCTTATTTTTAAGGGCATTGAGCAATTCTACTATTGTTTCTTCGCCTTCAAACCTTACGATAATATCTATCGGAAAATTTTCCAAACTGCTTTCCATCATCCAGGAAAAAAAATGGCCGCCGCCAATGGTGATTATCTCGGGATTTATATTCTTTGCCAGCTCAAATAATTTAACTGCCTCATGGTGATAAAGAGTTTCATCGCCTGCGCCAACCGCGTCAGGCCTCTCTTCCCGCAGAATCCTGCTTAAGCTTTCCCATCCTATCTTCAATGGCGGACAATCAATTACCTTTACTTCTACCTCAGGCATTTTTGCTCTTATAGCGCCAGCTATGCAAGGCAATCCTAAAGGCAGGAGGAAATTGTCTGACTCGTTTATAAATGGCCAAAGGTACCTGGGCGGCCTTACAAGAAGTATCTTTTTCATTTATTTTTTCTTTTCCCGCGCGCCGCATAATATTCAGGAATAAGCACTTTGTCTAAAAGCCGGGCGTTCTTCCTGGCTATCTCAGCAATCATTGCTATCATAAGTTTAGTCTTATAACGGAATAATTCGCAATAATAAGGGTCGGGTTTCCCGATATTTTTATTTGAAAAATAATTTAAATTATAGCAGGAGCCGCATCCTCTGCAGATTCTTTTAGCCCAACACTTAGCGCAAACTTTGCTTGAAGTAATCTTGTTATCAGAAAATCTTTTTAGCCTGTTATTATCCACTCCTGTTTTGACTGTTCCTGTTTTAAATTCAGGCATTCCTACAAAAGCGGTGCAAGGGTATATAGAACCGTCCATATCCACTGCCATAAGAGTAAATCCAGCAGAGCAAGCTCCTGCAATAGAATGAATATTATATAACCGGCTTAACTGTTTAAAGAAACGATTAAAATATGTATTGGCATAGGTCAGATTGCCCCTTAGAATTTCCCTGGTATAAAAAATGGCTAAATCATAGTAAATTGTTTTTAGGCGGCGTAAGCCTTTGGGCCCGGAAAAGAAAAATTTGCTATTTAAATCCAAGCCATACCCTGCTTTTTCGCTTTCGCAAAGTTCTATGCGTTCAAATTCAAGATTGCGCAGAAATTTAAAGGTTTCTATTACCTTTGTGGAATAAGGCGTGAAGGTTGCCCTTCCAACAATTCGTTTTCGATAGTCTTTCCTGATAGAATTTATATTATTCAATATTGCATCAAATGAGCCCCTCCCATCAGAAAAAGGCCGCTGGGCATCCTGAATCTTACGGGAGCCATCAAGGCTTACCGCAATATCCACCCCGTTTCTAATCAGATATTCTCCTATTTTTTTAGTAAGCAGAGTGCCGTTAGTGGCAAGCAAAAAATGAAAGTTAACCTTTTTACTGCTTTGGATATCTTTGCAATAACTGATAACATTTTTTATAAGATCGAAGTTTAAAAGCGGTTCCCCGCCATAAAAATCTACTACCAAATCTTTGGCGCCTCCTGACTCCCTGATCAGCAAATCTACTGCGTTGAATGCAACAGCCTTGTCCATTTTCCGGCTGAGTGTAGAAAAGTTACCGTAAGCGCCTGCCTGATTCCAGCAGTAACTGCAGCGCAGGTTGCATGTATTAACAATATTCAGCGTTAGATCCGTTATCCTTCTTTTTATATTTATATCCAGCGGTTTTTTCGATGAAAAAAGCAGCTTTTTTCTTTTAAGCTTGAACAGATTATTTATAATCACGCCTGCATATTTACGCCCAAATCTTTCGGCAAGCTTGGCCCTGATTTCTTCCGGAGGGTAACGCTTCATTAAAATTATAGCCTCTGATACTGCTCGGTCCACTTCAAAAAAATTGCCGCTTTCAACATCTATGGCAAAATTTCTATCCCACATTTTAAATTGATATACTTGCATTGTTTTTTACCCCTCATTAAATAATAGAAGGGAGCTTTCTTGTAAAAAAACTACAAGACAAGCTCCCTTTGAAAAGAAACTCTACCACAATACCCTGCCGCAGCGACAAAAAGCTGAAGGATAGCTTAATTTTCTCCTGCGGCGGTTAAGCAAGCAAATCATACACATCCCCCCTTTCTTTAATCCAATATTATACTCTGATTAAGTATAAAATCTACTTAATATATTTTTTAGTTCTTCAGGAAAACCTCTTTTACTGCGCTATTTTAAAATAAAGCGGATTCTATTTATAAGAAATAAGATTTTATCGATAGAATTTAGATTCTTTAAAAAATATTTTACTATTTGCGGCCTTAGATAAAACTGTAAATATGCCTTTCTTTGAATCTTCCTAAGCTTATAATGCGAAACCTCTGAAAGATTGTTTTTATAATTCACAAAATCAAGGGAATTCAGGGTTTCTATGTCCATGCTTTTGTCCTTAAATAACTGCTTATATACATCCGAACCAGGAAATGGAGAAAATATTGAGAAGGCGGCGCTAGTCAAAGGAAGTTCTCTGGCAAAAGAGACAGTTTGCCTCATTTCAGCATGAGTTTCTCCAGGGAAACCAAGTATAAAAAACCCCATCACATCTATACCAGCATTCCGCAATATCCCTACGTTTTTTCTAATCATTTCAAGCGACTGCCTCTTATTAATCTGTTCGAGCATGCGAGGCGAAGCAGATTCAATCCCAACGCTTACCTGATGGCATCTGCTTTTTTTCATCAGAACAGCCAGCCCTTCATTTATAGAATCAATGCAGATTCCATAGGGCGCAGACCAGACTATGTCTATTTTTTCAGAAATGAGTTGGCTGCATATCTCGCGTAGCGGCGCAAGAGGATGGGCGCAGTTGCTATCAACAAATTGCAGTTCCTTCACGCTGTATTTCCCCATCAAGAGCTTAATCTCCTCTATTAAATTTCCTGCTGTTCTTGAACGTATTTTACGGCCATTTATAGCTGACGTACAGCAATACGTGCACTTTTTATCACAACCGCGCGAAAGTATTATTGGCGCAATCGGCCATCTCTTTGAATAGCAATTAATAGGCGTATTTGGAAAATCGCGAGGCTTCATAAGATCCCATGAGGGGAAAGGCAATGCATCCAAGTCCTCTATAAATCTCCCCTGGTTTACCTTCACTTCAGGGCCATTTTTCCATATCAGATTAGGTATCATAGACAGCTCATTGGATGATGCAAGCGGAAATTTCCTTAAAAATTCTATCAATCCGATCTCAGCCTCTCCGTAAAAAGCATAATCCGCTTCGGACAGTAAATTAAAAATATTGGCGGTATCTGCGGATACCTGGGGCCCGCCTAAAATAACTATTGCGTCTTTATCAATACTGCGTATAAGATTAATAGTCCTCTTTGCGGATATAATCGAAGAAGATATCACCTTGATGCCGTACACGTCAAATCTTTCGCTGCGCGCTAAATCTAAAAATCTGCGCTCATAGTCAAATCTCTGCACCCTCAAAAACAACTGAACTTCATGGCCTTCTTTTTTAAGGCAAGCGGCAAGGTAACCAAGCCCTAAATCCGGCATATCGCGTTTGTAGGATGCGTTATATGGCAATGTCAAAAGAATCTTCATTAATACAAAAATCTCCTTAATAAATTTTATTATAAAATAAACTAATTCAAGGACTGCCTTCGAATTTTATAGAGGAATAAGGCTTTTTTTATTACATCAGCTACGGTTCTCTTGAATCCTAAATTTCTTGCTGTCTTCCATAAATTCCTTATTATCCTCCTCGGCTTAGAATAGAAATCAGAATACCCTTTATAAAAAAGCCTTGTTAATTCTTGTTTAGGTACATAAGGAGTAAATGTAGGCGCATAATCCGGGCAAAACGGAAGATAAGAATCCCAGTTTTCATCGTTAAACCCATGTATCCTTTTACAATCTTCTCTTAATTTGGTTCCTGGAAAAAATATTAATACGCACACCTGAAATATATCCGGATCTAACATCTCGGCAAACCTAAAGGTATTAAGGATATCCTCATCTCTTTCTTCAGGGAATCCAACAATAAAAAAAAGCCGCGATTCAATCCTGGCCTTTTTTAACAACTCTACCGCCTTTATCGTCTTTTCTCTTTCTATGACTTTATTGTGATTTTTAAGGGTCTCCGCATTAAATGTTTCTACGCCGACCCCAACCTGATAACAACCTGCCTTTTTCATTATAGCCAGCATTCTTTCATCCAATACATCATCTACCCTGCTCATGCAATTCCAATGGATTTTGATATTTTTTTCAATAAGCATATTACACAATTCAAAAATTCTTTCTTTGTCTTGCATGAAAGCGTCGTCTTTAATTGCTATGTCGGATATCCCAAATTTTTCCTTTATTAATTTTATCTCTTCAAAAACTTTGTCAGAAGACAAAAACCTTACATTGCCATCTCTGCTTCCATCAATACAGAAATCGCATTTTCCAGCGCACCCCCTGGATGTTATCATGTTGGTAGATGGAAGTTTTTTATAATTTACAGGCGAAGGCAGGTATTGATATAGCGGCAATAAAGACCTGGCAGGATACGGTAAGCTATTAAGGTCTTTGATTATTGCAAAATCATCTTTATAAAAGATATCTCCCTCTTTTCGAAAAACCAGTCCTTCTATATCCTGCATAGATTTACCTTCTATTAAGTCACAGAACGAATACTCGCCTTCGCCTACAATGCCATAATCCAATCCTTTTATATCCTCAAAGCTTTTCACCGGTAAAGCTGTAAAATGCGAACCTCCTAAAACTATTTTTATAGAAGGGTCTTTTGCCTTGACGGCATCTATTATCTTCATGGCTGTATTATATTGTAATGTAGTTGAAGTTACGCCAAGAAAATCTGGGTTATGCTCTAAAATATCGCTTACAGCTTTTTCAATGCTTATATTCCTAATAGCATAATCCTGCATAACTACATCGAAACCCCTATCGATAAGCACTGCGGCTATATACGCTATGCCCAAAGGCGGGAGAGAAGGGGCTACGCTTCCAAATATATCGCCATATAACTCTTTTGCGCCTGCCGGCGGATTAACTAATAAAATTTTACTCTTCATTTTTATATTTTTACCTAATTAATCCGATAATGATAAAGCAGAAAATTATTCCTGATAAAATTTTAAAATTGTTCCATAGAATTTCTGGATTCCGGCGCTTTTCAAAAACAATAGGCAGCAATAGAGCTGAAACAAGCGAATAATAAACATTTAATACCTTGTAAAGCGCAAATGTTATATAGGCTATGGTTAAGATAACCATTATCCTGAAAAAACCAAAAGACCTCTCTTCTCCTAAATATGACGCGGTGGTGCGTATATTACATTCGGAATCGCATTTTAGATCTCTAATAGACTGCAAGATATGCGCGTCAAGAGCCATGAATCCTATAATAAATGACAATAAGAAGGTATCCAGGTTAATATTTTTAAAGGAGGTAAGAATTAAAAATGTATAAGTTAAACAAATACAAAATAAATCTATAATCGGCATGGACTTCAAAGAAAATTTTTTATGCGAGTATAAAGCCATTATAAAAATAACCAGAGATGCGATTATAAATCTATTGATAGAAATTATAAAAAAACCTAATAATGACAATAACAACAAAATGCTGAAAACATATTTTATCGGAACCTTGTTCTTTTTTTTAAACGCTATGAATTTATAATCTCTACGTGGTTTTATTGAATCTATTTCTAAATCTGAAAAATCATTTAACATATAAATACCAGAAAGAATAAAAATCAGGGAAATAATATAAACTATTGAAAGTGAGCTATTAAATATAAAAAAATAAATTGAACATATAAATATATAATGGTACCAATCTTTTAATCTTATCAATTTAAGAATTATCAAGCCAGCCTCTATCTGTTAAACTTTCTCCAATCTACTCCGATTTTTTTGCATTTACTACGCCAGGCAATATATTTAATGCCTCTATTAATGGCGTATAGTAAGCCGCCTGTCTTACAATGCCTAACAAGTTTTTGTAAATTCGTTTCTGCCATCAGCTCCCTCCTTAATCATTCTTATAGTTCTCATAATATGAGCTGTGCTCATTAATAAATTTCTCTCTAATTTATTAAGCGAAGCAAGCTTACCATGTATATTCATATTATGCCCTATATTATCACAGCTTTTATAACAACCCATGTTAGAATTTGGGTTATTGCCAATCAAGGAAAAAAAAGGATCATCTTGTTTAAACTTAACTGTTTTCTCCCTGAAACACCTCTGTAATGAACCATTCCAAATCTTACAAAAATCCTGGTCAAGAATATTTCCAATTGGAAATCTGTGCGACTTAAGACAAGAATTAACATTGCCATCTGCTAATATCCTGACAAATGCCCACCCTGCATAACAAGGTATTTTCCCTATAATATCTGAATCATATTCTGCAGATATAGCGTCAATATTTGAAATCCTGCGCATAAATTGTTCAAATCCCAACAGTTGAATCCTATTTTTCGAATCCTTGCCGTATTTTTCCTTTAGCTTCCTGCAGCTATCAAGTAAACTTTTCGTTTCTTTATCATTTAATAATAATTTATCTGTTTTACCAGGAATTGTATCTATAACAGTAAATTCTACAGCTTCTGAATTAGTCTGAAGGCTGAACTCAATCATTGCTTCTATATCATGATAGTTCATATTAAAAATAACATTATAAAGTTTTATTACAGGGTATTTACGCTTGGACATATTTAATAACTTTAACATTTTTTTTATTTTATAAAACGTATCTTCACTTTTATTAGGATGAGTAGCTGAATAAACCTCTGGCGTTCCAGCCCAGACACTCACAGTCAAATGATCCACTTTTAAATCCGCTAATGCCTTCACAGTTTTTTCATCTATCAAAGTAAAATTTGTATTAACATAGCATATAAACCCTCTTTTTTTAGTATATCTTAGGATATCTATAATTTGAGGATGCATAAACGGCTCTCCTCCGCCTGCGTAATATATATGCCTGGTTCCAATTTTATAAAACTCATCTATCAGCTTTATAACTCTTTTAAAAGGAATGCTTTGTTTTTTCACCTCAGGGGTTATCTTTTTTTCTTTTAAGAGAGGGGAATTGCACCAGCATCCAATGCAATCATTGTTACAATTGTTTGTTAAATCTATCTGCGCGAAATTAGGGCCTTTATATGCATATGAACCATCAAAGATACTGATAATATCAATATAGTCGCCAAAAAGCCTTTTAAACCTAAAAGAATTAATGCATTTGTAGAAAATATCTTTCATGTTATTATCTTTTGCTAAAATCCTCTTCTACAATTTTTATTCTTCCGGAGAACAATTTATATAACCCAGGTAAATATTTACCGTTGCCGCTGAAATTTTTTATTTGCGCCTCAAGCATCCTGGCGCCAAAAATAGATTTAGCATTCTTGATGAAAGGCAGATAATTTCCGTTATTTCCGGATAATTCCAATAAAACAGTAGGCAATTGCCCCTTTAACTTCTTACGGCCCCTTAGCCCTATAAAACCCGTGCCAGGGTTTCTTAATTCTACATTTCTATAATCATCCATAGGATAGAACCTGCCTTCGCCCCAACTATCTATCCATGTATGATATCTGCTTGAAAAAATAAGCGTGGCTTTAGCTGCATTAAATTCAATTTCATTCTTTAAATTAACTGTTATCTCCCAGTCAATCTGTTTTTCATCTATAATTTTCAGCCTCCATGTTTCATCTAAGCCTATATCATCCTGCCTTCTTATAAGCAATAGTTCATTATCGTTTATTCTTTCAAAATCCCAGTATTGACAAGAAGATTTCTGTAATAATTTGCTTCGGAAATTAAACAAACTTGCAAAGCCTTCTCCCTTTGTCAGTTTTATGCCATCCCAGTATAGTACTAAGCCATTGCCATTAAAGATTAACATTAATCTGCCTACTTTAAAGCCCTTTTCTTTTATTTTTTTCTCCATTTCTTTTTTAAAAAATATTGTTTCTTTAAAATATAAAAATAAATAACGCATTAAGAATCTTAAGGCTTTAAAAGAAGTTATAAAAAAACCGTGTTTCTTTAATGATTTTAATATTAACGAATAATAACCCAATTTTTTGAACGTATCTCGCCTGGAACAATGAATAGCCCATTCTTTATAAGCGCATCTTATAGCAGCCTCAAGATCTTTTTTCGTGGCATCTTTAGAACCAATAACGCTTTTATAATTTCCATCGTACTCAGTCCAATTTTCGGAAACAATATGGCCTCTTTCTCTCATTTCTTTATAAAAGGTTGTTCCAGGAAATGGAGTGGCTATAGAAAACTGAATGGTCGCGGGATCTAACCTTAATGCAAAATCTATTGTTTTTCGTATAGTTTCGTTGGTTTCACCCGGAAGGCCGAATGTAAATGTCAGATGAGTTTTAATGCCTAATCTTTTTGTAAGTTTAATGATTTCTTCTGTTTTCCTGAGATTCATATTCTTATCTATATTGTCAAGGAGTTCCTGCGCCGCTGATTCTACTCCATACTTGACTGCAAATAAGCCAGTTTCTCTCATTTTTTCTAAAATTTCTTTATCCATTAAATCAGCTCTTGCCATTATTGCCCATGGAATATTTAATTTCCGCTTTTTTATCTCATCGCACAACTTCAACATTCGCTCTTTGCCAATATTGAAAGTATCATCGTCAAAATATATTGATTTAAAATGCATTTCTTTTATTAAATATTCCATTTCATCTACTACATCGATTATATTTCTAGTCCTGTAATTATTGTTTTGATACATAACTTGCGGCCAAAGGCAAAATTTACATTTATAAGGACAACCGCGGCTAGCTAGCATTTGAGCTGACGGTATAGGCATATCTCCTGGCGTATCATTATACCTATTCATAAGCAACCCGTCTCTCAATGGCCATGGTAAACTGTCTAAGTTAACCAAAGGACGAGACAGATTAACTTTGACGTTATTTGAATCGCGATATATAAGGCCTTGCACATCTTCTAACTTTTTACCTTTTTTAAGATGGCTGGCTAAATCAAGCGCGGTGAATTCATATTCTCCAATAAAGACAGCGTTTATAAATTTATATCTCTCAAGAAAAGAAGGCTGTCTTATATTAATGTCTGGGCCGCAGATTACAAGAAAAATATCCAGGATTTCTTTCTTTATTTTCTCTAATAACTTAATATCATGTTCCAATGTAACTGTTGAGGTCTCGCAGATAAGGATATGCGGCTTAAACCTGCGTATATCATTTACAAATGCTCTATATGATTTTCCTTCGGCAATAGCATCAATTAACTCTACGTCAAAATCATTCTTTTTAAGCAAAGCTGCTGTATGCGCTAAGAAAAAAGGGAAAGGTAAATAATATTTTTCAGTGCGGCCTTTTAAATGCGGCCATCTGGAACCAGCCCTGACTCCGCATTTCCCAAAGCTATTCCATGGTAAATTAGCAATAACTATTTTCATAACCTAATCCCTTATAAAAATCTGCGCAGATTATATTTTTGAAGTAAGTCATAAATCCTTAAAATGACCTGGTGGGTATCGCAATGATTGCAAAATTCATCATATAGCTTAACGTTATTATGAAAACTAACATCTCTATTTTTTGCTAAATACTTGGCTTGCGTTCTAATCCTATCGTAAGGTTCGGAATCCCATATCTCTTTAAAAGATTTTGATCCTAATCGGCTAACAATGCGTAAGTGACAGCAAATACTGACTTCGCCCTTGGCTAATATTAAAGAAAAAAACCATCCTACAGGGCATCCTGACTTCAAAAATGCATTCTGAGACCAATAACCTGTGGAAGGATTATAGTTCTTGATTTGGAAATATATATTGTCCTGCAATTCTATATTATTACTTTTTAAACAGAGTTTTGCATTTCCTAGAGATTCTTTTATTGTTTTAATATGGGTTAGATCTAATTTTAAAAATTTTATATTTTCATCTAAACGGGCAAGATAAAATCTTGTTTTATCTGCTCCTACATCAGCATCAACTTTGGCCATTTCTTCCAACTCATGATAATTCAAGTTATGAATGACATGTGACATCTGCAGTAAAGGCTTATCTCTGCCCATTTTCTTTCTCATTGAGGTTAAATTTTTTAAATTAGCTACTATGCTATGAAAAGTATCTTTTGAATGCCCTGGGTTAACCAAAGCATAAGTCTTATCTGTCCCTGCAGGAAGACTGCAGAATATCTCATTTACTTCCAAGTCTATTATTTTACCGGCATTCTCTTTATTTAAGAGTATGCCGTTTGTAAAAAACAAAACCTTTAAACCCCTATCTTTCGCATATCGAACTTTTTCTAAAAATCCGTTATTTAAAAGAGGTTCGCCGTCTCCCTGTATTATAATCTCATCGCATAAAAGATTTGCCGCATCATCAATAATCCTTTTATATAAAGGGGCGCTCATTTTTAGATTAATGAGATTGGGCGGTAATTTACGTTTTGGCGTATGAATCCAGCAATGTATACAATTAGTATTACAGCGATGATTTATATCCAGAACAACAGTCTGGGGCCCAATAAAAGCATGCTCAGTTATCACGCCAAGTAATCGTAACAAATCTTTTTCATTATATTGGTCAGCCTGGCAGGAAATAGCCCAAAGAATGCTTAGCAATTCCCTGTCCTTTAAAAAAAGTTTGATATTGCTATATTCTATCCGAGCGTTTAATTCTTTTATGTATTCGCTAAAATAATAAAAAAGATTTTTTGCAGGTAAAAAATTCAACGAAATAGAACGTACATCTATGCGGCTGTTCGACAATCTGGAATAAAATTGAATAATAGCATTTAGCTTAAAAAAATTAAATCTTGATACGCCTATCTTTATATTAATATTGAGGCTTTTTTTCTTTGATATCTTTATTTTTGAAATTACTTTATTAAAATCCCCCTGCTGAGAAGAAATTCTATCATGCAGCTTTTCACAATCTCCATATACATATATATTATTATCCTCGCTCAAAGGAAAATCTTTTTTGTCTTCTTCTAATAATATGTATATCTTTTTAAATTCATTCTGCTTCTTCTCTTCTTCCTGCCTCTTTTGTTCCTCTTCTTGTTTTTGGCGTTCCTTTTCTCTTATTTCTTTTAATATATTTTCTAATACGCTCTTATCCGAATAAAATTGAATTTCGGCTTTAAGAAAAGGGTAGGTGCCTGGCTGGTAGAATTCCTTATTATCTTCAATTTGAAATTCAAGCGTTCTAGAGGAAAGATTTGTGTCAGTATTCTGGATGATTAATAAAGACTTTGAATCTTTGGAATTTTTACAGACTATATCTGGGAATTCTTCTAAAGATGAATATAACCCAATAAATTCGGAGTTGTTCTCGCAAGCATTCATCCTTTGCCAGTTTGGACCAAATGAAGAAGGAAAACTACCTTGTTCAGGAGAAGCAATCCAATTATTATAAGATTTGGATAAAAATAAATATGCATTGTTCTGATCTATGCGTAAAGATTCTTTAAAAGATATGTCCACATCCCATGTAACTATTCCCTCTGGCTTAAAATCTATCTGCCACGAGTAAATAAGCGGGAGTTTATTATGAATAAGCTGTATGAGCATCTTATGATGGGAAGGCCTTTTTATTTCAATCTTGGAATCACATGATGAGTACCAATTACCTTCGGAGAGCATTCCTATATTAATGCCAGTTCCTTTAGTAAGCTCCTGCTCTCCGTAATAGATATGAAATCTATTATGCTGGTCTATGTGGAGCCTAAAGGAGCCGCTTTGAATGGTGCGAAGCTTATATTCTTCCTCTTTGGATTTTTTGAGGCGCTCTTCTTCTTGAAGTTTTAGATGTTCTTGCCTCTTTTTTTCTTCTTCTTGTTTCTTTTGCTCCTCTTCTTCCTGTTTCTTGCATTCTTCTTCTTGTATTTCTTTGAACATATTTTCTAATACCCTCTTATCCGGGTAAAACTGTATCGTGGCTTTAAGAAAAGGGTAGATACCGGGTTGGTGGTATTCTTTTTCTTCTTCAAATTGAACTTCCAAGACTCGAGAGGAAAGGTTTAAATCTGTATTCTGAATCATTAATAAACCTTTTAAATCCTTGCAGCTATTAAGGGCTATGCCTGGAAAACCCCATAAGGAGGAAAATGCTCCTATGAAATCAGGCTTGCCTTCGAAAGATGTCATACATTGCCATCCTGAATTAAAGTAAAAAGGGAAATCACCATGTTTAGGAAGAGCAACCCAATTTTGATAAGCTCTAGATAAAAATAAGGCGGCCTTCCTGGAATCTATGCGCAGCGGTTCTTTTATATGCATATTTACTTCCCAGCTAAGCATGTCTTCTGAGTTAAATTTCAGATGCCAAATTTGAATAAGGGGAAGTTGATTATGATTCAAGTGGAGGATTATCTCTTCAGAAGATGGTCTTTTTATATTATTCACTATAGAGTTAGCTGAAGCATGCCAACTCCCTTCAGAGAATATGTTGGTATTCAAACCAGGGCCTTTGGTAAATTCATTGTCTTTGTAGTAAAGCCTGAATCGATTATTTTCATCAAGATAGAGTTTCAAATCATTTTTATATATCGTGCAAAAATTTATTCTTTTCTGCTTTGATATTCTTTCTAACGCCTCTATTTTATTCTTAATTTTTGTTATCCAACTGCTCATATGATAATTATCGCTTTATTCATAACAACAATTTAAAACGTGATGACAATTTATTTTGCAATTCTTTATTTCTTCTCTTATCTGATTAGCGTTTTCTGAATACCACATATCTTTTAGAGTGGATTTTTTTATGTTTCCTATAGCTTTCTTTCGCGGGCACATAAATACATCTCCAAATTGGTTTATATTCATATAAAAATCTACATTGCATATATCTTCTTTAATAAATTTAGAGGGGTCATTAAAATACCTCTTAAAAGCTTCTAACTGAGAAACTGGATTGGATATTTTATATGACATTTTTTTTAGTTTTATTAATTCATTTAATAAGGCGCTGGTTTTTTCAATATCTTGCGGCCAAAGAAAGTTATGCTCACTTTTATTATACCATTCATTATCAAAAGTAGTGTTAAAAGGCTGCGCTATCGCCTGAAAGATAATTGTTTCAATCCTATTATCTCCATTAACCCACTTGGTTAGCCCTATAATTTCATTAAGATTCTTTTCTGATATAGTTGTCAAAATGCCTATCCCGAGATTACTGCAGCATCTATCTAGATGATCAATTGCCTGCATTACTTTATCATAGCACCCCTCTACGCCTCTTAAAAAATCATGCGTGTCTTTACTAGTGCCATCCAAAGATATGCCTATCGCGCTCAGCCCGCTATCTGCTATTTTATTAGCCATCTTTTCATCTACAAGGAAACCATTAGTAGGCATAGAGGTAGGAATACCTATCTTAGCGCTAAATTTAACTAAGGCTAAATTTCTTTCATCTAATAAAGGCTCTCCTCCGGCAACATTTATCTCGATAGAATTATCGGTTAGGTCAGCAGCTAGCTCAATAAAGCGGGACCATTCATCCAGAGTGGGTTCTTGCGATGTCGTGAAATAGCCTGTTTTCCATACTGAACACATTTTGCACTTTAACATGCACCCTGTAGAAATACCTATGCAGCAAAATGCTGGCTTTCGTATATCTAAGAGGCTGTTTTGAGATTTTAAAAAGTTAAAGGGTTTATCTTGCATACTAAAAATAGTCTTTCTCCTCAAAAGAACAATTGAGTAAAAAATGACAATGTTTTTTACAGCTGCCGATATCATCTCTTATTTTGTCTGCCTTTTCTGAATGCCACATATCTTCGATACTATTATCTTTTATATTGCCTATAGAGTCTTTTGAAAAACAGAGATACACGTCGCCGCATGGGTTTATATTGATAGCGCGATTACCTATCGTACACTTTATACTATTACCGAAATTGATAGGGTCTTTAAAATATGCTTCATATGCCTTAAATTGAGAGATTGTATTTACAATTTTAGTATTTTTTTTCTTTAATCTTATCAATTCTTCCATAATCATATTCACCTTATTTATATTATGCGGCCATAAAAAACCATAATGCGCGCCTTTGAACCAATGTTCATCTATAGGCGCTCCAAAAGGACGGACTATTGCCTGAAAATAGATATAGTCTAATCGTTCATCGCTCTCTACCCATTCAGCAAGTTTGGTAAGTTCATCTAAATTTTGTTCCATAATAGTAGTCTGTATATTTATACCAACCGATGGGCAAAATCTATTTAAATATTCAATCCCCCTCATTATTTTGCCATATGAACCTTTTCTACCTTTTAATAAATCATGCGTATTCTCTGCCAGGCTGTCTAATGAAATACAAATCCTCCATAATCCTGAATTTTGAATTGCCTTGGCTAAATTCTCATCGATAAGATAAGCGTTTGTTTCAAGAGACGCCTTGTATCCTGATTTTGTAATATAACTCACCAAGTCTAATATATTTTTCTTTAAGAGTGGTTCTCCGCCAGATAATATAATATCATGCTTCGTATCTAAAAATCCTTTGAGAGAATTTATAATATTCTTCCATTCTTGAATGGTCAGTTCATTTGAGATATTTCCGTTATCTTTCCAAATGTAACACATCTTGCATTCCATCATACACTTGAGCGTAATCACAAAACAGCAATAGGCTGGCAAGATGGAATTCAATTTACCTCTTTTCAAATTCATATTAATATTTTGTATGTCAGTATCCATTTTGATTTAAATATTTATCTTAATTCGTCCTTTGAAGTATTTACCTTTGTCTTTATTAACACTGTATTTTTGATTCGAATTAAATTCACACTGAAGGGCCCGAGCCTCAAATAAATTATCTGTATTTTCAATAATAAAATGCCTAGCCTGACAATCTATCGAGCAATCAAAAGTAACAGCTGGTAAAAATTGCTTAGCTAAAAACTTTTTTCTAACCATGCGCTGCTCAACTCTAATCGAAGATGTGATATCTCCACACCACAATCTATCCCAAAAAATACCATTAGGCTCGCTAAATGCCTCTGGGAACTTCCCGCGAACCTGTTTATTTACAGACCACTCTTGATAATGATCTGAGAGCATAAGGCTTACCTGTTCTCTTTCTAAAATAACATTATCCCAAATTTCTTTCTCTATTTCCCAGATAACAGTATTTTCATCTGCTAAACAAATTTTCCAAGTCTGTGTCAGCGGAATCCAAGGCCAATAACTAACAGCCGTTAATCTTTTTTGATCTAACTTTTGGATTTCCCAAAAAGCCTGAGAAGAATCATACCATACGCCTTTTAAAAAAACTGACGAACATAACCCCAATCCTTTTGTTAACTCTATTCCCTTCCAGAAAAGCCTGCCTTTTCCATTATCAAAAACCAGCGACATGCTGTTAAATTCTATCTTGTTCAATAAACCTGCGCCTTTAATGGCTGTTTTCTTATCTAAACCAGCAGCTACTTTTATGCTGCCTTCAAAATACTTATACTTTCCTGATGGGATATAAAAATTATTCTTGGAATCTATTTCTACATACCTTAATTTTGTAGCTTTCATATCTTCTTTTGTCTTAGAAATATAAGAAGCTCTATAAACTCCATCTTTATAGTTAAATGTCACGCTAGGTAGAACTATCTCGTCCATTTTATATACGCTTTCTACGCCTATATGTTCATTTATATAATTATCTAAAAGAGCTGTACTGCCTTGTTTGTCCAATCTTCTAAAATCTCCTTTTTCATCTGAAGTTATCCATTTCTCATATTCTTCACTGAGCATTAGCTCTGTTTCTTTATTTCTTAGTTTTATCTTTTCAGCAACATCCATCTCTATTTCCCAGAATATAACGTCATTATCTTGTAGTTTTAGCTTCCAGGTTTGAATAAATGGCGCAGTCTCGCCCCAGGAAATAGTAATAACTATTTCTTCGTCACTTGCTTTACGAATAACCCAAGCCCCATCAAGAGCGCTGTAATTTTTATCTTCGAATTTAAATCTCGTGACCAATCCTGTTTCGTTAGTAAGTAACTTATCCTGATAATAGATTTCGACCTTGTGATCTTTGCAAAAAAGACTGATCGAACCTTTTCGTATAATGTGAGATTCATTTATTATTTGTTTTATATAATTAAGATGATTTTTAAAATCCATATCCCCTTTAGGTTCAAAGATTCTCACTTTGCCCAAGAAACATTTATATTTATCTTGAACATAATTAAATCCCGGCTTCTGGTAAACGAGTTGGTATCGGATTGTCCTGCCGTTTATTTCAGCTCCTGTATTGCATATTTCGCATTTTATTTCCATATTATCTTGAGATCTGTCTAAAATAACTACAGGCAAAGAATTTACTGCTTGATTATTGCCTTTTAAACCAATCACTTTATTGACAGAATCGGTAACTAGGCTATATTCCCATTCCTTCTCATGTATAAAAACTTCTGGAAAATCAGTTTCGGTATCTAAGATAAACCACTTTTTGTACGCATCTGTAAATACAATCTCTGTACAAAATCTTTCTATAGCAAGATCTCCTGGCATCTGCATTGTTATCTCCCATAAAAATTCTATTCCATTCAAGAAAGCTATTTTCCAGTATTGAACAAGAGGCAAATCACGCCACTTTCCTATAGCTATGATCTCATCGCTTGTTTTTGACTTTTGAACCTCCCAGTCAGCAGTATTTGACAGATATTGACGGCCTGAAGATAAAATTATACTGTATCCACTTAAACCGCATGTAATAGTTTCATCTCTCCATCTTAGCGCAAGCCTGCCATTATTAAAAATCACTCCTAATAAATCTTTTTGCAAAATAGCAATTCCTTTTTTTTCACCTACTGATTCCATATAGTAACTGCATATTTTATCCATAGGGCCTTCTTTGACAATACTGCCTTCTCTTATAAATATGCCCTTTGTGCATAATCTTTTCAGTATCTCTGTATCTTGGTTAACAAAAATAATAGTCTTACCTTGCTCCTTAAGCTCAAACATTTTATTAATGCATTTGCGCTGCGCATAAATATCTCCTACAGCAAATACATCATCTATCAGCAGGATATCCGGATTTACATGAATTGCTATAGCAAAAGCCAGGCGCATATACATGCCTTGAGAATAAACCCTTACCGGCGCATTTATAAATCTGCCTATAGATGCGAAATTTATTATATCTTGATGTCTATCATCTATCTGCTTTTGAGTAAGGCCAAACAATGAAGAAATAATATATATATTTTCTTTACCTGTCAGCTCTCTATGGAAGCCAGCTCCTATTTCCGTAAGCGTAGAAACTTTGCCATTTATGTTAACTACCCCCTTATCAGGCTTTAACATTCCAGCCATTATTTTAAGTATCGTAGTTTTTCCAGCTCCATTTTCGCCTATAATCCCTACAACCTCCCCTTTTTCTATCTCTATATTTATATTTTTAAGCGCCCAAAAATCTTCTGGCACCAGCTTGCCATTTTCTTTAAACTCTACCCTATATTTTAACCAAACATCTTTTAAGGATATTATGCTCATATTGTTTAATCCGTTTCTTATCTATGCGTATTTTAAGATTTCCGATTCCTTTTTTATAAATAAAAAATACCCGCTTATTACACTAATAAAACTAAATCCAATTGCAAGTAACCACATAGATATGCCACCACTGGAACCCTGATATAAAAGTGCTCTATAAATAACACTATAACATGAAATCGGATTGGCGAGAAGAAACCAATGGTGCTTTTGAGGTATCATATCTATGGAATAAAATACAGGCGTCAGCCAGAATAAAAACATCAAAAAAATACCTAGTAACTGAGGCAGATCTTTAAAATAAATATTTGCTATACTAAGAAGCATAGAAATTCCTAATGTAAAAATAAACTGTAACAATATTATAAAAGGCAATAAGATAAGATAGTTTATGATGCTTATATTAAATATAATAAAAACCGGTAAGATAATTATAAAACCAAATAAAAAATTTATGAAATTAGCTATCACTATAGAGATAGGAATAGCTTCTTTAAGCATCACAAATTGTCTTAATACATTAATATTACCACTGATTGAAGCCATAGATTCGGTTATAGAATTACTAAAAAAATTCCAAGGCAAAAGCGCGCTTAATACCAGCAATGGAAAATGCTTTATATCTGTCTTCATAATCTGGCTAAAAACAAAAGTAATCACCAGCATAATTAATAAAGGATTTATAATCGCCCATAAAATTCCTGACATAGAGCCGATATATTTACTCCTTAAATTTTTTATTACCATGCCTCTGATAATCTGCCTTTCGGCTATTATTTTTTTAAACCTGTCCATTAAACTCATTCTCGGACCTAATTTCAATTCAATATCTTGTTTGATTGTAATTTGTTATATTTACTGATATTATAGTATTTAATTATATCATGGAACATATAAAATCTAAATCTTTATCATCTTTAATATTTATCCTATTAGCATGCTTTATCTTCATCAGGCCGTTTTTTTCCGGCCTTGCATATCCAGTATTTGAATTTTATTATGAAACTGCTGTAATATCTCTTGCAATTATAATTTTGTTCCTCTCGCTTCGCGAAGTTTATCTTAAACGCAGTCAAGATGTTCGCGCAAAGAACAATTATGCCATTCCAATAATACTACTCTCTCTCGCTTATATATTTTCTACTGCCGTATCCATTAATATACAAAATTCTCTTAAAGAAACAATCAAATTTATAAGTTATATTTCTGTATTTTTTATAGTTTCGCAGGCTGACGGTAACCAGAAAAAGATTTTGATAAAAATTATCGTAATCTGCGCATCGATGATCAGTATTTACTGTATATATCAATATATATGGGGCTATCAGCACACATTAGATTATCTTAAAAAAATAAACAGTGACTTTGTTTCAACTTCTATATACGCGGAAGATATTCTATTAATAGACAAACGTTCCATAGGTACTTTTCCATCGCCGAATATTCTAGGCGGATATTTAATAATAATATTCCCTCTCTCTTTAATGCTATTAAAAAATACATCCTCCTATTCACAAAAATGGGTATTACTACCTATTTTAATGGTCATTTCTCTTATTCTCACTAAATCGATTGGCCCCATTTTAATCTTTATAGCTACTTTTATTATTCTATTGTTCTCGTCGGATAACACCTTTAAAAATAAAAAATTAATATTTGTTATTTTTATTATTTTTTTAAGCTTTGCTCTGGCTTTTATTATATATAACCGATGGAACCGCCTTGTAGTTTTTAAAAGCGGGCACAATCCTTTAACTATGCGCCTCAATTACTGGCGAACTACTATGGCCATTATAAAAGAGCACCCATTTTTAGGAATAGGCCCTGGAAATTTTCAGGAAGTATTTTTAAAATATTATAAACTAGGATGGGGCACTGGCACAAGATATGCGCACAACATATTTCTTCAAATATGGTCAGAAACAGGCGTATTAGGCCTGCTCAGCATTATCTATCTCTTCATGGCCTTTATCAGAAACACTTTAAATTCAAAGTATCTTTTTTTGGCAGGATTGGCTTTTGTTTTACACAATCTTATTGATATAACTTATTTTATGCCTGAGGTAGGCCTATTTTGGTGGATAATTATAGGATTAGCTTGCCATGAACCTGAGCTAAAACGATATTAACTACTTAATCTTAGCGACTGGTTCATGTGGCGCGCCCACCCCGGTTCGAACGGGGAACCTACAGCTTCGTAGGCTGGCACTCTATCCAATTGAGCTATGGGCGCATTTGAAATAACTTTGTTATTAACGGAAACGAAAATCACTCCATGGGAAATTTTTGCCAGGGCAGTCGGTTTTGGCGCCTTTTACCTGGCCGTGGCCCAGAATATGAGAATCAGGTATGTTATAGTATTTTTTAAGTATATCTACCAAGTATATCAAGGAATCTATTTGTTCGTTTGAAATTTTTTCGTCGTTGAAATTGCCTACGAGACAAATTCCTATGCCTCTATAATTCATCTCGTCTGCTTTGCAATGCGCGCCGTATTCCTGATGAAGCCATCTTGGAGATACCTCTATGTGGCCATCTTTTGTGTCGCCTGTCCCGTTATCTATTACAAAATGATACCCCAAGCCTTTCCAGAGCCTTTTATGAGAATGCATATAGTCAAAAGATAGCGCATTGCCAACATCTGTAGCGCTATGATGGATAATTATATATTCCCACATATCATTCGGATATAAAGGTACAATAGACCTCATAGGGGCTGCGTTTGGGATAATAAGACGCTGGCCTTTTTCGAGCTGCGTAGCGTCGCTTAGATTGTTAACTCTTACAATACCCTCCATGGGGATATCGTACATTTTACTGATACGCCATACTGTCTCGCCTGGCCCTACTTCGTGCACTACATCCTGCCTGAATATCTCAGAGGTTGTAACTATATTTTCAGGCGCAGCCTGATATTCTATCGGATGAGGCATCGTAGAAATACTTTTTATAGGCGCCCTTGCGCACGCTGACAAATACAATGTCAAAAATAAAGCTGTTAAAATAATCTTATTTTTCATGTTTCCCTGTTAATTTTTTTAAAGGCACTATTTTTATATTTTCCTTCTCTATGTCCTGTATGCTCTCCTTTATAACCTCAAGGGTGAGCTTTTTATCATGGCCTATGGCAATTGCCCTTCCTCTTGTCTTAGCTATATTTATCAGCTCTTTTATCTGCTTTTTTATATAAGCCCTATTTTGTTTTTCTTCTTTTATCGGCGCAAGATCTAAGAATACGCCTCTTTCAGCATACTTAAGGCCTATTTTCTGCGAAATATCGCCGCACACAGAAACAGGCGTAGTGCGGCTATCTAGAAAAAATAAATCCATTTTTTTCAATTCCTCCAAGATTACTTTCATAATTTCTTTATTCTCTGTTACCCTTGAGCCCTGATGGTTAGAAACTCCTATTATTCCAGGAACGCTTTCAATGTCATCTTTTAATATGGAAAGAATTTTGTCCTTTTTCATATTGCGTCTTATGGTATCGCGTTCCGCTGACTTTCCGCTTTTAGATTCCAGCGGAAGATGTAATATCACATCATATTTCTGGCCCTGTTTTCTCGCCTTATTGCTTATCTCCTTTGAATAACGCAAATGCGGCAATATTGCAAGAGTAATCGGCCTATCAATTTGAAAGAGCGTATCAACATTATTCAGGCTATATCCCCAGTCATCTATCACAAATGCGACCTGGCCTTCGGGCTTAAGTTTAGCGGGGGCTTTATAAAGTATAATGATGAAAATGACTATTGCAACTGCCAGAATTAATAATATGGGAAATATATTTATGGGTGAGCGGCGTTTCACTTTATCATTGCTTCAATGCAGCGTATTGTTCTTCTATATAATGATGTATGCGGGCCCAGTCTTTTTCAGGAGGCTTGATAAAAGAAACTCCTACCTGACGCTTGAAAATATTCCAGGAATTTTTCTGCCACGCAATATTCCCTTCAACTTCCACAGGAGATACTGCGCCAGGCATAAATATGCTGAGGTTCAATTTTCCTTTTAATCTTTTCAACCTATTGCATTCGAAACTTAAACCTCCATAACCTATATCTCTCGGGATAAGGCCCAGATTCGTCTTAGATTCAGGAGAGTCAAGTTTTATGTAAATATTATTATCCTTTAACGGCAAAAGATTATGGCGCCACCATTTTCTTTTTTCATGGTGAAAAGAAGATGCGGCCTGCGGGCTCGCCAGTTTATCTATTAAATTTCTCCACTCCCTTGGCCTGAACCATAGGATATATGCGCCAATCAACAAAAATGCAAGAAGCCACGTAAAATCCAAAGTTTTTGGCATAGTGTTTTTTACAACATTAGAAGCAGATACATCGTATATTTTGCTAACGCTGGCCAATAAAGCATCCACTGCTTTATCCTTAGAATTAAGGCCTATTGTGGTTACAATGCTGGAAATTTCAATCTGTTTTGATTCTGAGTTAAGCGCAGGATTTTTAAAGTCAATGAAAATTCTATTATTGCCACTCCAGACTTTATAATAGGTTTTCTGACTAAGCCAAAAGGTCAGAAATTTTATCTGTTTTCTGTCAGAACTCAACATTTTGTCAGGATAGTAACTTACCGTTATATTTTTTATCACGCCTTCGTTTAACGATGTGTTTTTAACTAATTTACCAAATACATTAGGGGTTCTGAATTTTACAATAAGCCTTGGAGGGTTATCCAGCCACTTGGATTCATATTTAATAGCCTCTGAGCTGGCTATTGCAATCCTTGTAAGTTTTTCCTGGGATTCCATTGCTTGCGCCAGATTCTGAACAAAAATAAAAACACCAACCAATATGACTATTTTTATACATTCGCGGCTACGAAATCTAACCTTTAAAGGCATAGACAAGCAATGGCCGCTCAGTATCAATTTCAAACAAACTCCAATCTTTTGTCCGAAGAAATTGATTTTCATCATAATACCTCTCTTTATTTAAGGCTACTTCACTGTATCGTTTATTTCTACCTTTGTGTCCTTGCTGTTTGTTTCAGGTAGAATCATTGCTGCTGAAATTCTATCCTGAACCTTTACAAGTTCAGCATTTGCTATAAAATTATCGCCTCTATAAATAGAAAGTTTGTCGCCATTTTTCAAATTGTTCGTAGAGCCTAGATTTATTACAACAAGGTCGTTCTGCTTGTCAACAGCTAATACCCTGCCCTCTGCTTCCAATAATGAAGATATAATAATCTTTTCAAGTTCTATTGGTTTTTTATTACGGGTGACTACTGCAAACCTTTTACTGGAACGATCCAGATTTTGGGCTAGTTTTAAGTTTATCAATTTTTCTTTTGAAAGGCTGGCTGATAAATATGATATGAGTTTTTCTTTTTCCTGAATCCTATTGGTCATCTCTGTTTTAAGATTATCTGTTGCTTCTATCATAGAGCTAAGCATGTTTTCTACTTTTACCCTAATATTCTTCTCTTCTTCTTTCTGCATAAAAAATCCTATGGCTAAAGTTGTGGCTATCATAAAACCCATTACCAAGAATGCCTGCGTTCTTTTCATAGAACCCTCCCTTTTGTTACATAGCTCTAATATATAACATTATAAATTATTTCTATACAAAAATAAAGAAGTATTTTATGACAGAGTAAGTAATTCGCGGATTTTATCCAGAAGCGCGCTTGGTTCAAATGGCTTGGTTATATAGGCATCAGCTCCTACCTCTTTGCCTACCTTTTTGTCTGAATCCTGAGCTCTAGCAGTAAATAGAATTATAGGAATATTTTTATATTTATCATCGAATTTCAACATGCGGCAAACCTTATAACCGTCTATCTTTGGAAGCATTAGATCCAATATGATTAAATCCGGCTTTTTTGTACGCGCCTTCTCAAGCCCTTCCCGGCCATCAGAAGCAGTAATGATTTCATAGCCTTTGGCCTCCAGCTGAAGAGTTACGGCGTATGCCATATCTTTTTCGTCTTCAACAAGCAAAATTTTTTTCTTATCATTTTTATTTTCTGTCATTTTATCTCCTGGATAAAGATTTTAATTCTCTAGAAATAATCTTTCTATATTTACTTTTCAGATCTATGAATTCTACTCCTACTTTATATTTATTAAGAGATTCCCCAGACAATAGTTCTATCTTTTTTATCCAGGCCACGCGCGCCTTGGCATGAATAACAGGTTCTTTCGCCTTATCAAATTCTAATCTGATATTTATCCAGGAATCTGTCTTTAATGCTTTTTTTGTTATAAAGCAAACTCCTCCTTCGGAGATATCTACAGTCTGCATTGTTTCTATTTTATTTTTAGAAAAAAAAGTTTTAACTTTTGTCTTATAAAGAACTCTCTCAAACCGCCTCATCTCCAAGCCGACATATACTTCCTTGACAGAAAATTTGGCGTGAAAACGCCTGGTAACAGGCAAACAGGCTTTGGTCGGGCATGACAAAACCCCTATGTTCACGAAAGCAGATTCAATCTTCTGTTCCATAAAATAGTTTTTTATTTTATCTTTAAACAAATGAACTGCCCTGGCATTTTTCCCCTCTGTCAGCCTAGGAAAAATGATGCTGCATTTTCCGATTTTTTTATTTGTCAAAATCATGGGGAAATCTTTAAGATTATTCTTACGGATTCCTTTGAATGTTGTATCCATAATAATCTTCAGATCTTCAAACAACTTCTCGGAGTCAATTTTAATCCTTTTTTTAAATTCTTTATAATTAACGATTATTAAATTAATAAACTGCAGCGATATGCCTTTATTTAAGCAGTTATCTATCTTATCTTTGATATCTTTATCTAATATGTCAGGCCTATAAAAACGAGGCAAGGTAAAATAGAACTTGCTCCCCACGCCTAATTCAGACTCAACCCAAATCTCGCCCCCATGCCTTTTTACAAGCTCCTTTACTATTGAAAGTCCCAGTCCTACGCCCTTTTTCCCTGCTCCACCGGCATTAGAAACCTGCACGAATCTATTAAATAGCTGCGGTAAATCTGATTTAGCAATACCTATACCGGTATCTATTACTCCCACCCTAATCTTTGTCTCCAGAATTTTGATTTCAACAGAAATCTTCCCGTCTTCTTCGGTAAATTTTATGGCATTGTTAATAAGATTCGCCATAACCTGGCTTATTCTATCCGCGTCAATAAAAAGATTGATGTCTTTGCCTGGTAAAAGATATTTCAAATCTATGCCTTTGTCTTCTGCTAACTTTTTATAAAAACTTTCTGAGTCTTTCAGTAGATCACAAAAATTAATTAAAGAATAGTTCAATTCAAGCTTGTTCCGTTCTATCCTGGACATGTCAAGTAAATCGTCTATCAGGTTTTTTAAGCGTTCTATATTATCTTCAACCTTTTTAATGATCTCTTTCTGTTTATTATTAATAGAGCCTGCTGTCTCTTCAAAAATAAGAACAACTAACTGTTTTATAATCGCAAGCGGAGTCCTGAGTTCATGCGAAACAGTTGAGATAAAATCGGATTTTACCTTATTCATGGCCTCAAGCACTTCTAATTTTTTTTCGATGCGCATCTTTTCTTTCTCTAAACGCTCAAACTGCATACGTTTAGTAATATCTCTAGTAATTCCTGCCAGCCCTACAATATTTCCTCTTTCATTGCGCATAGGTATTTTAGTTGTAGAAACATAACTGGCTACGCCGTCCGACCGCGTAGCCCTCTCTACTTTATCAATCATGGACTTTCCAGTTTTTATAACATACATATCATCTGTGGCTATCCTTTCGGCCCTATTTTTTGGAAAGAAATCGAAATCTGTTTTTCCGATAACATCTTCGGGCTTCATGCCTAAGGCCTTTGCATGAGCTTGATTTACTAAAACTAACTCCCCTTTTCTATCTTTGAAATAAATAACATCGGGAGTATTATCCATAAAATAAGACAAAAGCCCATATTTATACATTATATCCTTGTACTTAATTTGCATTTGTCTGGTTTTATTTTGTTTATTTTTTAGTTTTCTTTTCATTTTCTAACTGGCGGACTCGTTTACAACCAATTCGCGTTTACAACCAATTCGTACCGCATCCGAGACCCACACTAATATTATAATTCAACCTTTACAACAGATACTATTATACCAAAAATTAGCTCAAAAAGTAAAAGAATTACATTTATTAGGCATGACCTACAGAGAAATAGCTAAGGCTTTAAACATTGACAAGAAAACAGCCATAAAAGCTTGCAAATATAAGTCAAAATAATACATCTTACGCGGTTATGATAGTTATCAACGATTAGAATGAAAGCCTATTTGCGGCTTTGGTTTAATTGGCGGAGGCGCCATAAGTTGACGTATTGCTTCAAAGATTGCTTGAATATCTTGGTCGTGCTTTCCGATCTTCCTTTCAAGTTCTACCAGTTTATGCGCCAGCTCTTTATTCATAGAAAGAATCTGTCTTAGTTTTACAAACGCTCTCATTATTATAATATTTACCTGAATAGCTCGTTTGCTCCGTAAAACACTAGAAAGCATGGCTACTCCCTGTTCGGTAAAAGCATAAGGATTGGCACGTCTCATCCCTCCCCAACTTGAAATCACAATTTGTGATTTCAAGTTCATAACCTCTTGCCTTGTAAGAAGAAACATAAAATCCTTCGGGAAACGTTCTATGTTCCTTTTTACCGTTTGATTTAAAACCATTGGCTTTACCTCATAAAGCTCTGCCAGATGCATACTAAGCATCACCCTATGTCCTCTAATCATAAAGATCTTCGGTTCAATTATCTGTTCAGGGATAAATTCATTTCCCATACACCTCTCCTCGTGTCTAAGGTCACAACTTGTGACCTTAGTGTTACTACCATATAGACACATCCAGAGACGGTTTTCTTTCAAATATTTTTATTGCAAATAAAAACCGCATAAAATGCCTATGGCAAAATATGCGGTTAAAAAGTTCGAACTATTGTCAATGGAGGAGGGTGGGAATCTAGCCTATTCATCTTCAACACTATTATAATGAATAAGTTATGATTATGCATCTTATAGGGTTGTTATAATTCATAGGTTAATTTAGCGCGGACAAGATTTTATCCCGCGTTTCATATAATATTTCTGGTGATAGTCTTCAGCTGGATAAAATTCTGAAACTTGGATTATTTCAGTCACGATTTTTTTATTATATTTTCCTGATTTTTCTAAATTTTCTTTAGATAAAGTAGCTATATTTTTTTGGTTTTCATCAGTATAAAAAATAGCCGAGCGGTATTGCTTGCCAATATCTGGGCCCTGGCGGTTTAATGTAGTAGGATCATGTATTTCCCAGAATATATTAAGAAGTTTTTCATAAGATACGATAGATGGGTCATATTCTATTTCTATAGCTTCTGCGTGGCCTGTTTTATCTGTACAGACATTTTCGTAAGTCGGGTTTTTGAAGGAGCTGCCAGTATAGCCTACTTTGGTGGAAACTACGCCTTTAATATTTCTAAAAGTCTCTTCTACTCCCCAGAAACAACCTGCTGCAAATATTGCTTTTTCAGATTTTGAGGATTTTTTAATAGTTGGGATAAATTTTAATGCTATTTGATTTATGCAGTAGCGTTTATAAGTAGGCGCCGGGCCATCTTCAAATACGTGTCCTAAGTGAGCTCCACATCTTGCGCATATAACCTCTATTCTTTTCATCCCTAAACTATTATCAGGTTTTTCTTTTATATTGAGGTTAGAAATCTGGTCCCAGAAGCTTGGCCAACCGGTTCCTGATTCAAATTTTTCATCCACTTTAAATAGATCTGTCCCGCATCCTACACATTTATATATACCGCCTGACTTACCTATATCGCATTTACCTGTAAATGGCGCTTCTGTACCTTTTTCGCGCATTATGCGGTATTCTTCTTTTGTAAGGATCGCTTTCCATTCTTTATCAGACTTTATTACAGGTTCCACTTCTTCGACTTTATTAGTCTGGGCATTAAAAATAGATATTTTAGATTTATCTTCTGCATTAATATTTTTCATACCTACTCCTAATAGGATTAAAAATAAAATAAAAATTAAAGTTTTATGCATACAAAATTTATATTATCCAGGTTTTAGAAAATTAATAGTACACTAACCCTGCGGGAAAGAACCTTCTTCGTACATATACCAATTAGCTGAGTCAGTAACGTAGGTATGGATATTCATCAAGGCTTTGCAGTGCCTATCCTCTTCTTTAAGTAAAAAACTTAATAGTTTAGTCAGATTTTTATCCTTTGATTCCTTTAGAAACTTTTGATAATAGCTATATCCAAAATTTTCGAACTCTATGGCAAATTCCAGAGCTTCTTTATCATTTTCGCTTGGTTTTATCTTGAGTATCATCTGGAGCGAGATCAGAAAAAGCGCCTCCCTTAGCTATGCCTTTATAGAATATTTTTATTATCTTTATATGCTGTATCTCATTTTTTGCTAAAAATTCAAAAGTTTTTTTAGTAACACTATCTTCTACTTTCTTTGCAGAATCAATATAAAACTTATAGCCCTTTTCTTCCATCTCAATCGCTTTTTTCAACATTTCCTTAACCACCATATCTCCTCCTTAGTCTTGCTGGGTATCGTAACCATCCTACTAATGGCGGATCCGTTTACAACCAATTCGTACCGCATCCAAGACCCACACTAATATTATAATTCAACCTTTACAACAGATACCATTATACCAAAAATTATCTCAAAAAGTAAAAGAATTACATTTATTAGGCCTGACTTATAAAGAAATAGCTAAAACTTTGAACATTAATAAAAAAACAGCCATAAAAGCTTGCAAATATAAGTCAAAATAAGACATCTTGCGCGATTATGGTAGTTATAAATGATTAGAATGAAAGCCTATTTGCGGCTTTGGTTTTACTGGCATAGGTGTCAGAAGTTTTTTAAGGGCCTCAAACACCACCCTAAATTGAGAATCATATTTCTTTTCCATTTCATCTATTTTCCGTTTTAAACCAACATAAGTTAACCCTGTTCTTCTTAATCGTACAAAAACCCGCATAATGTGAATATTTACCACTATTGCTTTCTCGCTATTCAAAACGCTTGAAAGCATTGCTACGCCTTCTTCTGTAAAAGCATAAGGCAAATATCTTCTGCCTCCCCAACTTGAGGTGCCAATTTGGCACCTCAAGTTCATAACCTCTTGTTTTGTAAGGAAAAACATAAAATCATCTGGAAATCTTTTAATGTTTCTCTGTACCTGGCGAATTAACTGTTTTGTCGGAACCCCATAAAGCATTGCCAAATCCTCATCCAGCATCACCCTTCTTCCTCTTATTTGGAAGATCTTGCTTTCTATCTTCTCAATCGTGATCAATTCTCCCATACCCGCCTCCTTTCTTTCCTACCATATAAGACACATTTCGAGGCGATTTTCTTTCAAATATTTTTATTGTAAATAAAAAACCACATGAGCTGCTTACGGCAACCTATGTGGTTAAAAAGTTCGAACTGGTATCAATGGCGGAGGAGGTAGGATTCGAACCCACGAGGCCCTTGCGAGCCTAACGGTTTTCAAGACCGCCGCATTCGACCGCTCTGCCACTCCTCCGTATTCTATAGAAGCTTAAAAATAATTCCAAAACCATCTTCTGCCAGTATTGTAAAACGCGAATCTTTTCTTATCTGCTCCACGAGGCTGTTGAAATAATTCTTCCCAGCATATCCGTATCTTACCTTAAACGTATCTTTTAGTACAACATAAGGATCCGTTGTCCTGCCGAAAGATACATCTCTGTAAATCTTATAAAGTTCCGGATTTTTATTATACATATAAATCGGATCTAGTGTTACAAAATAATCATCTTTGGGATTAAGACCTATAAAATACTGCGAGTCAGACCAGTTTGTATGAAATATTAGCTCTTTTTCAGGGATGTTTTTTGCCATCCACCTGCCCACCGCCTCATAATGCCCGTTTATAACCTTTGAAACAAGCGCATTGTACTTTATGCCGCTGTAAGAATTAAGCCCCAGTAGCAAAAATAATATTGTCATAAAAATAATCTGCGCTTTTTTCAGATTATCATTTACAAAAGAAGAATCTGAGATATAACATGCCAAACTAGCAAGCATTATAAGATATCCGTGGCTTAAGTATCTCTGTGATATAAATGAGAGCACCAGAAATGCCATGCCGAGAGCAAGAAACGCCTTTGTCTCGAATCTTGGTTTAATAACTTTGGAAACCGCGATGCGTATCATTATGATTATTGCCATCATAACAACAGGATAGCCCAAAAGATAATCCCTTGTATTTAACGGGAAAAACTCCGCGCCAAGCTCCAACACCCCTGTTTTCATAGTGTAGATAGGAACAAGGATCGAATTAAGATAAAATACAAGAAAATTATTCGGGAAATTAGGGTGCATAAGAAACCCCGCTAAAACACCGGAAAAAACTATAAAAATATTTTTAAGGGAAAATTCTTTTATGTGTACGCGCCTTATGCATTCTATTATTACCGCATAACATATAGCCAGAGGGCTTGTTACATGTATAAGAGAATACAGTATTCCTGCGAAAAAAAGCCACAAGTATTTTTTTTGGATTAAAAGATGAATTATCCAGAGGTTTAAAAGTATTACGAGTGTAAGCGGCCTGGGACTACTAATCGTCTCAAGAAAATTTGCAGAAAAAAGAAACCCTAAAAGCATAAAAGGGATAATCTTTCTATCGGCATACTTTCTAAGTATTAGATAAAAGCCTAAAAATAAAGCCGTCGCAGACATAAAAGCAGCAATCTTAGCTCCAAAAAATATATCTTTAAAGAATGTGAACGGGATTAAAATGGCGTGGTAGAGAAAATCCTTGTCTGCGAAATTTCCATTAAATGTAGAAAACTTTGCCCAGTGAAAATTATAGCGTGGCCCAAAATCCTTTAAAAATTCAGCCATCCTTATATGAAGATAGCCGTCTGCGTCATAAAGAGTAGGCGTGGAAAATTGCGTAAAAAAAAGAACAGCTATACCGAGGATTAGAATAAGGCCTGTTACCAGATTATGCTTTGCCATTTTTCTTTTCAGCGCAACTCTTTAAGCCCCATTATTAATTCATCTTTCTTTTCTGCAAAATTTATTGCTGTATCTTTTGTTATTTTTCCGGCTCTGTATAAATCTAAGAGGACCTGATTAAAGGTCTGCATACCATACATGCCTCCGTCTTTAATATAATATTCTATCTCGTGAATCTTGCCTTCCCTGATAAGCTCCACTATTGTAGGCGTAGGAATTAGGACCTCAGACGCAGGCATGCGGCCTGTCCCGTCCTGCAGAGGCACAAGCCTCAATGACATAATGCCCTTTAATAATAAAGATAGCTGCATCCTGATTTCTGCGTGCTGGTGAGGCTGGAAAAAATTTACAACCCTTTCAATAGTATGAGAGGTGCTTATCGTATGAAGATTTGCTATCACGAGCTGCCCAGTCTCAGCAGCTGTGAGCGCAATTGACATAACGTCCGCTGTCCTTATGTCTCCTATAAATATGACGTCAGGCGTCTGGAGCATGCTATACTCCAAGGCCTTGTGAAAACTTTCTGTATCTATCCTGATTTCCCTCTGGCTTATGATAGATCTTTTATCCTGAAACAGGTATTCTATAGGGTCTTCCAATGTCACGATATGTTTAGACATGTTCTTGTTTATATATTCTATCATGCTTGCGACAGTCGTGGACTTTCCGCTGCCAGTAGTGCCTGTTACAAGAATAAGGCCCCGTTTTTCATTGCACAAACTCTCTAGAATTTTTGCAGGAAGGTTTAATTCCTCAAATGGAAGAATTTGGGTGTTGATAGCGCGCACTACTATCACAGGCGTGCCCCTTTGTTGAAAAATAGTAGCCCTGAAACGACCAAAGCCCTTCACTCCGAAACAAACTACATTTTCTCTCTGGTCTTTATACGTATGCTTCTGGCCTCTAGTAACCACATCTCCAACTAAAGCTTCAAGATCATGTTCATCTAAAATAGACCCGTCCTTAAAAAGTTCGCCATTTATCCTCATGCAGACAGGGCTACCTGCCTTGAGAATAACATCAGAAGCCTTCCTGTTAACCATCTCTTTTAATATATTAATCAGGTCCATAATACGGCCTCCCTTTTTAAAATGCCATATTGCTTGGCGGAGAGGCAGGGATTCGAACCCTGGATACAGCTTTTCAACCGTATAGCGGTTTAGCAAACCGCCGCACTAGGCCACTATGCGACCTCTCCAAATTTGCGAAGCAAGTTTGATCCTGAGGCTGCGACTGGATAAGGGACAGCCGAAGGACCTTTAATTTTTTAATTTTATCACATATTAAGGATAGTATCAATATTTCATTCAGGCAATTTTATTAATCGTATCCGTATTTCCTGATAAACCAATTTTTGACTGCCTGGACCATGAATAGATATGTAATAACTATAGCAAGCAAAAAGATGAAATACGCTGGCGGAGGAGCTACAAAACCAAATGGCTTTGCAAGAGGAGAAAACGTTATTATTATCCCTGCAGCTATTATGAAGATTGAGGTAAAGACTAAAAATCTACTGGGCCTGGATTCAATAAAAGGCACTTTTGATGTCCTGATTATATGTATGACAAGCGTTTGCGTGCATAAGGATTCAATAAACCATCCTGTGTGAAATAATGCCTCGTTGGCATTAAAAACAAAAAACATTACGCCATACGTGACAAAATCAAATATAGAACTTATAGGCCCTATTACAATCATGAATCTTTTTATATATTGGACATCCCACGGCCTTGGTTTTCTAAGATATTCCTTGTCCACAGCATCGGTAGGTATAGCGACCTGTGAAAGATCATATAAAAAATTATTTAATAGTATCTGAATAGGAAGCATTGGCAGAAATGGCAGAAACATACTCCCGCCTGCCATACTAAACATGTTGCCAAAATTAGAACTCGAGCCCATTTTTATGTATTTGACAATATTGCCAAAGGTTCTCCTGCCTTCTATAACGCCATCTTCAAGCACCATTAAACTCTTTTTAAGAAGTATCATATCTGCGGATTCTTTTGCAATATCAACCGCGTTATTCACAGAGATCCCTACGTCAGATGTTTTTAACGCAGGCGCATCGTTTATGCCATCTCCGAGATATCCTACAATATGCTTATTTTCATGAAGCGCGCGTATTATCCTTTCCTTCTGTAGAGGCGCCAGCCTTGCAAAAACAGTGGTTTCTTTTACTAATTCCTGAAGTTCTTTATCGCTGAGTTTTTCTACGCGGTCTCCTGTTACAAGGCCTTTTACATCAAGCCCTACTTCGCTGCATATCTTTTTAGTGACCAACTCATTGTCGCCTGTCAGCACCTTTACTTCTACGCCAAGTTTTTTTAAGGCAATGATAGCCCTCCTCGCAGAAGGCTTGGGAGGGTCAAAGAATGCGACATAGCCTTTAAGTATCAGGTCTTTTTCGTCATCCTTTGAATAAACATCTTTCTTTGCTTCAATATCTTTATACGCTATTGCCAAAACTCTGAAACCGTCTGCGCTCAAATTGTCATATTCCTCTTTCAGATCTGACAGTATCAGTTCTTCTATATCTAATATTTCGCCCTCAAGTTCATATTTTGAACATCTCTTGAATATTTCTTCGGGCGCGCCTTTTGCAATAAGCCTATGAGTAGCGTCCATATCTACCACTACAGACATTATTCTTCTTGAAAAATCAAAAGGTATTTCGTCTATTTTTTTGAACTGTTTCACCAATATTTTTTCATGTTTAAGTATTGCCCTGTCCAAAAGGTTTTTCAAGCCTGTCTGGTAAAAACTATTGATATAGGCAAATCTCAGGACATCATGGTCTTCTTTTCTTACAACATCGCAGTATTTTTCAAGCACAATTTTATCCATTGTAAGAGTGCCTGTTTTATCAGTGCACAATATGTCCATTGCCCCTAAATTCTGTATAGAGTTCAGGCGCTTTACAATAACCTGTTTTTTAGACATAGCTATTGCGCCCTTGGAAAGATTCATAGCGACTAGCATCGGGAGCATTTCAGGGGTAAGCCCTACAGCAACGCCGAGTGAAAAAAGCAAAGCCTGTATGGGGTTACCTCTTAAAAAAGCATTCACGGCAAAAATAAAAACCACAAGGACCATCATAAAACGTATCATGATCCATGTAAATTTATGTATACCCTTGTCAAAGCCTGTTTCCACTCTCATTGTGGCAAGTTTTCGCGAAAGCTCGCCAAATTGAGTGGAGATTCCGGTTTTTATAACGACTCCGATGGCTGTGCCACTCACAACGCTCGAACCCATAAAAGCTATATTTGTCAGCTCTGATAACGAGCTATTTTTAGGATTCGCTGCGCCTGGAAATTTCTCTATAGGAAATGATTCTCCTGTGAGAGAGGATTGATTTATAAATAAATCCTTGCAGGACAATATCCTTAGATCAGCAGGTATCATATCTCCTGCGGATAAATCAATAATATCCCCAGGAACTATCTCTCTGATCTTTATTTCTTTGGGCCTGGAGTTCCTGAAAACTGTTGCTGTCGCGCGCACCATTTCGCTTAGCTTATCAGCTTCTTTTCCTGCTCGATATTCCTGTATAAATGACAGAAATATGCTCATCATTGCCATGAGAAAAACTAAAATAGCGCTTATCTTTTCTCCGAAAAACAGAGAAAATCCTGCAATGATTAAAAGCACTATAACAAGCGGATTAACAAATTTGGAAAGGATCTGCATCAGGATTGTTCTTTTTTTCTTCTTGGCAGGCTCGTTATGACCGTATTCTAGGATCCTTTTCTTTGCCTCTTCTTCAGAAAGGCCTTTTATGGAGGTATTTAATTTTTCAAAAATAACCTCTACAGTACAGCCTATATAATCAAAGTCTACGTATTTATGCTTTTGATTTTCGTTTGCCATAAAAAAATTCTTTCATTAAAGAACTTGCTTCATTTTCCAATATGCCTTTCTTAACTTTTATTCTATGATTCAATTTTTTATTATTTAATATCTTAAAAACTGACTCATGAGCGCCTGTTTTTGTATCTTTGGCCGCGTATATTAAATTTTTTATACGGCTTAAAACCATTGCTCCTGCGCACATACTGCAGGGTTCAAGCGTAGAATACATTGTACAATCCAATAATCTCTCGCTCTGTAAAAAATTCGCTGCCTGCGTAATGGCTATTATTTCTGCATGAGCAGTCGGGTCTTTTAACATCTTTATCTGATTATGCGCCCTAGCTATTATTTCGCCTTTATACGTAATAACAGCTCCAACAGGCACTTCGTCAGCATCAAATGCCTTTATTGCTTCTTTAAGCGCTTCCTTCATGTAATATTCATAGTTTTGCATAGAAATTCGGCGGAGGAAGAAGGATTCGAACCTTCGAGGCCCTTGCGAGCCTAACGGTTTTCGAGACCGCCCCATTCGACCGCTCTGGCATTCCTCCGATTTAAAATATTATAATTCAACTTATCCTATATTCAAAGCTCTTTTTCTCCCTAACTTTACAATTTGTGCCTGGCACCATTTGTAAAGTTAGAAATAAAAAGGGCGATTTTCTTTCTAAGAAAACCGCCCTTCTATTTGGTAGCGGGGTTGGGATTTGAACCCAAGACCTTCGGGTTATGCATACTACTACAGTTTTCACTGCCTCTAAAATATTCAGAGTTTGTAGTCTGGACTATACCTTTACCCTTTTTAAAGGGTACCTATCATCTAGTCTCTACACACTTCCCTTGATGTTATCCAAGGGCTTGGCTCGGTATTACCAGTTAAGGCTTCACCGAATTTGACAGGTAATCTTCCCTTGCATTGCTACAAGGACGCCCATGTTACTGAGCCCGACGAGCTACCGGACTGCTCCACCCCGCAGTATATTATTTAGTTGTATTTTGCATTATAGGCTTGTATATGCCGAGTGTCAATGCTTTTTAACGCTCTATTCTAATAGGAATTTCGCCTTTTTTTGTAACGCCCATGGATTCACGGGCAACTTTTTCAACGTAATTTATATCTTCTTCTAGTCTCTTTTTTTCTTTATAAAGCTTCAGGTTCTCCCTTTCCAGCCTTGTGATTTCGCTTTCCAGGCGCATATTTCTTATCTTCAACTGCATAAACTTTATATACCCTGGAAGGAATACTGCTCCAATAATAGCCGCTATAACTATATATGCTGGTTTTATTCTTATCTTGGCCATGGCATAGCGCCGTAAATAGCTTTCAATCCTAAATCCTCTTCTATTCTTAAAAGTTCATTGTATTTACATATCCTGTCTGTCCTGCACAGGGATCCTGTCTTTATCTGGCCCGTGCCCATTGCGACAACAAGATGGGAAATAGTTGTGTCTTCTGTCTCGCCTGAACGGTGCGACACAACTGCTGTGTAACCTTTTTTCCTGGCTAACTTTATTGCCTCTATTGTCTCTGTAAGAGTGCCTATCTGATTTACTTTTATAAGTATGGAATTTGCAACATGCTTGGCTATCCCCATTTTGAGGCGTTTTGTGTTTGTGACAAACAAATCATCGCCTACAATCTGGATTTTATCACTCAGACTCTTCGTTAATTTTTTCCAGCCATCCCAATCATCTTCTGCTAATCCGTCTTCGATTGAAATAATCGGATATTTTGAAACCCAGTTCGCGTAAAAATTTATCATATCCTCTGCGCTTTTTTCCTTAACAGCTTCTGCTTCAAGTATATATTTGCCATTCTCGTAAAAAGAACTGGCTGCTGGGTCCAAGGCAATAAAAACATCCTTGCCAGCCTTATATCCAGCCTTTTCTATTGCCTGCAATATAACCTCTATTGCCTCTTCATTAGATTTCAAATCAGGGGCAAATCCTCCTTCGTCACCTACAGCAGTTGAAAGTTTCTTATCGTGAAGAATCTTTTTCAGGTTATGAAATATCTCAGCTCCCATCCTCAAAGCCTCTTTGAAAGAAGCTGCGCCTCTCGGCATAATCATAAATTCCTGAAGGTCTACGTTATTATCAGCGTGAGCGCCGCCGTTTAAAATATTCATCATCGGAACAGGCAATATATTCGCCTCTTCTCCGCCCAGATACTTATAAAGCGGCATCTTTTTCTGGATTGCTGCTGCCTTACAAGCTGCCATTGAAATACCCAGAATCGCATTTGCTCCAAGGCGGGATTTATTCTCTGTAGCATCCAGCTCTATCATTAATTTATCGATCAGTTTCTGCTTTGAAGCATCTTTACCGGCCAAAGCAGAATTTAACTCTTTATTGACATTATTTACTGCCTTTAATACACCCTTGCCAAGATAGCGGCTTTTATCTCCATCTCTCAACTCCACTGCCTCATGCTCGCCAGTAGATGCGCCGCTCGGAACACTAGCCCTTCCGATTACACCTGATTCTAGAATCACATCCACCTCAACTGTAGGATTCCCGCGGGAATCAAGGATTTCTCTTCCGATAATTTTTTTTATCAAAGTTTTCCTTCCCATTACACTCTCCTTTTTTAGATTGAGGTATATTAACACACTAAAATACCCTTGTCAACTAAGCTTGGATTGACACCAGTATATTAGTATGATATACTTTATTTCACAAAAATAAGGAGAACTTTATGGCATTTATGACTTACCGTAAGCTTAGGATGCACTTCATGGAGCACCGGGTTAAGATTATTGTAGGATTCGCGATAATCATACTCATAATCCTGTCCATCTGGGGGATGATGTCCTTGGAGTCGTTCTACCGCAACCTCACAATAGCCCAGATGCCTATAAGCATACTTTTGGCGGGCCTTAACGCAGGTATTTTTGTATTCATGTACATGATATTCCTGCAGGGCGGGTTTTCAAAGATAAAGCAAACCACAGTAAAAGGCCAGAATGTCAATATCCACTGGGATGACGTCATAGGAATGGAAGAAGCAAAGAAGGAATCGCTTGAGGTTGTCCAATTAATAAAAGACAGGACCAAGCTTTTAAAAATAGGCGGCAAAATCCTGAGAGGCCTTTTAATGGTTGGCCCGCCTGGCTGCGGCAAAACATATCTTGCGAAAGCAATTGCAACAGAAGCAGGGATTCCTTTTATATCCATGTCAGGCAGTGAATTTACAGAGATATTTGTAGGGGTCGGCGCGGCGCGCGTAAGGAAATTATTTAAAAAAGCCAGGACTCTGGCATATGGGTATGGCGCATGTATTATTTTTATAGACGAATTAGATGCTATAGGAAGACAGCGCACCTTCAGTTTTATGGGCGGCGGCCAGGAAACCAACAGCACGCAAAACCAGCTATTAGTGGAAATGGACGGCCTTCAAGAAAAGGATTATAACGTAATTATTATAGGCGCTACAAATGCCGCTGAAGGTGTCCTCGACGAGGCGCTCTTAAGGCCAGGAAGATTTGACAGAAAAATCTATATAGACAGGCCTAACCTGCAAGAAAGAGAAAAGGTATTCGAATATTACCTTAAAAAAATAAAATATGATTCAGACATTAACATAGCCAGGCTTGCAAGACAAGCAGTGCATAAATCGCCTGCTGAGATCGAAAACATGATAAAAGAATCTGCCCTTATAGCAACCAGAAATAAAAAAGAAAGTGTAGGCCATAAAGAGCTGTCAGAAGCCATGGAACGCATTGAGATGGGTTTAAAACACAGAAAGCAAATGACGAAGGAAGAAAGAGAAATGGTTGCATTCCACGAGACAGGGCATCTAGTTGTAATGTACATTCTTCACCCCACAGATGATGTATTTAAAGCTTCGATAATATCGCGCAAAGAGGCATTGGGGGTAGTGCACGCCCAACCCAGAGAAGAACTTTATACTCATAACAAAGAGAGAATCCTCGCTGATATAAAAGTAAAATTCGGCGGTTACATTGCAGAGAAGATGAAATTCGGGACTACGAGCGACGGCGTTGCATCTGATTTCAAGGGCGCCATGTGGTTTGCGCACAATATGGTCTGGAAAGTAGGCATGAGCGACGCAGGTTACGTAGGCGATTATACGGTAATACCTGAATCGCAATTATCTGAATCATTAAAGGAAAGATTGAACGCTGAAACAGATAAAATAATGCAAAGCTGCCTTAAAGATGTTGAGGCCCTCCTTAAAAAAGAATGGCCTATCGTGGAACGCTTTGTAAAAGAACTTCTTGAAAAAGAAGAGCTGGAATACGATGACATAGAAGCAATATTCAGGGAGTATGGAAAAGACCACAACTTTAAGAAACCTGAATGAACGCCCGCCTGACAAAATATAAGATCTTAGTTATATTTTTGATTCTCGTAAGCCTTGCTAGCTGCAATAAACCAACCTACCCGACTGGCAAAATAGAAGAATCTGTCCTGAAACTCTGTAAAGACGAATATAAACTCGATGACGTAAAAATAAAAATCCTCGGCTCTACATTGGGCGTATATATTCCTGTGGAAGGCCTGGTAACCCCTGATTTAAAATTAAATGAAAAAGCGGGTAAAAAAATAGAGAATGTAGCCCTCTCTATCCATCGCGTCATTACCTCTACAGACATGCCTTTGAAATTTTATATCCTTACAGCCAGGGACACAAAAACTACTGGCGCAGAATTCATACTTACAGGATTTGTCTACGATGTCATAAGGGTCAGACTTTTTGATATATCAAGAGGCGAATACTTCCAGAGGATACTCAGGGATTTCAGATTCAATCCCGCTATGCTAGGAGAACAAAAAGTAAAAGAACTGTTTAATGCCTTAAACCAGAATACATCTATGGCCAAAAACCTGAAGCCAATATTCTATCCTATATATGCCATAGGTAAAAAAGACTCCCAGAAAATAGAAATAACTGACATAGAGTCAAAAGAATTGTCAGACCGCGAATCGCTTCTTTATGTAAAAACAACTGAAGAATACGAGGCCTCTCCTGGATTTGAGGCTTATCTAACAGTATTTCCTCCTGGATTCAAGAATGAATACCTAATTCTCATAGATATGTCTTCATTTATAAGCCCTGTGAAAGAAGTTGTATCAAAATATTTTTACTCAAATAATGAAATAAGAGAGAGGAATCTAAAGGATACTTTCGAACAATATAAGGATTTTGGCATGATAGGCATAGACGGTTTCCCAAAAAAAGACATGGATCTCGGATGGTTTTTAAGCCAGCAGCTTTCCAGAAGGATAAAATCGCTTTTCGAAGAAGATAAAAAATTAAAAAATAACTTTAAAGCAACATCAAGCCAGGGCGAAATAAAAGACCGGATGTTCCAGTTCAAATTTAATATAATGTCAAATAATAATCAAACTATGGATGAGAAGATTATATTTTCCAGAATAATAAAAATGACAGGAACTGTCCTGCATCTTTACGCATTTGAAGAATATAAAAGCGTTGAATTTATAAATGCGGCTTTGGGCGAGAAAAAAGTATATCTTTCAAAAGAAGACCTGGAAAGATTCAGAAAGAACGAAATAAAAATAGATTCCTTACTCTAATATCCTTACCTTTCTCCCCTCTATCTTTAATTTTCCTTCTACAAATAATTGAATTGCCCTGGGGTAGATTTTATGCTCTTCCTCGTGGACAGCTTCTGCGAGAGTTTCCTCTGTGTCGTCCTCTGTCACTTTAACGCTTGATTGCAATATTATGGGGCCTGCGTCCATATCCAATGTAACAAAATGCGTTGTGGCGCCTGTAATTTTTACTCCGTATTCAAATGCATCCTTTATCCCATGTATACCTTTAAAAGAAGGAAGAAGCGCAGGATGTATATTCATTATTTTATTCTCATAAGAAGCTATAAAATCTCCTGACAGCATGCGCATGTACCCCGCAAGGACTATCAGGCCTATATTTTCTTTTTTAAGAGCTTTCAAAATATCTGCTTCAAATGCTTTCTTTGTTTTGAAGTTTTTTCTTTCAACTACAAATATTTTTATACCTGCGTCTTTTGCCCTGGTAACAGCATAGCAATCAGGCGTGTCAGATACAACAAGCTTTATATCTGCTTTTATATAGCCTTTTTTCTGGCTGTCTATTATGGCCTGAAGATTGGTTCCATTTCCGGAACAAAACACCGCTATGTTCATACAAAGGCCTCTTCTATCTTTTTTATTATATCTCTCTTGGAAGCAGCGCCTACCATTCTCGCCACCTCTTTACCGTTGCTAAAAAATATAAGCGTTGGGATATTCATAACAGTGAGATTAGTTGCTACGTCCATGGCATCATCTATATTCAGCTTTGCGATCTTATATTTGCCTTTATATTCGTTTGCTATCTCTTCTACTATAGGCACGAGCATCTTGCACGGCATACACCATGTGGCCCAGAAATCCACAACCACAGGCTTGTCTGATTTCAAAACCTCTTCCTCGAAATTATCCTTGTTTAATTCCAGGACGTTTCCAGCCATATCCTTCTCCCCCCTTTTTTTATCAATCACCCTTTATAATACACTTTGTTGGGCATTTTTCAATAACCGCCTGCCATGGCGTATCAGATTTTACCTTGCTATAATCCGCCCTAGAGAGATTGTTTTCCACGATAAATACCCCTCCAGAAAGTTTTTCGCAAATCTTACACCCAATACAACCAACTGGACAAATAGATTTTACCACTACTATCTTATCCTGTGAAAGGCATTTCACATAAATTTTATTATCAGCGTTTTCTAAAATAATGATTTTTTTCGGACAGACTTCAACGCATTTGCCGCAGGCAGTGCACTTGGAGCCATCAACTACAGGTATATTGTTCTCGTTCAAATATATTGCATCAAAAGGGCATATTGCTGCGCAATCTCCAAAACCAAGACAGCCGAATCTGCATTCCTTGCTGCCGCCAGCCAATAAATTTACACCAGCGCATTTTTTTAAACCGCTATATTCATATTTATCAGAAGACCTTTTGCCTCCATTGCACCTCACCCGCGCTATCTTTTTCTTTTTTACCTTTACTTCTACTCCTAGAATCTCTGCGATTCTATTATAAACTTCCTGGCCGCCTGGCGCGCAGGATGTAACCTCGACTTTTCCATTCACTATCGCTTCTGCCAGGCTAGCGCATCCTGCCATGCCGCAGGCCCCGCAATTCGCGCCTGGGAGAGCGCGCATTATCATGTCTATTTTTGGGTCTATCTCCACCCTGAAGATTTTTGAGGCATACGCAAGCCCCAGCCCGAACAAAAACCCCATTATTGACATTGTTAAAATAGGTATTAACATAGGCTAAAACCTGAATCCACTAAAACCCATAAATGCCATTGACATTAAAGATGCGATTATAAACGCTATAGGCGCATCCTTAAAAGATGGCGGGATATCGCAGAGTTCAAGCCTCTCTCTTATGCCTGACATAAATAACATTACAAGTATATATCCAAGCCCCACGCAAAAACCCTGTAACGCAGATAGCGTAAAGCTTGTCAAGGCATTCATCCCTGGCTTAAAAAACATCTCGCTATTTAAAACAGCAACGCCAAGCACTGCGCAATTAACAGTAATAAGAGGAAGATATATGCCCAGAGTCCTGTAAAGCGCCTGGCTGAACTTTTTTATCACCATCTCTACCAGCTGGACAAAAGAGGCAATGACCAGAATAAACGCGATCGTTCTCAAATATTCTATATGGAAAGGCACAAGTATAAAATTATAAATGGCCCATGTAATTATTGAAGCGCATGTGGTTACAAATGTAACTGATACTCCCATATAAAGAGCTGGTTTAGTCTCCTTTGAAATTCCTATAAATGAACAAAGGCCAAGAAATTTAGAGAGTATGAAATTATTAATAAATATGGCGCCTATTATTATTGATAAAAACATGGTAAGATCCATTATACAGCTCTCCTTTTCCTAGCCAGGAAATTAATACCACCTATCAAGAGGCCTATTACTAAAAGCGCGCCAGGCGCCAGAACCAGATATAATACAGGCTCAAAACCCTTTATAACCAAGAGCCCAAAAAGCGTGCCGTTTCCCAATATCTCCCTTATGCTCGCAATAAGTAAAAGAGCTAACGTAAAACCAATGCCCATTCCCAATGCATCCAGCATTGAACTAAATACGCCTTCTCTGCACGCAAATGCCTCTGCCCTCCCAAGCACAATGCAGTTCACTACAATAAGCGGGACAAATATTCCAAGCGCTTTTGAAAGCTCAGGCGCATAAGCCTTCATGGCAAGCTCAACGATCGTGACAAAGGTCGCTATTATAACAATAAAACACGGGATTCTAATCTGATCAGGTATAAATTTTCTGATTAAAGATATAATTATATTTGAGCCAAGCAATACAAATGTGGCTGCGATCCCCATGCCAAGGCCATTTACAACGCTTGTAGAAACCGCAAGCGTAGGGCAAAGCCCAAGCACCAGTCTGAAAGTAGGATTTTCGCTTCCTATGCCTTTAAAAAATTCCTTGAGCAATTTCTTCATTTTTTTACAAACCCATATTTTATCGTCTTTGTAAATCTGTCTATTATGGGCACAGCCGCATTCATAAATAATATTGAATAACATACGCCTTCGGGATAACCACCTCTTAATCTTATTATAGCTGTCAGCACCCCGCATCCTATACCAAAAATAATTTTACCTTTTTTCGTAAGAGGCGAAGTGACATAATCGGTTGCCATAAAAAAAGCCCCAAGGATAAGCCCGCCTGAGAGTATATTAAAAATAAAATCTCCTTTAAAAAATCCTTCTCTCCCGAATGTCCAAGTAATGACGCCCACTGTTACTATAAAACTCAAAGGTATATGTAAGGAGATTATTTTTGTAAAGAGTAAAAATATAGCGCCTATAAGCAACGCTATAACGCATACCTCTCCCAGAGAGCCTGCATGATTACCCAGAAATAGGTCTATATAGCTAAAATGCGAACTTACCTCTTTAGCTAAAGGCGTTGCGCTGGATACTGCGTCAGGCCACCACCTAGGATTTTTCCATGTGGTCATATAAACAGGCCATGAGATTTGTAAAAATGCCCTTCCTACAAGAGCTGGATTAAATATGTTCTGGCCCAGTCCTCCGAAAATCTGTTTTCCTAAAATAATACTTACAACGCCCCCTATAATAGGTATCCAAAAAGGTATTTGAGGCGGAAGATTATACGCTAGAAGCAGCCCTGTTAATATAGCGCTTCCATCTAAAACCGCTTTCGGATCCTTATTTCTAAATTTTAACAATAATGCTTCTGTAAAAATACAAGAGAGTATAGATAAAACCATCACATTCAAGCTTGATATACCAAATATATATATGCCGGCTATGCCCGCAGGCACAAGAGACCATACCACAGCCCACATGATCTTTTTTGTGGTCTGGCCTGATTTAATATGCGGGCTTGGGGAAACAGTAAGTTTATTCATCGCGATTATTTAATATTTTCAATCCCTGGAATTTGATGGAATCCAGCACTGCCCTGGAAGATATCGTTGCGCCTGTAATTGCCTGAATTCCTTCTTTGGATAATTCTAACTCTTTTATATTTCTATTTATGAACTGTTCTGTAAAGTAAGGGGATAATATTTTCCCGGAATGTTTTTCTTTTTTAAATATTTCTTTTAAAGAGCTGAATAGCGTTCCGGTAGAAACGATTTCTATGATCTTGGCGCCAAGACCAGGCGTCTCGTTCTGTAAAAGAATTCTCACCCCTGTAATAGTCCCGTCTTTTTTAATCCCCACCATTGTTTCTATAACGCTCGAGTAGCCATACTTTTTAGCAATATATATATACCCCTGCGGTTCTGGGTTGCTTCCCTTAAACACTTCTCTATATTTTACTACCCCGCTTTTTTTTACAATCTCTACCCTGTCTCCTATTGTTTCAGGCATTACCTGTTTAAGAGCTTCTTCCTGGATCATGCTCTCCTGTTTTTGTATCCTGGATTTTGTCAGGCTATAAGTCCCGGCTAGAATAGATGCTGCTATCAAATTAACAAAAAATAAAATAAATGCAAATTTTAAAATAATCTTCATTGCCTTTTTATCTTTAATTTCGCAAGTTTTATAAGCTGCACAAGAGGTATATTAGACGGACATACAAAACTGCAAGACCCGCATTCAATGCAATCAAAAGGGTCATATGAACTTGCTATATCAAATTTTTCTTTTTTAGCGCTAAGTCCTATCATGCAAGGCATAAGCCCTGCAGGGCATGCTTCAATGCATCTGGAACACCTGATGCACTCAAGTTCTTCGCCTTCAAGCTTACATCTCTTATCCATGACAAGTATCCCTGATGTTCCTTTAATAATAGGCGCGTTTAAATTACACTGCGCCACGCCTGTCATAGGCCCGCCCATTACAATTTTATAAATATCAAGCTTTGGGCTCAGGCCACAATAATCCAAGACATCCTTGATTGGAGTGCCTATTCTCACTAAAATATTTTTTGCTATATTAGAAAAACTGCCTGATATAGTTATAACTCTTTCATATAAAGGTTTTCTTAAATAAACTGCCTCGTAGACAGCAAAAACCGTCTGCGCATTATTTACCACAATTCCTATATCAAGAGGCAGGCCGCCTGAAGGAACCTCTTTATTCAATAATGTCTTTATAAGCTGTTTCTCTCCTCCCTGCGGATATCGCGTTTTTAACCTAACTACTTTTACTTTTAATTCTTCGGCTTTAAGCCTGAATGATGCACTGTTCAAACTTTCTATCGCATTCAGCTTATTTTCCTCTATGCCTATAGTTATATCTTTAACTCCTAAAACCTTTGCTATTAATTGAGCGCCTAAAATTATTTCTTTTGGTTTTTCAAGCATCAATCGATGGTCGCATGTAAGAAAAGGCTCGCATTCTGCGCCATTTATAATAAGAGAGTTTATTTTTTTAGCAGGCGGAGGGCTCAGCTTTACTGATAAAGGAAACGCAGCGCCTCCCAGCCCAACAATACCCGCTTCTTTTATCAAAGTCATGATCTCTTCTTTTGATAAGCCTAAAATGTCTTTGGCAGGAACTGAATCTAAATATGTTTTTATATCCTGTCCGTCTGATTCTATTATAATTGCCCTGGATGAACCTATCACAGGATGGGAGCTTTCTTCAATCGCAATAACCTTGCCGGAAATACTTGAATGCAGATTGCTGGAAATAAATCCTTTTGCCTGCGCTATTAAAGAACCTGTTTTAACGCTGTCTCCTGCATTGACTACAGGCTCTGAAGGAGCTCCTGCGTGTTGAGATAGCGGCAATATTACCTTTTTAGGAATTGGTATTATTTCTATTTTTTTATTCCTTGTAATATTTTTAAAATCAGGAGGATGTATGAAATTTAAGCTAACCATATTTACGTATTATACAGAAAAGCCGGTTTCTTGACAACCTTTTTAAGTTCGGGTATACTTTCTTATATAGGAGGCTAAAATGGCTGTTGGAGACTTTGGGAAATGCTGCACAGATTGCCAGGTTTATTGGACATGCGAGAACAAGTGGTACAGAGGCGAGCGGCATGAAGACGACATATGCTGCTCTATCTGTAATTACTATTCGACATGCCAGGAATCAAATAGATGCAAAAAGAAACAGAAATAAATGCTGCCTTAAACCCTATCTTTTTCTTTCCTTAACCTTATTAATTTTACTAATCCTATAATAGAAAATAAAATTCCTATTGTTACAAGAACCCAGTCCCTGCCTATCTTTTCTGCAGTAATAGATGCGAGGAACATAAACAAAAGAAATCCTATATGCATTATTATCTCAAGAGAGCTAAAAATCCTGCCTCTCATCTCATCATGCATAACTTCGTGCAGCAGCGTGTTAGATGACACTATTATAGGGGCGCTAAAGACCCCTAGCGCTATTGACAGTATCCCAGCTATAAAAAAAGAAGGCATAAGTTTAAGGCAAACAGTAAACAGGACTATTATTAATCCTGTGGTTAATAATCCGAAATTGATTACTTTTCTCTTTGAAAATTTAGAGCCAAACTTTCCATATACAAGAGACCCAAAGAATAGTCCTATTCCTAAAAACATCACAAGTAAACCGAGATGTTTAGTAGATGAGCGCAACGTCTCTTGTATGAAAACTATTATTACAATATAAATGGAGCCAACCCCTGCCATAATAAGAAACATAGTGTTTGCAACCATTCTTATATCTTTGTGGCCTTTTAAATACGCTAAACCCTCTTTTATGTCTCCGACAATAGTTCTCTTAGGGGCTCCTGAAAACTTCACGCTGGCCTTGCCAGATTCTATACTTTCTTTTAATTTAACAATTACGAAAAACATAAGGCCAGCAGATATAAAGTAACTTGCTGAGTCTATATAAAACCCTGCCTGAGGCCCGAATAACGCAACTATTATGCCGCTAAACCCGAAACTCACAATTGTAGCGATCATCATAGTAGTAGATGACAGGGAATTTGCAAGAAGCAGTTTATCTTTGTGCACAATGTCTGGAATTATAGAGAGTTTTGAAGGTACAAAAAATCTTGTTACAGAGAATATTACGAATACGATTATATAGATAGGCACCATACTGGTAGAATATTTGATAATAAGAGGTATTAAAAGCACTAAGACGCCCCTTATAATGTCGCAAGCAATCATAGTAGCCCTCTTATTCCATCTATCCACATATATACCTGCTATGGGGCCTATAATAAATACTGGAAGTATTGTAAAGGAGAGTAGTTTTGCTAGTTCTATCGTAGAACCCGGCGTGCGGATATAAATCAAGCCTATCAAGGCCATCTGGTTCAGTCTGTCCCCGAAATTTGAAATTATCTGGGCAAACCAGAGAAGAAAAAAATTTTTATCTCTAAGAAGCTCCCTAACTCGGGCCATTAAAATTAACCTTTTTAAATTATACTTTTTAGATAATAATACTTACTATTAACTTCTTTGTTTTCAAAAATCTTAATCTCAGCTATATTAGACAAAGCTGCCACGTCATGCCATATACCTTTTTTTAAAACTATCGGCTTATCCAAGAGAAATACCTTTACATTCTCTGGGCTAGCATGTGTTGCAAGCGCTATAATGGCCTTGCCGCTCACCGGCTCAAAAGTCTCCAAGCTATCATGGTATTCTATGCGCTTTATAGTTTTTTCCCGTACAATCAAATATCCTATTCTCCAGCCAGCTGATTTTACTTTTAAAAGTATGCCAAATTTATTACCTTTGCCATTATCTTTTACGCATTTCTTGTCTATTATATACCCATAAGGCTGCATATTTTCATGCGTCAACTTGTAAATCCTTTTATTCATCATATTGCCTTTTTTATTCGGAGCCGATGAGTGGATTTGAACCACCGACCTGAGCTTTACGAAAGCACTGCTCTACCAACTGAGCTACATCGGCATCTATTGTATTTTCAATATGTTACAGAAATTGCTAAATCTACTATATTTTAGAAGGATTGCAGAGATTTTCAGAGTTATGAGCTGCGCGTCCACAATTTTTACAATAAAATTGAGCATCCTTTACAAGCTCTTTAATCCTACCTAAATCCTTTCTAATAATAATCCTACAAATATGATTTTCTTCGTGACAATTTTCCGAGGTATTACACTTATGCACACCTTCTTTTGACATAATTTCCTCCCTGTTGGTGTTTATAGTTAATCTAAAAAAAGCCTCTATAACCTGCCTCTTATATTCAGGAGCAGGATGGGCATATCTCATAATGGAATCTACAGTATCTAATACCAGACCGCCTAATCGCATTCTTAAAAGCTGTCTTTATGTATTCCACAGGGCTATCATTCGTCAATTTAACACATTTCAATGTCTCTTTCAAGTGATTATTGATCAACTAGAAATCTAACCAGGTTAGAATATTAAAGAATATTAAATTGTTGGCCTTATATTAACGATTAGGATGAAAGCCTATTAAAGGCTTTGGCTTTACAGGCTGGGGCTCTAATAGTTGTTTAATAACCTGAAACACCATAGCAAATTGTTTATCATATTTTCTTTCCATTTCTTCAATTTTATGCCTTAAGTCTTTATTTGTTAAAAGCATGCGTCTTAACTGAGTAAAAGCGCGCATGATTTGAATATTTACCATAATTGCTCTATCGCTATTTAATACGCCGGAAAGCATCGCCACTCCTTGCTCAGTGAAAGCATAAGGCAAAACTGTTGAATGTTTCATGGTATTGAACCGGCCGCAAATTGCGACCAGTTCGTCCTTTTCAGCTTTTGTCAACTGGAACATAAAATCTCCGGGAAACCGTTTCATATTTCTCTTAACTTGTTCATTCAATCGTTTTGTGGTTACTTCATAAAGAAGCGCTAAATCCCTATCAAGCATCACCTTTTTTCCTCTAATAACAAAAATCCTACTTGTTATGATTTCTATAGAAAATAAATTAGACATATTAAGCCTCCTTTTGTGTTTAAAACTAAAAATGTGGCCTTTAGGGACAAGCGCATACCTATTCCCTACAATATAAGACACATCTGGAGGCAAGTTTTCTTTCAAATAAAATTTGCCAACTGGCGGTTAAATTTTATTTGATTCCGAAAAGGCTTTTTCGGAATCTTAAAAAAACAAGCCGCAGGGAATATTTTATTCCCTGCGGCTATTTACCCTCACCCTAACCCTCTCCCATAAATGGGAGAAGGAATAGTTTATTTCAGTATCTTTTCTGCTTCTTTCCTGTACGCATCCATCACATAAGGAATTCCGGAAATCTTTGAGGCGTCTTCTGTAAGAGCCATCAAGTCATTTCTGGAGATGGTGTTAAGGTTGAAGTTCCTTGATCCAGCCATCAACTGCTGTAAGCCAACCTTTATCCTTTGCGAGAATGTGTATATACCGACTGCTCCGAGCGGTATATCTTTCATGTCTTTACCATATTTCTCAGCTAATTCTTCGTAGCAGACAAATATCTCTTCCGGCTTCGTGCCAAATTCTTTGACTGTTGGAGGAATGTCATTTTTCTTAATCCATCCGTCAATATTTTTGCCGACAAAACCAGGTATCATTAAAGCCCTGCCCATGCAGACTGCTTTTACATAAGGAGACCCCATTGCGAGCACCTTGAACACATGGTCTTCTAAGCTAAATCCCCCTGCAATTGCAATATCAGGAATTCTCATTCCTTTTTTCTCCAGTTTCTGGCAGAATTCATAAGTAAGCGCCTGCAGATAAAATGTAGGTATGCCCCATTCCTGCATCATTCTCCATGGAGACATGCCTGTTCCGCCTGGCGCGCCGTCAATGGTCAATAGATCTATCTTTGCCATTGAGGAATATTTAAGCGCCATTGCAAGCTCCCTCATAGAATATGCGCCTGTTTTTAACGTAATCCTCTTAAAGCCCAAGTTTCTCAGGCGTTTTATCTCTTTCATAAAACCTTCTTCAGAGACAAACCCAAGCCTTGAGTGTCTTTCAAATTCCTTTATTGCGCCTGCTTTAAATGCTTCCTGAGTTGCATGCGCTGTTGGGTCAGGAGTAACTATGTAACCACGCTTTTTTAATTCCAATGCCCTTTCAATTCCCTTTACTTTTATTTCACCGCCGATACATTTCGCTCCCTGGCCCCATTTTAATTCAATGGTATCTAATTTATGTTTCTTTCTGACATATTCTGCAACACCTAAACGCGTATCTTCAACGTTCATCTGGACAAGGATTTCGCCATATCCTTCCTGAAATCTTTTGTAAACTTCAATACGGTGATCCATATCAGGCGCGTTAACAACTTTGCCTTTTGAATCAAGTTCAAGTTTCGGATCAATGCCGCATACATTTTCGCCGCATACTAACGTAACTCCTGAAATCGCTGCTCCTACTGCAAAATGTTCCCAGTTTTTACGCGCGATTTCTGTTGAACCAAGCGCTCCTGTAAAAATAGGAGCTTTCATCTTTACTTTTTTATCCCATCCATATTCTGTTTCTGTATCTACGGTAGGAAATGTGGTTGTGTCAGGATTGCCTTCCACGCCTTTAGGCAAACCTTTTGCTCCAAGCGCGTAACCCTGTATATTCAGATGTGAATAGTCAACTGGGTAGTCTTTGTCTCCACCTGCGGTCATCTCGCCGAATGGGCCTGGATAAATAACTTCTCTTCCTCTAAATGAAGATTTAAATACTTCGCAGTTGCCGCGGCATGTCTCAAGACATCTTGAGCACAGGCCTGAACAAGGTACAACATTCTTTGAACGATTAAACGTTCTTGTGGCATCATTTCCGCCAGGGGTCCGTAAATTCATTGCCTAATCCCTCCTCATTTTATGCCTAATATTTAGGCATTCACGAACAAATAAAAAAGACGTTCTAATAGCATCTCCTTAGAACGTCTTTGTCCTAACTCTTCAAGGCACTAACATTGTGCCAGGTTAAAATTGATTATATCAATATGCCTTTATGTTTGCAAGGCTATTTTTACTTTAACATTACAAGCGCAGCAGATGTTCAATAATAGCAGAAGCAGCCTTTTTTGCCATGCCCAACGCTTCTATGACAGTACCCTCGCCTCCTACAATATCCCCTCCGGCAAAAACCCCTTTTATAGAGGTTTCCATATTCTCTGAATTTACTATTACATCGCCGTATTTGTCAGTCTTTAATTGCGGCGTAACCCTGGTAAGCATCTGATTGGCGCCAAGCCCGATTGCTATCACCGCAAGGTCGCAATCAACTTCAAATAAACTATCTGGGATAACAACAGGTTTCCGCCTCCCGGTATTATCAGGCTCTCCGAGCTTGCATCTTGAAGAGCGCATCTTAGTGACAAATCCTTTTTCATCTCCTGTAAACTCTTCCGGTTTTACTAAAATATCAAATTTAATCCCTTCCTCTTTAGCGTGCTCTATCTCCAGCCTGCGGCTAGGCATCTCTACTTCAGTACGCCTATATGATATGGTTGTGTCTGGCTTTATAGCGTTCATATGTTGGAGCCTGATAGCTACACGCGCCGCATCCATAGCAGTATTTCCTCCGCCTATAACAACAATATGCTTACCTATATTAATAGGCGTATGGTAAGCTGGAAATATATGCGCAGACATCAAATTTACCCTGGTAAGAAACTCGTTCGCTGAATAGACATTGCATAGATTTTCTCCGGGTATGCCAAGAAAAGACGGTATGCCTGCCCCAAGCCCGAGAAATATCGCTGAAAAACCCTCGCTAAAAAGTTCATCTATGGTTTTTGCTTTTCCAACAATAAAATTCAAGCTTATCTCAACTCCAAGTTTTTTCAGAGAATCTATCTCAAAATCCAGAACATTTCTAGGAAGCCTGAAAGCTGGAATACCATACCGCAGAACACCGCCGGTTTTATGAAGTCCTTCAAATACAGAAACCTTTACTCCGTTCCTTGCTAGCTCACCGGCGCAACAAAGGCCGGCAGGACCTGATCCCACAACCGCCACCTTGAATTTCGACAATTTCTCATTTTTTACTATCTTTACTTCAAGGCCTTTTTTCGCCCCATGATCTCCTATAAATCTTTCCAAGAAGTGAATATTGATCGATTCCTTAGACGCAAAAGGCTTACCCTTTTTAGTGAACACACACGCCTTGCGGCACTGATATTCCGCAGGACATATCCTTCCGCAAATAGATGGGAAATTATTATTTTTCCTTATTGTAAAGTACGCGCTGTCGTAATCTTTTTTTGAAAGCTCCCTTATAAATGCCTTGATGTCGATTCCAACAGGGCATCCTGATATACACTGCGGGTTCTTGCATTGAATGCACCTCATAGCTTCCTCGAGCGCCTCTATCTCAGAAAAACCCTGCACCACCTCTTCAAAGTTCTTGACTCTCAGGGCGCTGTCTTTTTCCTTTATCTTAACCGGCTCTTTCTTCATTTTTCATCCATTACATGTTATTAAGACGGCATATATGTTTTTCTTTTTCAACATATATATTATTGCGCTTCAAGAGCTCTTCCCAGTCAACCTCGCCAGCTTCAAACTCTGGGCCGTCTACACAGCTAAATTTTGTTACCCCAGCCACGCTTACCCTGCAGCAGCCGCACATGCCAGTAGCATCAACCATTACAGTATTTAACGACACGAGCGTATGGATAACATAAGGTTTTGTGGCCATGGAAACTGCCCGCATCATTGATAAGGGCCCCACGGCATATACTAAATCATACTTAGACTTTCCAAGAAGCTCTTTAAGGCTGTCAGTCACAAAACCTTTTCTACCGTAGGAACCATCGTCTGTCATCACTAATACCTCGGCCGAAACCTCTTTTAGTTCACTCTCCAGAATCAACAGTTCTTTTGTCCGCGATCCAAGAATGGCAGTAACATGGTTACCAGCGTCTTTCATAGCCCTGGCCACAGGATATATCTCTGCTATGCCTACTCCGCCGCCTACTAATATAACATTGCCGTATTTTTTTATCTGTGTAGGATGGCCTAAAGGCCCTACCATTGAATAGAGAGATTCGCCCTTTTCAAGACTGCCTAATAATTTTGTAGAAAGCCCTGCTTCCTGAACAATAATTGTTACAATACCTTTTACTGGATCAGCTTTTACTACGGTAAGCGGGATTCTCTCTCCAACTTCTTTTACCATTAAAACAACAAACTGCCCTGCCTGAGCCTTTTTAGCTATATCCGGAGAATGGATATCAATCTTTATAATACGTATCCCCTGGCTATCAGCTATAATCTCTTTATTTAATATCTTCATCTGGTGATTATTATAACATGGGGAGGGAGGTTTGGCCCATAAGATATTTATCAATGCAATATGCGGACCTGCGGCCTTCTGAGATTGCCCAAACAATAAGGGATTGGCCGGCCCTCATATCCCCTGCTGAAAATACGCCTTTAATAGAAGTCATGTAATTATCGTCTGTCTTGACATTGCCACGCGAATCAAATTCTACGCCTAATTTTTCAAGAAGGCCGGGATGTTCCGGATGGATAAAGCCTATTGCAAGAATTACCAAATCAACCTCTATCTCAAATTCGCTGCCGGGAATCTCTTTCATCACAGGGCAGGATTTTTCGTCTTTTGCGGAGAAGTCCACTTTCACGCATGAAATCTTTCTAACATTTTCTTTTTCGGCAATGAATTTCTTTGTCAATATAGCCCAATGCCTTTCGCCTCCTTCTTCATGACTCGAAGAAGACTTGAAAATCATCGGGTATTTAGGCCACGGCTGATCTTCAGGCCTGCATTCAGGCGGCTTCGGCAGAACTTCAATCTGAACCACGCTTTTTGCTCCCTGTCTATGGGCTGTTCCAACGCAGTCTGCGCCTGTGTCTCCTCCGCCTATAACAAGCACATTTTTGCCTTTTGCGTCTATGAAATCTTCTGAAACCTTGCAACTGGAAATTCTTTTATTTGACTGCCTAAGATAATCCATTGCGAAATAAATACCTTTTAGATTCCTGCCTTCTATTTTTAAATCACGGGGCTCGCGGCTTCCGCCTGTTAAACAAACCGCATCGAACCTTGTCTTTAATTTTGACACGCTATAATCAATACCAACATTGATACCGGTTTTAAACTCAACCCCCTCTTTCTTTAAAATTGCAAGGCGCCTGTCTATTACTTTTTTATCTATTTTAAAATCTGGTATGCCGTATCTTAAAATTCCGCCGGCTTTATCGTCTTTTTCAAATATAGTTATCTTATGGCCTGCCTTATTTAATTGATCAGCTGCCGCCAGGCCTGCGGGGCCTGAACCTATTACCACTACTTTTTTACCTGTCCGTTTTTTAGGGGGCATTGGTTTTATAAGGTCTTTTTTAAATCCGCGTTCTATTATCGCTAATTCATTCTCCTTTATTGTCACAGGGTCTTCGTTAATGCCCAGGACACATGCATATTCGCAAGGCGCAGGGCATAGCCTCCCTGTAAACTCCGGAAAATTATTTGTAGCGCATAATAATTCCAAGGCCTTTTCCCACTGGCCATGGAACATAAGATCATTCCACTCCGGGATGTAATTTCCTACAGGGCAGCCCCAATGGCAAAAAGGAGTCCCACAGTCCATGCAGCGCGATGCCTGTTCTTTTGAATCAGAATCCGGCCTCAAGATGCTGACTTCTTCATAATCTTTAACCCTGTCGCACGCAGGTCTATATTTAGGTTTTTGCCTTTTTATTTTTAGAAAACCTTTTGGATCACCCATCAAAGGCCTCCGTTAATCCCAGCTTTCTGGTTATTTTCTTATTTTCAAGAATACGCTTATACTCTATTGGCATAATCTTTATAAATTTTTTGATTTCTTTATTAAAACTCTCTAAAACATCATTCGCGATTTGGCTCCCTGTGTATTTTTTGTGGTTAGAAACCAGGGTATGAATAAACGTCTTGTCATCTTCGATTAATGTCTCAAGCTCCACCATGTCCATGTTGCACTTTTTATTAAAATCCCTTTTTGCGTCATACACATATGCGATTCCGCCTGACATGCCTGCCCCGAAATTTCTGCCGGTCCTGCCTAAAATTATAACCCTTCCTCCTGTCATATATTCGCAGCCATGGTCCCCGACCCCTTCTATAACAGCATTTAAACCAGAATTACGTATACAGAACCTCTCGCCCGCAAGGCCTCTTATATACACCTCTCCTGTTATTGCGCCGTAAAAAGCAGTATTACCGATTATAATATTTTCCTCTGAGCTATAATTCGCTTTTTTGTCAGGATAAATAATAATCTTTCCGCCTGAAATGCCTTTTCCTACATAATCGTTTGCCATACCCTCGAGTTCAAACGTAATGCCCTTTGCCAAAAATGCTCCAAAGCTCTGGCCTGCCACGCCTTTAAATTTACAATATATGGTATCCTCAGAAAGGCCTTCCTCGCCGTGCAGCCTGCACAACTCTCCGCTCAACATAGCGCCAAGAGACCTGTCAGTGTTCTTAATCTGAAGCGCTATTTTAACATTGTTTGTTTTTTCCAATGCGTCTTTAGATAGCTCTATAAGTTTTCTATCCAAGACAATCTGAATCCCGTGATCCTGAGAAATGCTGCAATGCGTTCCTACATCTCGCGAAACACCCGGCTTATAAAGTATCTTTGAGAAATCAATGCCTTTTGCTTTCCACGGCAGGATATTTTTATCTACATCTAATAAATCCACTCTGCCCACCATCTTTTCCAAACTTCTTACTCCTAAACTGGCCATAATCTCTCTCAATTCCTGGGCTATAAAATACAAGTAATTCACTACATGTTCGGGTTTGCCTGAGAATTTTCTCAAAAGCATTTCGTCCTGAGTAGCTATGCCTATAGAACAATTGTTAAGGTGGCAATGCCTCAGCATGACGCACCCCAGAACAATCAATGCTGCTGTGCAAAAACCAAACTCCTCTGCCCCTAAAAGGGCTGCTATCGCGACATCCCTTCCTGTCCTCATCTGGCCGTCTGTCTGCAGCCTCACCCTTGAGCGCAAATCGTTTAAAACAAGTGTCTGGTGGGTTTCTGATAACCCTAGCTCCCACGGAAGCCCGGCGTGTTTAATAGAGCTTAAAGGAGAAGCCCCTGTGCCGCCATCCCCGCCTGAAATCAAGATCATGTCAGCGTGCCCCTTTGCCACTCCCGCAGCAATAGTCCCAACGCCTACTTCAGACACAAGCTTCACGCTTATCCTTGCTCTTGGATTTGTATTTTTTAAATCAAATATCAATTGCGCCAGGTCTTCTATTGAATAAATATCGTGATGCGGAGGAGGGGAAATAAGCGTTACGCCTTCTGTGGTGTACCTGGTAGCTGCGATTATTACGCTTACTTTATGACCCGGGAGCTGGCCGCCTTCACCAGGTTTCGCGCCTTGTGCAATTTTTATCTGCAATTCATCCGCATTTACAAGATAGTTCGTAGTGACTCCGAATCTGCCTGAAGCAACCTGTTTTATGGCGCTCCTTCTGGAACTACCGTCAGGTAAAGATGCGAATCTGGCAGGGTCTTCCCCGCCTTCTCCTGTGTTAGACCTGCCTCCAATGCTATTCATTGCAATAGCCAGGGTCTCATGCGCGCCACTGCCTATTGAACCGAAACTCATGGCCCCTGTCGCAAAACGTTTAACTATGGTTTCAATCTTCTCCACTTCTTCTATCGGAATTGAGTTTACGTTTTTAAATTTTAATAAACTTCTCAGCGTGGTAGGATTTTTGGCCTGATCGTTTATAAACCGAGAGAACTCCTTATATTTTCCATAATCATTGTTTCTTGCGGCGTCCTGTAAGCTGGATATTGATTCAGGATTCCACAAATGGAACTCTCCGTCTCTCCTCCACTGATATAACCCTCCTGCGGCAAGATGCACAGGCCCCGTCGTTCTTTCAGGATACGCGTCTCTGTGCCTTTCCAGCGTCTCTTCTTTTATTACGCCAAAATCAGCTCCGCCAATTCTTGAGGCAGTCCCTGCAAAACACTTTTCAATAACTTCATCTCCCAGCCCAAGAGCCTCAAATATCTGAGCACCCCTATAACTTTGAAGCGTTGAGATGCCCATCTTCGAAAGTATCTTTAATATGCCTTCCTCCACTGCGTGTATATAATTGTAAACTGCTTTTGCAAAATCCAAGCTTAACCCATTCTCTTTGACAATATGCTTTACTGCCTCATAAGCTAAATATGAATTAACGCAATCCGCCCCGTATCCGAATAAAAGCGCAAAATGATGCACCTCTCTCGGCTCCCCGCTTTCCATGATTATGCCTATCTGATTCCTGAGGGATTTTTTCACAAGGTGGTGATGCAAGGCTCCTACAGCTAAAAGCGCCGGGAGGCTTGAATGTTTTTCATCCATGCCCCTGTCGCTCAATATGATAAACGTGTAACCTTCTTTTATCGCTGAGACGGCTTCTTTGCATATCCTATCAATCGCTTTTATAAAATCGTCCTTTTTATTTACGCTAAAAAGCATTGATATAGTCTTTGTTTTAAAACTGTTTATCTTTATAGAGCGGACCTTTTCTAATTCTTCATTTGTAAGAATAGGACGCTTTACTCTAAGCTTATGGCAATGTTCCGGCGTTTCGTCCAGAAGATTTCCTTCCGGGCCGATGTAGCTTTCAAGGCTCATTACTATTTTTTCTCTTATGGGGTCGATAGCCGGATTAGTAACTTGAGCGAATAATTGTTTGAAATAAGCGTAAAGAAGCTGCGGCCTTTTAGAAAAAATGGCGTGCGGTGTGTCATTACCCATTGAACCAATGGGTTCTTTGCCTGTTTCCAGCATGGGCTGAATAATAATCTTTAAATCTTCCCTCGTATACCCAAATGCCTTCAGCGCGGTCAAAACATTGGAATTTAGTTTTTCCCTTGCCTCTATCTCTTCCAGTTCTACCATATTATCTTTAATCCATTTTCCATATGGATTAATAGATGATACTTCATTTTTAATTTCGCTGTCATTTATAATGCGGCCTTTTTCAGTATCTATAAAAAATATCTTTCCCGGCTCGAGCCTTCCTGAAATAAGAATATCTTCCGGTTTTATATCCAGCACCCCTGACTCTGAAGCCATTACTGCAAAATCATCTTTGGTGACTATATAACGCGCCGGCCTCAGCCCATTCCTATCTAGGACCGCCCCTATGTTTACGCCGTCACTAAACGCAATTGCCGCCGGCCCATCCCATGGCTCCATGAGACACGCGTGATATTTATAAAAATCCTTTATTTTTTTATCTATCAGGTTATTATGTTCCCATGCGCCGGGCATAAGCATCATCATTGTATGAGGAAGAGATCTGCCGGACAGAACCAAAAGTTCAAATATATTATCTATGGCCATGGAATCGCTTCCATCAGGCGTAATCACAGGCTTAAGGCTCTCGATATCTTTTCCAAAAAGCTTGCTTTTTAATAACCCTTCTCTTGCCTTCATCCAGTTTATATTGCCCCTGAGGGTATTTATTTCTCCATTATGGGCAAGAAATCTGAATGGCTGGCTCAGGTCCCAGGTTGGAAATGTATTTGTGCTATAGCGGGAGTGAACAAGACATATAGCGCTCTCAAGACTTTCATCCACGAGATCATGAAAAAACCTTTCAAGTTGGTTCGGCATTAAAAGGCCTTTGTAAGAAAAAGTTTTGGAAGATATATTTGTAATATAAAAATAGGACTTCTGTTTAAGGTCTGAGCTAAATATTGAATTCTCAATCTGTTTTCTTATTACATATAATTTTCTTTCAAAATCAAGCCCATGCGCAATATCTTTATTCCTGGCAATAAAAACCTGCTCTATGCCAGGCTGAGTAGCTCTTGCTGTCCTGCCTATAGTAGAACTGTCTACAGGTATTTCGCGCCAGCCAAGAAGAATCTGGCCGTTATCCTGAATAACTTTTTCAAAAATATCTTTGCAGAATATTTTTTCTTCCTGGCCGGTTGGCAAAAATACCATACCAGTCCCGTATTCGCCTGCTTCAGGAAGACTGATTTTGCGCTTAGCGCAAACCTTCTTAAAAAAATTATGAGGTATCTGTATAAGTATACCTGCCCCATCCCCTGTTTCAGGGTCTGCTCCCGTAGCGCCTCTATGGGAAAGCCGCCTTAAAACCTCAAGGCCTTGTTTAATAATAGCATTAGATTTTTTGCCTTTTACATTACATACAAACCCTACACCGCAGCTATCATGTTCAAACTGAGGGTCGTATAATCCTTGTTTTTTTGGGCGATACCTATACTGTGTCATATTATTAGCGCTGGTATTTATAATTTAAATCTATCGACATTAATATTAAGTTTTTTTATCTTTGTGCGTATTGTATTGCGGTTAATGCCGAGCAGCTTTGCTGCCGTAATCTGATTCCCGGACGTGTATTCTAAGGCCTTTTCAATAAGAGACCTCTCTATGTCGCCTATAACAGCGCGGTATATCTCACCCTTTTTAAGCGTCACAAAGAAATTATTAACTTCCATTTTACCTCCTGCCTAATTTTTATGCAATAACATACAAAAAATATATGTAGGGGGCGGAACAATGTTCCGCCCCCTACAAAATATTAATTATATGTCAAAATAAAGATAAAACTCGTACGGATGCGGCCTCATCCTGACAGGATCTATCTCTCTTTTACGTTTATACTCAATCCAGATATCTATTACATCTTTCGTGAACACTCCTCCTTTTAATAGATAATCGTGATCAGCCTCCAAGGCGTCTATTGCCCGGCGTAAGGATGAAGGCACAGTGGCTATTTTGCTCCTTTCCTCTTCGTTTAATTCAAACAAATCGATATCCACAGGCTCCCCTGGATCTATCTTGTTCTGTATGCCGTCAAGTCCTGCCATTAGCATTGCGCTGAACGCAAGATATCCGTTGCATGACGGGTCAGGCGGCCTGAATTCTATCCTCTTGGATTTCGGATTGTCTGTATACATAGGTATCCTGATAGCTGCTGAACGGTTCCTTGCTGAATAAACAAGATTTACAGGCGCTTCATATCCCGGTACCAATCTCTTGTAGGAGTTTGTCGTAGGCGCGCAGAAAGCCATTAAACTATTCGCATGTTTTAAAAGCCCTCCTATATAATACTTTGCGGTCTGGCTTAAAAGCGCGTAACCATTCTTATCAAAGAAAAGATTTTTCCCGTCTTTCCACAAACTCTGGTGGCAATGCATGCCTGAGCCATTGTCTGCAAAAAGAGGCTTTGGCATAAACGTAGCTACCATGCCATTCTGCTTGGCCATATTTTTAATAATATATTTGTAAAGCAGGAGGCTATCCGCCATTTTAGTCAAGCTATCATACTTGATATCAATTTCACATTGGCCTGCAGTAGCGACTTCATGATGATGCACTTCTATATTAATACCGGCTTCTATCATTTTTAGAATGATCCTGCTCCTCAGATCCTGCATAGAATCATGCGGAGGCACAGGAAAATATCCTTCCTTAAACCGTATCTTATAACCCAGGTTTGGATTCTCGTCTCTTCCTGTATTCCAGTCGCCCTCATCAGAATCAATAAAATAATATCCTGAATTTTCCGTCTGGTCAAAACGGATACTATTGAAAATAAAGAATTCTGCTTCCGGCCCAAAATAAACTGTATCAGCAATGCCTGAATCCTTAAGATATTTTTCAGCCTTTTTGGCAATATGCCTTGGATCTCTGCTATATGCCTTACGAGTCAATGGATCGTAAATATCGCATATCATACTCAAAGTAGGAACTTCGCATACAGGGTCAATAACAGCTGTTGAAGGATCAGGTATCATAATCATGTCTGATTCCTGAATCTTCTGAAAACCCCTTATTGAAGAACCGTCAAAACCTATGCCGTCCACCCATATTGAACGAGTAAGGTCTGGCATGTCCTTTAATTCTGTAGCAGGGATTGAAAAATGCTGCCAAAGCCCAGGCATATCATTGAATTTCAAATCAATGATCTTAATGCCCTTCTCCTTTATTAATTGCATGACATCCCTGGCTGCTTTTTCATTGAAAGAACCGTTTACAAGCGGGTTCTTTGTCTTTACTTCAATTGCTTTTTTTGTTAATTTTGCCTTTGCCATTTTACTCCCCTTTCTTAAATAAAAAAGACGCTCAACCTAGTCAGTCTCCTTAACTATTTTGAACGCCAATGTTCAACACTACTATGTGCTTAAAACTTGTGCTTTATTCTCTTATATACTATAAGTAAAAATTCCGCTATTTTGGTAACAAAAATTTACCCCTTCCACTTACGAAGTAAGCCAATTGGCTCACTTCGTAAGTGGTTTACTGTCCCTGTTTCTACCCAATTGCTACTGATCCGCGTTCCTCTGTCCTGATCCTGACACATTCCTTTAAGTCCAGGACAAATATTTTTCCATCTCCTATCTCGCCTGTTTTTGCGCCTTTAATAATAACCTGTAAGGCAGGCTCCGCATCCTTGTTATCAACTGCAATCTCAAGCTGGATCTTTTTGAGCAAATTCCCTCTTTCCCTTGCTCCTTTATATTTTTCGCTGAAACCTTTCTGCCTGCCATGGCCTAAAACATCAAGAACAGTTATAAGGTTTACGCCTATGTCGCAGAGCCCCTGCTTGATTTCGACCAATTTACTAGGTTGAATAACAGCGATTATAAACTTCATTTTACATCACCCCTTTTAGTTTAATGCGCTTAAATAGCTTGTTCTCCTTTTTCTCCAGTACGTATCCTTATAACATTATCTACAGGAAAAATAAATATCTTTCCATCCCCTATCTCTCCTGTTCTCGCGCTGTCAATTATCGCTTTGATAATCTTCTCTAAATCCTGGTCCTTTGTAATGATTTCTATCTTTACCTTTGGCAGAAGCGCCACCCTGTACTTTTCCCCGCGCCATTGCTGTATTACCCCCTTTTGCTTTCCATGGCCTTCGATCTCGCTAATCATTAAGCCTGTGCACCCAGCCTGTTCTAAACTGCGTCGCACTAATTCAAGTTTTTCCGGGCGTATTATCACTTCTATTTTTTTCATATTAAGCTCCTTCCTAAATATCTTTCGTTATCCCTAAAAAAGAATGACTTGGTTTGCGGCTTAAAAATTCCGGATACGCGGAATTACCGTGTTCCCCTATATCCAGGCCCTCTATTTCTTCCTGCAGACTCACCCGTATACCCATCAGCGTTTTTATAATCAGCCATCCTGCAAGCGCCGTAAAAAAGGTGAACATGCCTACTGTAAAAACACCTGTTAGTTGAGTTAATAATAATTTTGCTCCTCCTCCGAAGAAAAGGCCGTTTCCGGTAGCAGTTCCTGTTATTTTATCCTGCGCGAACAACCCGACACATATAGTCCCAAATACGCCGTTTGCTAAATGCACTGACAGCGCTCCGACAGGATCATCTATTCTAGCTCTGTCAAAGAAAATTACCGCTAACACAACTAAAATACCAGCGGCTAATCCTATAATTAAGGAACTCGAAATGCTTACGAAAGCGCATGGCGCAGTAATAGCCACAAGACCTGCTAAGCATCCATTCAAGCTCATTCCAAGATCCGGCTTGCCCAGTATAACCCAAGAAATAATAGTTGAACTCATTATGGCCGCTGCCGCTGCCATAGTTGTTGTAACTACGACATGACTTATCGCAGATGGATCAGCTGCCATTGTTGAGCCAGGATTAAAACCATACCAGCCAAACCACAATACAAATACCCCGATGGTTGCTATGGACATATTATGCCCCGGTATTGGGTTTATATGCCCATTCGGCCCGTATTTTCCAAACCTCGGGCCCAATACTAAGATACCTGCTAAGGCTGCCCATCCGCCTACAGAATGCACTACAGTAGAACCTGCAAAATCAAAAAAGCCTTTTGCGGCAAGCCATCCTCCACCCCATATCCAGTGGCCTACCACAGGATAAATAAACATCGCCATAATAAAAGAAAAAACTATGAAAGATTTATATTTTATCCTCTCCGCGACAGCGCCTGAAACAATAGTAGCTGCTGTTCCGCAAAATACAAGCTGAAAAAAGAATTTTGCCAGTAATGGCACGCCTGTCCAAGACATAGCCGAGTAAACACCTTTATATGCCTCGCCTGTTGCTGGAGAGTTATCAGCGCCTCCTAAGAAAAGCAAGCCTTTTAAACCTATTAGAAGATTGCCATCCCCAAACATAATCCCCCACCCCAAAATCAAAAATCCTAAAGATGACACAGCGAATACAATAAAATTTTTTGATAAGATATTTACGCAGTTTTTGCTTCTCGCAAAACCTGCCTCAACCATAGCAAATCCTAAATTCATAAAAAATACAAGCATACCTGTTGTTAAAACCCACATGGTATCTAATACAACTTTTGTATCCATATCCTCATCCTCCTTTCAATGAATCAGCTAAAAGTCTATATCCACTTGTATAGTATAGGCATTAGCTAAATCGCGGTCATTGTAAATGTCATATCCAAATATCGCAGAGGTATTGTCCGCAAACTTCCATGAAAAACCTAAATTCAATGCGCCATAAGATGACCTTGAACCTTGATAATCAACTGCTACCCAGAGTTTATCAGAGATTTCCGTCATCGTCCTTTCCCAGCACAGCAAAGCTCCGTCATTATCTCTCTTTACGCTATGCAAAAGTAAGTCTGAATCTCCTCTAAAATACCCAGCAGAGAATCTTCCTAAAGAGAGCTCTCCTAACGAAATAGTTTTTCCTGCTTTACCATATACAACATTATAAGTTGTCTTATTTTCTTTTGTGCCTACATCGTATATGCCGATTGCTAATGCAGGGAAAAATTTTCCATAAGCATTTTCAGGAATGCCAAGTTTGGTATTAAAATACCAAGGGAAGTCATCCAAAGTCCCATAGCCTGATTTATGGTCAAAACCAATCTCAGCATTTAATTTTTCAAATGGTAAAATCCCTACAGTCAAGCCAAAATTAGTAACAGTAGCTGTCCTTGAATTATCAGCATTATTTTCTGTAGGCACGTAATAATCAGAAGTCAAGTGCCATTTTTTGTACGGCTGGACATCTGTAGAAGGTGACCAGATATGGGTTGAAGCAGTAGCAAAACACTGAGAAACTATTAATAAACAACACGAAACAACCGAAAACATAATCTTTAAGGCTCGCATTTTATTTTCCTTTCTCGGGCAATAAAAAAGCGCCCGGATTAAATGCTGTCACAGCATTAAATTGGACGCCTATGCCCAAAAACACAAAAGCGTTCGTTTACCGAACGCCTATGTCTCGCACTACAACGTGCTTTTGTATCTACTTACATAAGTAATCTTTACACTAACTTGGTAACCTTATTTATTAATCTATTTTTTAATTTCACTACCATTACGTGAGAAATGCCGAGCTTCCCGCCTGCTTCCCTCACAGTATATCCTTTCAATAGAAGCCCAAAAACATCCTTTTCCCTTTTTGAAAAACCGTTATTCATTATGTAGTCTACCAGCATCCTTTTATCAACAGTCCTGTCAAGGCTTTCCGCCCCGCTTGGCAGATTTTCTTTTAAGGTATCGCCGTTCTCGTTGATGGGCGCTTCCAGGCTGATCTTATAGGCCTTTTCCTTTTCTTTTCTCATGTAGTTCAATATATGGAACTCGCACCCCTTTATTATATAGGTATCGTTCAGGCCTTCAGGAACCCTATTCTTGAAATTATTCCATAGATGACTGGCCATCTCTTGATAAAGGTCATCCCTGTCAAAAAAAGAGCTTCTCCCATTATAGAAATTGGCTATTCTTTTTAACCTCGGGCTGACCCTTTTATACAGTTCCTCAAATCCCATAAATATCGCCTCCTCCAAATAAAAAAGTCCTTTCCAGTAGAATCTTTCTACCAAAAAGGACTTCATTATCCTAAAACACAAAAAGCGTTCAAATTACCTTGAACGCTTCATTGTTCAAATCTCTAAGCACATACTTTGTGCTTTATCTGATAAAACTATACCATATTATCCAAAACCTGTCAAGAAAATTCTAAGAATTTTCGCACAAAAAGATCGATATAATTTCCTACTATAATATCGGCAGGTATTTGTCTATCTCGTACTGGCTGACTTGGGCCTTGTATTCATTCCATTCCATCTTTTTATTGCGGATGAAATATTCGAATACCTTATCTCCAAGGCATTCTTTTATGAGCTTGCTCTTTTCAGCTATCTTTATCGCCTCTAGTAAATCTTCAGGCAAAGATTTTATGCCTGCCTTTTCTTTTTCCTCTTCGCTCATATGGTAAATATTATCATTTGCAGGTTCAGCTAATTTATACTTTTTATTTATACCTTCTAATCCTGCCGCAAGCATTACAGAAAACGCTAAATAAGGGTTACAGCTCGGGTCAGGAGAGCGGTATTCAATGCGAGTTGCTTTCTCTTTGCCGGGCTTATACATCGGAATTCTTACAAGAGCTGAGCGATTCATCTGCGCCCAGCATATATAAACAGGCGCTTCATATCCTGGCACGAGCCTCTTATAGGAATTAACCCACTGGCTTGTAATCGCGGTAATCTCAGGCGCATGCTTTAAAATGCCTGCTGTATAGGCTTTTCCTATGCTGGATAAATGATACTTCTCGCTTTTTTCAAAAAATGCGTTTTTATCTCCTTTAAATAATGACTGATGCACGTGCATCCCAGAACCGTTTATTCCGAAAATAGGTTTTGGCATAAATGTAGCATATACCCCATGCTGACGGGCAATTTCTTTAACAACAAGCCTGTAAGTCATCACATTGTCAGCCATTGTTAAGGCATCCGTATAACGCAAATCTATCTCATGCTGGCTTGCGGCAACTTCATGATGGCTGTATTCAACAGTAATACCAAGAGCCTGTAGAGTAAATATTGTATCACGCCTTAAATCCTGCGCTACATCAAGAGGAGCAAGGTCAAAATAACCTCCGTTATCAAGAGGCTCTGGAGTTTTTGAATCTTTAAAATAAAAATATTCCAGTTCCGGGCCTACATTATAGGTAAAGCCCGCCTCTTTTGCCTTGGCTAAATTGCGTTTTAAAACAAACCTGGGATCCCCTTCAAAAGGCTTTCCACTTGGTTCATATATATCGCAAAACATCCTGGCAACGCTGTAATCTTCGCCTGAGCGCCATGGTAAAATTTCGAATGTACCAGGGTCAGGCCTGGCAATCATATCTGATTCTTCTATGCGAGCGAAACCTTCTATAGAAGACCCGTCAAATCCCATGCCTTCTTCAAGCGCGCCTTCTAATTCAGACGGAGATATAGCAAAACCCTTTAAAAAACCCAAAACATCAGTAAACCATAAACGTATAAACTTAACATTTTTTTCTTTTACCACTTTCAAAATATCCTTATTTGTCATCTTAGCCATACTACCTCCTCGTATATTCTCGTGTTACTGTTGTTTGAATCCCGCCGCGCGTATTGAAAATACCCTTTATATATGCCCGCCTGGGCTTACAGGCCTTTACAAAATCCTCTAAAATCTTATTTATAACGTGTTCATGAAATATGCCTATATTCCTGTAAAAAAGCATATACAGTTTAAAAGACTTTAACTCTATGCAAAATTTGGCGGGTTTATATTGAATAGTAACATTTGCAAAATCAGGCAAACCTGTTTTTGGGCACACGCATGTAAATTCTGGGTTTTCCAGAGATATCGTATATTCTTTGTCAGAATATTGATTTTTCCAGACCTCTATATCAGGTGTTTTTAATTTACGTATATTCTTCTGTAAGTTTTCGTAACTAGCTTTCATAAAATTATTTCATTTCGTGCGCTACTATAATGGCTTCTGCAACTTCTTTCATTGGTTTCCTGCGATCCATGCTGTATTTCTGAATCCTTCTAAAAGCATCTTCTTCTGTTAGGGCCTCCTGCTTCATCAAAATGCCTTTTGCCCTTTCCACCACTTTTCTTGTCTCAAGCTCTTCCTGTATAACTCTGGTCTTCACCATCAGCTCTGTGTTCTCTATCGCAATCGCTGCCTGGTTTGCAACGCTTGTGAGGACATTTATCTCCGTAGGCGTAAATTTATGAGGCTTGGATGTATAACAGTTCAATACGCCTATCACTCTATTTTTTACAGCTAACGGTACGCACAATAAAGACACAAGCCCTTCTTTTATGGCAATATCCTTATATTTGTACTCAAGCTCTTTTGTAACATCCAGTATTACTATCGGCTTATTTTCAAACACTGCCTTCCAGGCAACGCCCTCGCCTTTAGCTAATGGTTTTTTATTTATATAAGCCTCGCTTATACTCTGCGTAGCCCTTATGTTTAGATTCTGTTTCTTCTCATCCAGAAGCATCAATGAGCAAATCCTGGAATTCATGACCTCTGCTGTAACTGTTACTATAAGTTTCAATATATCCTCGAGATACAGATCGCTTGAGATGGCTTTGCTTATCTTAAAAATAGCTTCTATAGTATCGCTGGATTTAGATGTTTTTTTCTTTGTTTTATTAGCCATACTCTTTCTCCTAACTTTACAAATGGTGCCAGGCACGAATTGTAAAGTTAGATAGCTATAATGCTAATGCCGCTAGCATCTGCGAGCTTTAAAGTTTCCTGCATATCTATTATAAGCGTCTTCTTTGCTTCTATTGCAAGGCAAGCGGCCTTAACTTCCTGAAGTAATTTTATCGTATCAGGCCCCACGACAGGCACATCAAACCTCATATCCTGCCTTGGCTTTGTCACCTTTATAACAACAATGCCTTCCTTGCCATATTTGGCAGCTCTTTTGATTGCCTCATCAGTGCCTTCAATAGATTCTACTGCCAGGACACTCTTTTCTTTTACTATAATCGACTGGCCAATATCCAGGCCTGCTATAGTCTTTGCTATCTTCCTCCCAAAATCTATGTCTTTTAAAACCCTTTCATCAGGCAACAATCTAGTAAGAACGCCTTTTTGAGGAAGGCAGTCTGATAAAAATATTATTGAACTTAAAACCTTTATACCTTTAAACTCCAGGAGCCTTGCAACAGCCCCTATTATAGAATCTGTTTTTTTATTCCTTAGATTTCCAAGGAGAAACTGCATTCTCTGGTCAATTTTTATATTCTTATCGAAAAGTAGTCTATGTCTTACCTGGCCTGCCATTACAATAGAGCGGATATTTTCTTCCTTGAGAATCTCTAGTAACCTCTCAAGTTCTCCTACGCCAAGCCAGTATATTTTACTTACAAATTTTTCAAGCTCTTTTGATGTTTCTTCGTTTATGCCTATCGCAATTACTTCTACGCCTTTTTTCCTGGCGCTCTCGGCAAATATAATAGGAAACCTTCCATTGCCCGCTATAAGCCCGATTTTACCAATCATCTTCTCCACTCATAAGTTTACACTTCTGACAATGTCAGAAGTGTAAACTTGTCTGGTTTTATTTGCTGCCTCTACAAATCCCTCTTTCTGAATTCTCCAAAAAATTTAAAAGATATTCTACTTCTTCAACAATCTCTATTTCTTTTTTAACTTTTTTTATGCTGTTTTTTAAAGCGAGGCCTGAATGAAATAAAATCTTAAATGCCTTTTTTAATTCCCGCTGGGCTTTCTGATGCATGCCAGCCCGTCTGACGCCCACCAGATTTAACCCATATACCCTTGCAGGATTTCCATCGCAAGTAGAAAAAGGAGGGATATCCTGCACAACCTTTGAACAGCCTCCTATTATCGCCATCTTTCCAACTCTTGTAAACTGGTGCACAGCTGCAAGGCCTCCCAGCACAACCCTGTCTTCCAGCGTAACATGGCCTGCTAGAGTCCCTATATTTGCAATGATACAGCCATTGCCGATTCTGCAATCATGCGCAACATGCGAATATGCCATAAAAAGATTCCCATCTCCTACAAAAGTGCTAGTGCCCTCTTCTGTGCCAGGATTCATTGTAACATATTCTCTTATAATGTTATTTTTACCTATCTTGAGAAATGTTTTTTTGCCTTTATATTTAAGATCCTGCGGCGCGCTTCCTATAACAGCGCCTGTAAAAATGCGGTTTCCATCCCCTATGATAGTATAACCTTCTATTGTAGCGTGTGCGCCTATAACATTGCCCCTCGCTATCTCTGTGTTAGGGCCTATAATAGCATAAGGGCCGACTTCTATATCGTCGGCCAGCTTTGCTTTTTTATCTACAATTGCTGTAGGATGAATCTTCATAAAATGTATAGTCGCCGCTGAATTTTACGCGTCCACTAAAGCGAACATCAGATCTGCTTCACTGACAATCGCGCCATCCACAAGCGCCCTTGTGTGCACCTGCCCTGTCTTTGACCTAAGCTTTACAACTTCCACTTCCAGACGCAGCTGGTCGCCGGGAACCACTGTCTTTCTAAACTTTACATTATCCAAGCTTATAAAATATGCGTATTTACCCGTATTCTCTTTTTTATTCAACAACAGTACTCCTGCCACCTGCGCCATTGCCTCTACAATCAAAACCCCTGGCATAACAGGCCTGCCTGGAAAATGGCCTGTAAAAAACTGTTCGTTCATTGTAACATTTTTTATGCCTACTGCTTTTTTATCAGGTTCTATTTCTATTATCTTATCCACCAGGAGAAACGGATACCTGTGCGGAAGTATTTTCTGTATATCCATAGAGTCCAGAATATTTCCGTTTGCTTCAACATAAACAGCTTTTATGCCGCCTGCCTGAAGTTTTTCTCTTTGATTATTTATCTTTTCTACAAGCTGTACATTTAGAGGATGGCCGCTGCGCATTGCAATAATATGCCCCCTGATGCTATAACCAAGAAGATATAAATCTCCCAGAAGGTCTAGTATTTTATGCCTGGCAAATTCGTCTTCAAACCTGAGTTCATTATCTATAACCCCGCCTTCTCCTACTACAACTGTATTATCGTAATTAGCTCCTTTCCCGAGGCCTTTTTTTCTCAACTCATTCGCCTCTTTCTCAAGGCAAAAAGTTCTGGCAGTGGCAATCTCTTTTGTAAATACGCCCTCATCTACAGTAAACGATATATACTGGGCTTTTAAGAGAGGATGTTCGTAATTCAATGTATAAGACACTCTGAAATTGTCGTCTGGCAAAACCATTATCATAGCCCCGTCCTGTTCAACCCATAGAGGAGATTTTACCTGATAAATCTTTTTAGGAATGCCTTGGTCTTCAATGCCAATCTTTTTCAATATGTCTATAAAGTCCTTTGCGCTTCCGTCAAGCCCAGGAAGTTCCGGCCCATCTGTTTCTATAATAATATTATCTATACCAAGCGCCCACAATGCCGCCATCAGATGCTCTATCGTATGTACCTCTACCCCGTTGATGCCAATCGAGGTACGGCGAGGGCTTTTTTCCTGGCAGATTATATTGTTTATATCAGCCTTTACCATTGGAGAATCTTTTATATCAACCCTTATGAAATTTACGCCTGTATTGGTCGGGGCAGGTTTAAATTTAAGATTAACACTCACCCCTGTATGAAGGCCTACGCCGCTTAATTCAACTGATTTTTTTATTGTTCTCTGCTCCATGGCGCTCCTTATTCACAATGTTAGTCGTTAGTCGTTCGCCGCTCGTCGTTCGTATTTGATTTTAGCTTTGCTATTTCTTCTTCGAGTTGTTTTACCTTTTTAAATAAACTAGGGAGATTCTGGGTAAATGCATGAATCTTTTTAGCCAGAATATGCGGTTTGGCAGGATAACCTGAAACGCAGGTATTGGAGGGAACAGACTTTGTCACGCCTGACTGGGCTGCCACCACTACATTGTCGCCGATAGTGATATGGCCTATAACGCCTGATTGGCCTGCTATCGTAACATTCTTGCCTATATTTGCGCTGCCTGATATGCCGCTTTGCGCGACTATTATGGAATTCTCCCCTATAGACACATTATGGGCGATCTGAACAAGATTATCTATTTTCGTACCCTTCCCTATAATGGTTTTATCAAAACGCGCCCTGTCAATAGTAACATTGGCGCCTATCTCTACATCGTCCTCTATTATCACGGTCCCTATCTGCGGAATCCTATGATGCACGCCCTGGACCGTAGAGAAACCAAAACCATCGCTGCCGATAACAGTTCCGCCGTGGATGACAACTCTATTCCCTATACTCACCCTTTCCCTTATTATTACATACGGGTAGATAATAGAGTCTCTGCCAATTTTAGTATGGTGGCCTACATACACGCCTGCGTAGAGAACAGTATTATCTTTTATCTCTACACTATCTTCCAACACAACATACGGCTCTACTGCTACATTCTTTCCTATCTTCACCTTGTCGCCTATAATAGCTGTAGGATGAATGCCCTTCGGCCTCTTGACCTCGTTAGGAGCCAGGAGGGAAACCATCTTCGCAAATGCAAGGGAGGGATTTTCAGTGCGTATAATTGCCTTTGGGGCTATTTTTACGTCCCTGGATGTTATAATAGCAGATGCCTTTGTGTGGCCCATGAGCGGTAGATACCTTGAGTTCGCGACAAATGTAAGGTCTCCTTCTCTCGCCTCTTTTATGCCGCAGACGCCTGTCACAATTATATTTTCATCCCCTATGATCTCGCCGTCTATAATGCTGGCTATCTCTTTCAATGTCTTCTGCATATTATAACGCCCCTATCTCATTTGCCTGGCACAGCCTTGTATTTATCGTTC
>Ga0209211_10000142_pt1 | contig 154080 bp, 153 predicted proteins | sample RifGroA2_FD_183992 | JGI IMG/M metagenome (GOLD analysis project Ga0209211, IMG submission 183992) | Groundwater microbial communities from Rifle, Colorado, USA - Groundwater A2 (SPAdes) (version 2) | ecosystem: Environmental > Aquatic > Deep subsurface > Groundwater | place: Rifle, Colorado...
TCACGGCGAAAGCCGGGCCGCGCAGATGGGTCAGGCCGAAGGCATTGGCCAGCTTCCCGGCATGGTTCTCGTGGACCTCGAAGGCCACATCGATGGCCGGCGAATTCTTGTCTTCATACTCGACTTCGGCTTCGGCCAGCGCCGAACCGCAATCCAGACACCAATTGACCGGCTTCAGCCCCTGGTAGAGGTAACCCTGCTCGAGAATCTTGCCCAGGGCGCGGATTTCACCAGCCTCGGCCGAGAAATTCATGGTCAGGTAGGGATTGCCCCAGTCGCCGAGCACGCCGAGACGGATGAAATCCTTCTTCTGGCGCTCGACCTGCTCGGCCGCGTAGGCCCGCGATAATTCGCGCACCTTGTCGGCAGGAATGTTCTTGCCGTGCTGTTTCTCGATCTGGTGCTCGATGGGCAGGCCATGGCAGTCCCAGCCCGGCACGTAAGGCGCGTCGAAACCGGACAGCGTTTTCGAGCGGACGATGATGTCCTTCAACACCTTGTTGACCGCATGGCCGATGTGGATGTCGCCATTGGCATAGGGCGGGCCGTCGTGCAGCACGAAACGCGGACGCCCGGCACTGATCTCGCGGATGCGCTGGTAGAGTTTCTTCTCCTGCCACTGGGCGACCCATTGCGGCTCGCGCTTGGGCAGATCGCCGCGCATCGGGAAAGCCGTATCCGGCAGGTTCAGGGTGTCTTTGTAATCAGCCATTTTGCGTGCTCACGACTCGAAAAATGCCCGGGCAGCCGCGGCATCCGCCGCGATCTGCGCCTTGAGGGCGTCAATATTGGGAAAACGTTGTTCGTCGCGCAACTTATGGACGAAACGCACCGAGATGTGCGCGCCATAAATATCACGATCGAAATCGAAGAGATGAACTTCCAGCAAGGGCCGCGTCCCGCCCACCGTTGGCCGGACGCCAAGATTGGCAACGCCGGGAAGAGGCTCGTCGCCCAGTCCGCTGACCTCGACGGCAAAAACGCCGGTCATCGGCAGCGGATTATGCTTGATGCGCAGATTGGCCGTCGCGAAGCCGATCTGCCGGCCAAGCTTCTGGCCATGCGACACCTGGCCGTCGATGATATAGGGCCGCCCGAGCAGGCGGGCTGCATGCCCCATGTCGCCGGCCAGCAACGCCCGACGGACGGCCGAACTCGAAACGCGCTCGCCATCGGCCAGCACGCTGCCCATCGCCTCGACGGCAAAGCCGAAACGCCGGCCAGCATCCTGCAACAGGGAAAAGTCACCGGTACGGCCGCGACCAAAGCGGAAATCGTCGCCGATGATCAAATGCCGGACCTGGCAACCGCGCACGAGCACCTGCTCGACAAACTGGTCAGCCGACAGGGCGGCAAAAGCCGCATTGAAGGGACAGATGACGGCCTGCCTTGCCCCGCATTCACCAAGCAGCTCCAGTTTTTCGCGCAGCGTCGTCAGACGGGCCGGTGCCGAGTCGGGCGCAAAAAATTCGCGCGGATGCGGCTCGAAGGTCAGCACCGTAGGCGCCAACTGGCATTCCATGGCCACCTGCGCCAAGCGCTTGACCAGCGCGGCATGCCCCAGGTGCACGCCATCGAAATTGCCGATGGCGAGGACAACAGGAGCGGGAACGGGACGCGAATGACCGCGGAAAACGCGCATAAGCAAACTGGCGGGGAAAACGTTGAATTATAACGATTCAAGCCCCCCGGCGGATACCGGACGATTGCATTGGATCGACGGAAACCAGGCCAGCCACAAAACTAACGGCAACGGGTTTTCGCTATAATCAACGAGTTCACCAAAATGCCCGCCCAATTTCATGCTTGAACTGATCAGCCATGTCGTCCAAATCTCGGCGCGCCGCGACCGCACCGAGATCAATTCGGCCATGGTTGACACCTTGCTCGACCTTTTTCATCCATTGCAGCTAACCATCTACCGCTGCTACACGGGCAACAAGAAAGCGATGGTTTTTGCCTGCGCCGGCTACGGTCCGAATGGCCAGTTCCTGCGCAACGCCTATCTGCCCGATCATCACTACTGCAATCCGATCGAACGCGACCCGCTTCTCAAGCGCTGCCGCAAGGAACTCTCGCCAGTCATCGATTTTCTCGACAACGGCACCCATCGCATCGTATTTCCAGTCATCCGCCTCGACGAACCGGTCTACCTGATTGAACTCACCCTTTCGGACGAGTTCTCTGCCGACCATCGCGTCACCCTGATGGGTTTGATCGAATATTTCGGCAACCATATTTCGCTGCTCGACTACGGTGAGGCCGACACGCTCACCGGCCTGGCCAGCCGCAAGACCTTCGACAAGCACCTGTTCGAACTGCTCGGCAAGGCGGCCAGCGACGAAATGCTCGGCGGCCCGGAAAACCGGCGGCGCGGCACCCCCGGTAGCAGTCACTGGCTGGCTGTCTGCGACATCGACCACTTCAAGCAGGTCAACGACAATTTCGGCCACCTGATCGGTGACGAAGTGTTGATCCTGATGGCTCAGGAGATGCGGCAATCCTTCCGCTTCGACGACCAGTTGTTTCGTTTTGGTGGCGAGGAATTCATCGCCTTGCTGCAGCCGACCGACGAACAGTTCGCCGTTGCCACACTCGAACGTTTCCGTGCCAATGTCGAAAAGCAGGTGTTCAGCCGGGTCGGACAAATCACCGTCAGCGTCGGCTTCAGCGCCCTGATGCCGAACGACACGCCAACCGACGTCATCGACCGGGCCGATGAGGCGCTTTATTTCGCCAAGCGCAATGGTCGAAACCGGGTTGATTGTTACGAAAAGCTGGTCGCCTCAGGCGACGTGGCCATCAAGGAAATCGCCAAAGGCGAAGTCGAACTGTTCTAGCTGATGGTGCCCAACCTGGACTTCGGTCCGGGCGGATGCTTGATGAAGTACTGCCGGATGCCACGGACGATCGCGCCGGCCAGTTTTTCCTGATAGGCATCGTCGTTCAGCCGGCGCTCTTCCTCCGGGTTGGAGATGAAGGCGGTTTCGATCAGCGCCGAAGGAATGTCCGGCGCCTTGAGGACGGCAAAGCCGGCTTGCTCGACATGGGCCTTGTGCAGCGTATTGATCGTCCCCAGTTCGCCGAGCAGGTACTTGCCCAGTTTCAGGCTGTCGTTGATCGTTGCCGTCTGCGACAGATCGAGCAGTGTCCGCGCCAGGAAAAGATCCTTGTTGCCGAGATTGACCCCGCCGATGAGGTCAGCCTGGTTTTCCTTCTGGGCCAGCAAGCGCGCCTGGGTGCTGGAAGCGCCTCGTTCCGACAGGACAAAAACCGACGATCCCCTGGCGTCCGGACGAATCCAGGCATCGGCATGAATCGACAGAAAGAGGTCGGACTGGATACGCCGGGCTTTTTGGACACGCATATTGAGCGGCACGAAAAAGTCGGCGTTGCGGGTCAGCACGGCGCGCATGTTCGGCTCGGCATCGATGCGAGCCTTGAGGCGGCGGGCGACTTCCAGCGTGACGTTCTTTTCGTAAGTCCCCCGCTTGCCGACGGCGCCGGGATCTTCTCCACCATGACCGGGGTCGAGTGTAATGGTGACCATACGGTCGACGACCGGTTTGCCTGATTTTTTGCTGGTGTGCACTTCCGGCGCTTCGAGCGGTTTTTCAGGATTGCTGGCTGCCCCTTTGTCCGGCCGATTTTCAGCAATCTGGAATTCATGTTCTTCCGCCAGCTGCTCGAGGGCATCCTTGCGGCCTTCAAGCAAGGCCATCATCGGATCAGGCGGATTGACCGGGTATACGTCAAGGACCAGACGGCGGCCGTATTCACCGGCCGGCTCGAGCGTAAATACCTGCGGATTGACCTTACCCTTGAGTTCCATGACCAGGCGGACGACGCCAGGCTTGAAGCGACCAGCGCGCAACAGCTTGATGTTCGGATCGTCGGTCGTCAGCTTGTTGGCGATGCTGTCGAGCACACTGTTGAACTCGACGCCTTCGATGTCGACGACCAGGCGGTCGGGATTTTCAACGGTGAAATGGGTGAATTTGAGCAGGCCGTCGTGCTCCAGCGTGACGCGGGTGTAGTCGGCGGCCGGCCAGACGCGCACGGCGAGGACCGATGGCTGTTTGGCGGCAGCACCGGCCAGTGGCGTGACGGAAAGGATCAGCGAGGCACCGGCATAACGGAGGAGCTGGCGGCGGCCATGGCTGGGATGAGCGCGTTCAGACATGCCTGCCCTTTCGGTGAATCGGCCACGGCTTCGAGGATGCGCCCGACACCGGCATGATGAATCCGCAACCGGAGGTCTGGCGACGGAACGCAGCCAGCAGCCCTTTCCGGCCATTCGACCAGACAGATCGCAGTATCGTTAAAGTATTCATCAAAGCCCGCATCGAGAAACTCCTCTGGGGACTCGAAACGATAAAAATCAAAGTGATATAAGTATAAGCTCGAAATTACGTAAACTTCAACCAGTGAATAAGTCGGGCTTTTGACCGGGCCGCCGTGGCCGAGGGCGCGAATCATCGCTCGCGACAGGGTGGTTTTGCCGGCCCCGAGGTCGCCTTCGAGGAAGACCACCATCCCCGGCTGCAGCAGTGGCGCCAGCGTTTCGCCGAGGCGTTGAGTGGCCGCCTCGGTAGGTAACTCGAAAACGGCGGTAACATCGGGGCTATGCACGATCAGGACTCCACGGTGGATTACGCGGCGCTCAAGGAAAAAATCCGCGAGGCCGGCAGGGAACTCGGCTTTGCTGCCATTGGCGTGGCGCGGGCGGAGCCCGGCCCCGCCGTTGAAAAAATGCGGGATTGGCTGGCGGCAGGCTGCCACGGCGAGATGGATTATATGGCCCGCCATGCCGAATTGCGCGCCGACCCACAGCAACTGCACCCGGGAACGATCACCGTGATCAGCGCGGCAATCGACTACCTGCCGCACCGACAATCGGCTGAAAACCCGGATCGGGCGGCGATTTCGCGCTATGCCCAGGGACGCGATTACCACAAGCTGATTCGCAGCCGGCTGCAGAAGCTGGCTAACGCCATTGCCGACCTGACCGGGCCGTTCGGCTACCGTGTTTTTTCCGATTCGGCGCCGGTCATGGAAGTCGAATTCGCCCGTCAGGCCGGTCTTGGCTGGCGCGGCAAGCACACGCTGCTGCTGTCGAAGCAAGGCTCCTGGCGTTTTCTCGGCGACATCTACACTGACCTGCCGCTGCCGCCTGACGAAGCTATCGAAGATCACTGCGGTACTTGCACGGCCTGCCTCGACGCCTGCCCGACCGGGGCCATCGTCGCGCCCTACCGGGTTGATGCCCGGCGCTGTATTTCCTACCTGACCATCGAGCTGGCCGGGCCCATTCCTGAGGAATTCCGACCGCTGATCGGCAATCGTATCTATGGCTGCGACGACTGCCAGTTGTGCTGCCCGTGGAATCGCTTCGCCCAACTCGGCGACCCGGAATTTTCGCCGCGCCACAGGCTCGATACGGCAACGCTCATCGAACTGTTCGACTGGACGGAGGCGGAATTCAATCAGCGCCTGGCCGGCAACCCGATCCGCCGCATCGGCCACGAACGCTGGCTGCGCAATATCGCCGTGGCGCTGGGCAATGGACCTGCCACGGTCGACCGGAAAAAAGCGCTAAAAATGAAATCAGACCATCCGTCGGCGCTGGTCCGCGAGCACGTCGAATGGGCGCTTAATCGGCTGGAACCCTGAGACTGGCTGGCGCGTCGACCGGCGTTTCAGCAACCGGTTTTGCCGCTTCGACAGATACCGCTGGCGGCCGCAAAGTCCAGCCGAGAAGGGCGCCAGAGGCCGTGGCGACAGCCACCAGGGCGAGAAGGATGAGGCCTGTCCTGGGGCTTTCCATGCTCAGCGCGCCACCGGACGCCCGGCGTCGGCGCACCATTCGCTCCACGACCCGGCATAGAGGCGCGAACCGGGCAGGCCGGCGATTTCCATGGCGACCATGTTGAGGCAGGCGGAAACGCCCGAGCCGCACTGATGGACGACGAGATCGGGCGGCGAACCGGCGAGCAAGGCCAGCCATTCGGCGCGCAGTTCGGCAGCCGGCTTGAAACGGCCATCGGGCAACAGGTTGTCCTTGAAGAAGCGATTGACCGCACCGGGTATGTGGCCGCCAACCGGGTCGATGGTTTCGTTCTCGCCACGGAAGCGATCCGGGCCGCGCCCGTCGACCAGGTGCATGTTGGGCGTTTCGATACGCTCCAGAACGTAGTCGGCTTCGACCAGATGATCCTGCGCCTGGGGCACGAAAAGGCACGGCGACATGGTCGGCAACACATCGGTCAGCGTACCGCCGGCCGCCTGCCAGGACTGCAGTCCACCATCGAGCAGGGCCACGCGGTCGTGTCCCAACCAGCGCAGCAACCACCACAGACGCCCGGCGATCATGCCTTGGGCGTCGTCGTAGACGACGACCTGGGTCGCTGGCCCGATGCCGATTTCGCCAAGACGTTGCACCAGCTTTTGCGGATCGGGCAACGGATGGCGGCCGTTGGTGCCGGTCATCGGCCCGGACAGATCGCGGTCGCAATGCAGGAAAGCGGCACCCGGAATGTGACCCTCGGCATAAACCCGCTCGCCGTAGCCGGTGTCGGCCAATTGGTGGCGAACATCGACGACCAGCCAGGCGGGATCGTCGACATGCGCCTGCAGCGTCGCGACGTCAACCAGCGTCGTGAAGCTCATGCCGGATCAGCCCAGCCAGGCCTTGGCTTCATCGGCGTTTTCGAAGACTTCGACGTCGGCATTAACGAAGGTCTGCGATATCCACGCACTCCACGTTACCCACTGGCTGTCGGTGACGACGGCGACGCGCTTGAAATCATTGGCATGGGCACGCGAGAACTTGATTTCCTCCCAGGCCACATCGAGCGTCAGACCGGCCATCTGGCTGAGGTCGAAGCAGAGATCGACCGGGCCTTCGAACTTGACCTTGAAATTGACGACTTCCTCGAACTCCTTGTAATCGGCCAATGTGAATTCGCCGAACACGGACACATTGACGCGGCTCGGTTGGTGGTCGATGACGATCATGGTTTGCTCCTGATAGTTATTAGTTGTTAGCTAAAAGCTAGTCTAATCCTGTTCCACCGGGCTGGCGCGGGAAAAGTGCGTGGCGGTGATACCGGAGAGAATGATCAGCCCGATGGCGAACCACGAGGAGGCGCCGATGGCCTCGCCCCAGATCAACATGCCGAACAGGCTGGAGAAGATTACCGTGCTGTAGGCCAGCGCCGCCGAGACCATGGTTTTGCCGCGGCTGTAGGCGCGAGTCATGGCCAGTTGGGCGGCGGTGGCAAAGCTGGCGACGCCGAGCAGGATCAGCCCGCTGCGCAGGTTGACCGCGTGGATTTCGCTGAAGGCCAGCCAGCCGCCGGCGCAAATCGAGGACACCAGCGAGAAATAGAAGACCGTGCGCGTTTCGGGTTCGCCGCGTGCACCGAGTTCGCGCACGCTGAAATAGGCCATGCCGGCCAGCACGCCGGAACCGAGGCCGATCAGGCCGCCGAACAGTTGTTCGGCATGGAAGGTCGGCTTCAATAGCAAAACCACGCCGAGCAGGCCGATGGCCAGCGCGCCAAGCATGCCGTGCCGCGTCTGCCAGCCGGCCAGGGCGAGATAGAGAGCGAGGAAGATGGCCGAGGTGTAGTTCAGCGTCACCGCCGTGGCCAGCGGCAGGAGCGTGATGGCGTAAAAATAGGAGAACAGGGCCGAGAAGCCGACGACGCCCCGGATGATCTGCCAGCGCCAGTGTTCAGTCCGCAGCGGCACGCCGCGCAGGCGGACCAGGGCAAACATCAGCAGCAGCGAGATGAAGCTGCGCCAGAAGGTGATCTCGACCGCCGAATGCGTTTCGGCAGCCAGCTTGACGCAGACGCCCATGCAGGCGAACAGGAAGCTGGCGGCGATCATCCACAGGGATTGCATGTGTTAGCGACCAGTCGTTAGTAATTAGTTGTTAGCGGACAGCAAAAAGGCGTCGGAATCTGCTCCGACGCCCGGAATGCTACGGTCAACCGGAAAAAATGGCCAAAATCGAAACGCTCAGCGCGCCTCGATGTCCCGTTGCATGATCCGCCGATAGAACTCGTGGAAGTGCTGCATGCCGTCCTCCATCGGGCTCTGGTACGGCCCCACCTCGTTGCGGCCTTCGGCCAGCAGCGCCTTGCGGCCGCGATCCATGCGCTCGCCGATGTCGTCGTCCTCGATCGCCGTCTCCATGTAGGCGGCGCGCTCGGCCTCGATGAATTCGCGCTCGAAATCGACGATTTCCTCGGGGTAGTAGAACTCGACGACGTTCATCGTCTTGTCCGGCCCCATCGGCAGCAGCGTGGACACGACCAGCACGTGCGGATACCACTCGACCATGATGTTCGGGTAGTAGGTCAGCCAGATGGCACCCTGCGGCGGCGCCTCGCCGCGGTCGCCGTAATACTCGCGGACGACCTTCTGCCAACGGTTGTAGGCAGCCGAGGAAGAATCCTTGAGGAGCGAGGTGATGCCGACCTTCTGCACCGAATACCAGTCGCCGAACTGCCAGCTCAGGTCGTCGCAGGTGACGAAATTGCCGAGGCCCGGGTGGTAGGGCACAACGTGGTAGTCCTCCAGATAGACCTCGATGAAGGTCTTCCAGTTGTAGTTGCACTCGTGCATCTCGACGTGGTCGAGCTTGTAGCCGGTGAAATCGAGGTCGCGGGCGACGGTCATGCCGCCGAGGTCGGCATTGGCCGAACGCGGGCCCTTGAAGAGCAGGCCGTTCCAGTTCTCCAACCTGGCCTTGTCGAGGTTCAGGCAGGGATTCTGCGGAAAATGCGGGGCGCCGATCAAGTCACCGCCCTGATCGTAAGTCCACCGGTGAATCGGGCAGACAATCGGCCCTTTCAGCGTGCCCGAACCCTGCAACATGATCGCCTGACGATGGCGGCAGACGTTCGACATCTGCCAGATCCCGGCATTCGCGCCGGCACTACCGCCGTTGAGCAGCATCCGGCCATGGTCTTTCCACTCGAGCGAACGGTAATTTCCCGCTTCCGGCACCATGAGCTGGTGACCGACATAGCCCGGCCCGGCATCGAAGATGAGCTTTTTCTCCAGCTCAAAAATAGTCTCGTCGAAATACCAGTCCACCGGCAGTTGGGAAACTGCGGGGGCCAACCGGGACAACGTCGCCAAGTCGGACATTCCAAGCCTCCAGCGGGGGTTAAAAAGGGGTAGTTATTTTACCCCGATATTTGACCGGGCGCCCCCTGATGGAGTATTTTCGCGTGTTTCCCGGATCGCCCAGAACATGGCCACAAAGCCCATCGCCGACATGAAATTCGAGACGGCGCTCGCCGAACTTGAAAACATCGTCTCCAGCATGGAAGGCGGCAAACTCGAGCTCGAAGCCTCGATCGCGGCTTACAGGCGCGGCATGGAACTCATGAAGCACTGCCAGTCCCAGCTCGCCAACGCCGAAGAACAGATCCGCGTTCTTGAAAATGGCCAGTTCAAGGACGTCGACCGCAGCACGTTGGAGGCGCCGTGAGCACCACCCCGTTTACCGCATGGATGGCCTTGACGCAAGACCGCGCCGAATCCGCCCTCGCCCGCTTTCTACCGGGTAGCGACAGCATCCCCGCCCGCCTGCACGAGGCCATGCGCTACGCCGCGCTCGGCGGCGGCAAGCGCGTCCGCCCGCTGCTCGCCCACGCTGCCGGCCAACTGACCGGCGCCGCGCCGCAAAAGCTCGACATCGTCGCCAGCGCCGTCGAAATGATCCACGCCTACTCGCTGGTCCATGACGACCTGCCGTGCATGGACGACGACGTGCTGCGCCGCGGCCGGCCGACCTGCCACGTCGAATTCGACGAACCGACCGCCCTGCTCGTCGGCGACAGCCTGCAAACGCTGGCCTTCGAACTGCTGGCCAGCCAGCCCATCGGCGAGCCGAAACAGCAACTCGAAATGATCGCCCTGCTCGCCCACGCCAGCGGTTCGCGCGGCATGGCCGGCGGCCAGGCCATCGACCTCGCCTCGGTCGGCAAGCCCTTGAACCAGCCTGAGCTGGAACTGATGCATGCCCTCAAGACCGGCGCCCTGATTCGCGCCGCCGTCCTGCTCGGCGCCCTGGCCGGCAATCCGCTGTCGACCGAAGAGCGCAGCAACCTCGACCGCTTCGCCAAACGTGCCGGCCTGCTCTTCCAGATCGTCGACGACATCCTCGACTGCACCGCCAGCACCGCCACGCTCGGCAAGACTGCCGGCAAGGACGAAGCGGCCGACAAGCCGACCTACGTCAGCCTGCTCGGCCTCGACGCCGCCCGCGCCTACGCCGACGAACTGCGCGCCGATGCCCTCGACGCTCTCTCCATTTTCGGCGAACGGGCAGCCCGCCTGACCCAGCTGGCCGATTTCATCTGCCACCGGCAATTCTAATGACCGCTTCCCGCCTGCTTGAAAGCATCAACAGCCCGGCCGACCTGCGCCGCCTGGACCGCAAGCAGTTGCCACAACTGGCGACCGAACTGCGCGCCTTTCTCATCGATTCGGTGTCGAAAACCGGTGGTCACCTGTCGTCCAACCTCGGCACAGTCGAACTGACCATCGCCCTGCACGCCGTCTTCACCACGCCGGAAGACCGCCTGGTCTGGGACGTCGGCCACCAGTGCTACGCCCACAAGGTGCTCACCGGCCGCCGCGAAGGCATGAGCGGTCTACGCATGCATGGCGGCGTTTCCGGCTTCCCGAAGCGCAGCGAGAGCGAATACGACACTTTCGGCGTCGGCCACTCATCAACCTCGATCTCCGCCGCACTGGGCATGGCGCTGGCTGCCAAGCACAAGGGCGAAGACCGCAAAACCGTCGCCATCATCGGCGACGGCGCGATGTCGGCCGGCATGGCCTTTGAAGCGATGAACAACGCCGGCGTCGCCGATGCCGACATGCTGGTCATCCTCAACGACAACGAGATGTCGATTTCGCCGCCGGTCGGCGCGCTCAACAACATCCTGACCCGCCTGACCTCGAGCAAGACCTACAACGCCGCCCGCGAAGCCGGTCGCCACATGCTCGGCTTCGCCCCACCGCTGCTCGAACTGGCGCGCCGCGCCGAGGAGCACGTCAAGGGCATGATCGCCCCCGGAACGCTGTTCGAGGAATTCGGCTTCCATTACTACGGCCCGATCGACGGCCACGACCTCGACGCCCTGATCCCGACGCTGGAAAACCTCAAGAAGCTCAAGGGTCCGAAGTTCCTGCACGTCATCACCAAGAAAGGCCAGGGCTACAAGCTGGCCGAGAACGACCCGATCCTTTACCACGGCGTCGGCAAGTTCGCCGCCTGCGACGGCATCCAGTCGACCAAGGGCCCCGGCAAGCTGACCTACACCCAGGTCTTCGGCGACTGGCTGTGCGACATGGCCAAGGCCGATTCGCGCCTCGTCGCCATCACCCCGGCCATGCGCGAAGGCTCCGGCATGGTGCGCTTCTCGGCCGAACATGCCGACCGCTATTTCGATGTCGGCATCGCCGAGCAGCACGCCGTCACTTTTGCCGCCGGCCTCGCCTGCGAAGGCCTGAAGCCGGTCGTTGCCATCTATTCGACCTTTCTGCAACGCGGCTACGACCAGCTCGTGCACGACGTCGCGCTACAGAATTTACCGGTGGTTTTCGCCGTCGACCGTGGCGGCCTGGTTGGCGCCGATGGCCCGACCCACCACGGCACCTTCGACCTGTCCTTCGTCACCTGCATCCCGAACATGGTCGTTATGGCCCCGGCCGACGAAGCCGAGTGCCGCCAGATGCTGTCCACCGCCTATGCACTCGACTGCCCGAGCATGGTCCGTTACCCGCGTGGCGGCGGCACAGGCAAAATTCCGCACTGCAGTCTCGACACCCTGCCCGTCGGCAAGGGCGAAATCCGCCGTCAGGGCAGGGATGTCGCCCTGCTCGCTTTCGGCAGCCTGGTGCCGGCCGCCGTCGCGGCTGGCGAGGAGCTCGACGCCACCGTCGCCAACATGCGCTTCGTCAAACCGCTCGATGTCGAGCTCATTGTCGAACTGGCCGGGAACCATTCGCTGCTTGTCAGCGTCGAAGAAAACGCTGTGATCGGCGGCGCCGGCTCGGAAATCGAGCGCGTGCTGGCGGAACGCGGACTGAACGTGCCGGTGCTTCGCCTCGGCCTGCCCGACCGCTTCATCGACCATGGCGAACAAGGACAGTTGCTGGCCGAACTCGGCCTCGACAAGGACGGCATCGTACGTGCAGTACGGGCCCGGACCACCCCACAATAATTCATTGAAGAACAGCCCATGAACGCCCCGAACACCAGTATCCCCGACGTCCAGAACTCGGCCGACACACGCCATATCGCCATCAACAAGGTCGGCATCAAATCCATCCGCCACCCGATCAAGGTGCAGGACAAATCGACCGGCGTCCAGCACACCATCGCCATGTTCAACATGTACGTCGGTCTGCCGCACAATTTCAAGGGCACGCACATGTCGCGCTTCGTGGAGATCCTGAACAGCCACGAACGCGAAATCTCGGTCGAAAACTTCCCGGTCATGCTGCGCGACATGGTCGCCAAACTCGAAGCGCAGACCGGCCACATCGAGATGAATTTCCCCTACTTCATCAACAAGACGGCCCCGATCTCAGGCGTGCAAAGCCTGATGGACTACGACGTCACCTTCATCGGCGACATCTGCCACGGCGAAATCGTCACCTCGACCAAGGTCGTCGTCCCGGTCACCAGCCTGTGCCCGTGCTCGAAGAAAATTTCCGAGCGCGGCGCCCACAACCAGCGCTCGCACGTCACCGTGACGGCCCGCACCAACGATTTCGTGTGGATCGAGGAAATCGTCCAGCTCGTCGAACAGGAAGCCTCCTGCGAGCTGTTCGGCCTGCTCAAGCGCCCGGACGAGAAGTACGTCACCGAACGCGCCTACGACAACCCCAAGTTTGTCGAAGACATGGTCCGCGATGTCGCCGCCCGCCTCAACGCCGAACCGCGTGTCGATGCCTATGTCGTCGAGTCCGAGAATTTCGAGTCGATCCACAATCACTCGGCCTACGCGCTGATCGAGAATGACAAGAAGAACCCCGGCACACATAGCGCGAGCTGATTTGGGATGATGGAGGTCACAGCAGTGGCCTCCACGGTCAACCGGAAATTTTGACCAAAAATGAAATCAATAAAAAAGGGCGCCGAGGCGCCCTTTTTCAATCCGGGAAAATCGCTTAAGCAGCAGCGACCGGCTTTTCCTTGCGGACCAGCTTTTCCTTGATACGTGCCGACTTGCCAGAACGCTCGCGCAGGTAGTACAGCTTGGCGCGGCGGACGTCACCACGGCGCTTCACTTCGATCGAAGCGACCAGCGGCGAATAGGTCTGGAAAGTACGCTCGACGCCTTCACCGGAGGAAATCTTGCGCACGGTGAAAGCAGAGTTCAGGCCGCGGTTACGCTTGGCGATAACAACGCCTTCGTAAGCCTGCAGACGCTCGCGGGTACCTTCCTTGACCTTCACTTGCACGACAACGGTGTCGCCCGGCGCGAAGTCAGGAATGGTCTTGTCCAGACGAGCAATTTCTTCTTTTTCCAACTGTTCAATCAGGTTCATGTGAGATCCTTTAATTTATAAACACTTACTCACCGCATTGCTCCTCTCCGGAAATTTCCGTGAGTAGTTGCGTTTCTTCCGCGGTCAGACTGCGGTGCGCCAGTAAATCCGGCCGGCGCTTCCGGGTTCGGGCCAGCGACTGCTTGAGCCGCCAACGACGAATTTTTTTGTGGTCCCCGGACATCAACACCTCCGGCACCGCCGCGCCCTCATAAACTTCCGGGCGGGTGTAGTGCGGACAATCCAGCAAACCACCGACAAACGAATCTTCCACCGCCGAAGCGGCATCTCCGAGCACCCCCGGCAACTGGCGGACAACGGCGTCAATCAAGGCCATCGCCGGCAACTCGCCACCGGAAAGCACAAAATCTCCGATCGAAATTTCCTCATCGACACAGCGCTCGATCAGCCGCTCGTCGATTCCTTCATAACGACCGCAAAGAAGGATCAGCCCTTCATTGCCAGTCGCCAACTGCATCACTCGCTCATGAGTGAGCGGCGCGCCCTGCGGCGAGAGGTAGATGACCCGGCTCTTCGCTAGCCCTGCCTCGCGCTGCCGCGCCTTGGCTGCAGCTATCGCCCTCTCCAACGGCCCCGGCTGCATCAGCATGCCCGGCCCGCCCCCGAAAGGACGATCATCCACCCGTCGCCAGGTGTTCTCGGCAAAATCCCGCGGATTCCAGCCCTGCCACTGCCAGCGCTGCTCTTCCAGCGCCCGCCGGGTAATGCCACTTTCCGTTACTGCCGCGAACATCTCCGGAAAGAGGGTAATGCAGTCAAACCGGATCACCAGTCGCTGCCCCACTCCACTCGAATCTGCCCCACATCCTTCTCGACAGCCAGCACCACGGCCGAAACAAACGGCAGAAGACGCTCGACCTTGTCATCACCAAGCACGCGCAAAACGGCGTTGGCCCCCGTTTCGATCAGCCCGACCACCTTGCCGAGCCGCTCGTCAGCGGTATTGATGACATCCAGACCGACCAGATCGGCCCAGTAAAACTCATTCTTGTCAGTCGTGGGCAGCGCTTCACGCGGCGCCCCGACCAGAATGCCCTTCATGGACTCAGCGGCAGAACGATCGGCGACGCCATCCAACAGCACCACCACACCGTTGCCGTGCGCCTTCAGACTTTTCAGCCTGCATTCGCGCCACGGCTCGCCTTCTCTGGCAATCCACCAGACGGGCATTTCTGCCCAGGCCAGCGGATCATCCCCGAAGGGGTACAACCAAAGCCAGCCCTGAATCCCGTAGGGGTCGGCCAGCCGACCCAGTACGACGATATCGTTGCCGGTCAAAACAAAAACTTAGGCTGCTTGCTGAGCGGCGTGCTGCTTGACCAGGCGGGCAACAGTCGGGGACAGCTGGGCACCGTTGCCCTGCCAGTAGGCCAGGCGATCAACGGAAACGCGCAGGGATTCTGCACTGCCGGAAGCTACCGGGTTGTAGAAGCCGATACGCTCAACGAAACGACCGTCACGACGATTGCGGGAATCGGTAACAACCATGTTGTAGAACGGGCGCTTCTTGGCGCCACCACGGGCAAGACGGATAACAACCATGGGAATACTTTCGTTAGCTGGAAAAAAGACCCGGAATTATAGCGCTTTATCAAGGAAAAACAAGCCACTTAGGAAGTCAAAAATACTAACGGATTACCGACTCCCATTCTGAACAGGCGCACCGCCAATGGCGAAGACGTAAATTTTTGTTATTCTCCGAAAATCATGATCAGCACACCGGAGTCCCCTTCTCCAGCCCCCCTCGAAGCCAGCATCAAGGGTATCCTTGAATGGTTGGCCCTGGCTCACGGCAGAACCGGCTCGGAAGATGCAGATCAGCTCTATCAGCAGCTTCTGGCGCTGCGCGAAGCACCGATCCCCAATATTCAGCGACTCAAGCTCCTTGACCTGCTTTTCCGCCAGGCCGAACGGGTCGCCCAAGCCGAATTGCCCGGGCTAAACGAGGTATCGCTGCCCATTTCCCGCAAACTGCGTCAGCGCGTCCGCATTCTGCTCGACGTGCTTGAAACCCTAACCCAGGATTATTTCAACACACTTTCGGAACTGTTCGATCCGGAAGGTACCGGCTCATCGCGCGTCCCACATACATCCTTGCGACGGGCCATGCAGACGATTGCCTGGCAAGTTCGGATCACCCACTTGATTGCCGCGCCCGTCACGCCAGGCCTCTGGCAAATTCTGCATGCGGCGTACTCGACAGCGCTGCGCCTTGGCCTTGAGGATTTTCCCGGACCGCAAGGCACGCAGAGTATTCGACAAATTTATATCGGCATACTGCTCGCTTCAATAGCTCAACCTGCCTCGTTTTCGCCGGCCGAACTGGAATTCATCGGCGGGTTCATTCGCGACTTCATTCCTTCGATCGATCTTCTCGAAAGCCCACCACCAGCCAGTAGCGGTATTTTCTGGATTGATCTGGACAAGGACTTTCCGGCCCACGCCCTAATCCGCCGCACCCCGCCTCCCGATGGCCGGTTACTCTATTTTTCGTGCGCCGCCATCGCCGAACTGGCACTCAAGGAGCGTGCATCTCTGTTGCGAGGCATACCAGCCCAGACGCTCGGCTTGCCGCCATTCGCCGATTCCAGAGCCGGCCCGGGCACATTGCTGCGCCTCAACCGCCTCTGGGGTCACCCCAGCAAACGGCGCTTTTCACGACGCCGCCAATCGTATCGTGCCAACATCTGCTCCGGCCTCGGCAACCTCTGGCATCTCATGAAATCGGCTCAGGTCCCAACGGATCTGAGCGAATGGATGGTCACCAACGAGAGTCCGGATGGTTATTCGTTGATGCACATGTCGGGGCAAACCCAGCACCTGCGGGTTGGCGACATTGTCGCGCTGCAAGCGTTGGGCGATCAGTCGGAGCCGGTTCCGACATGGCACGTTTGCGTCATTCGCTGGGCCGTATCGGAAAATCCGGAACATATCGAACTGGGCTTGCAAATATTGGCGCCCAAGGCGACAGCCGTGGAAATCACCCATACTTATGCGCTTGAATCTAATACGGTGGCTGCATTGATACTCCCCGCCACGCCACCCCTGCGCCCAACCCAGTCACTGGTCGTCCCGGCCGGCCTGTTAAGGGAAAACACCCGGCGCATCATCCTCATGATCGAGGCTGGCAACCTTGAAGTTCGCGAAGTTCAGGCTACCAGCCTAGAGGAGCAGACAAGCGCCATCGAAATATTCAGCGTCTTGCCGGACGATTGATGCTGGCAGCGATCAACCCGCCAAACAGTACGACCGCCCACGACAGATGCAGCCAGACCAGAAAGACCGGGAAAGCGGCAAAGGCACCGTAGATGCTTTTGAGCATGGCGGAACTGACCAGAAATGCTTCAAACATCTTTTGCATGACCGAGAAGGCCAGTGCGGCAAAGATGCCGCCGGTCAATGCTGCGCGGCGCAAAACCGGGGCGTTCGGCACCGCGTAATAGAGAAACGAGAAAAACAGGCCGAGCAGAATCACCGCCACTGCCTTCAGGGCAAAACGACGAAACCAGACGGGCTCGTCAAACCAGCCCAGCGACGTCGTCACGGCAATCGACATCGCACCGGCCACCGCCCCCAGGACAAAAGGCCAAACGGCCATCACGAATGCGTAGAGGCGCAGGCGCGCCAACAGGGGGCGCGGCTGAACCTGCCACAGGTGGTTGAAGGCCCGCTCGATGGTATTCATGAGCAAGAATGCCGTGATGCTCAGCACAGCAATGCCAGCCAGCGTCAAGCGCTGCGCCTTGTGCGAAAACTTGCCAATGTTGCCGGCAATGGCGCTAGCTGCACCCGGCGGCAGCAAAACCTCGCGAACCAACAAGTCGAGTCGCGTCACCAGCGAATCCAGGAAAGGAACGACCCCGGCGACCGAAAGCACAACCGTGACCAAGGGGACCAGTGCCATCAGGGTTGTGAATGCCAGAGCGGAGCTGGTCTGCATCATGTTCTCGCTATGAAAGCGGCGAAAGATGCCCATACTCCTTGGCTGCCCTGAGGCGCCGCGACGAGACCGGAAGTGATTTTGCATGGAGCCGTATAATAGCCGACCGTGCAAGACATCCCCCCCTCCATTACATCCACCGCGTTTCAGCACTCCGTAAAGCCACCGAGCCGGATGCGCCGGAATTCGGCACTGATTGAAGCCAAGAGAGGCAGCTGCCCCTCATCCAGAGACAACGCGTTTCAAATTTAGCCAAAAAACCGAGTTGACCGTGACATCCGCCACCCGCTATCAAATTTCAGCCAGCGCCTGCCTCATCGCGCTGATATTCCTTTGCCTGGCCTGGGAGGGCTGGCTGGCGCCGCTCAAACCCGGCGGCTCATGGATGGTCTTGAAAGGCGCTTTCCTGCTCGTCCCGCTGTTCGGCATCCTGCGCGGCAAACGCTACACCTACAAGTGGCTTTCGCTGTTCATCCAGTTCTATTTGATGGAAGGCCTGCTACGCGCCACCAGCGACCACGGCCTGACCCAGCAACTCGCTGTGATCGAGACGATTCTCGCCACCGCTCTTTTCGTATTGACCATCCTCTTCGTCCGCGCCACCCGCGGCCCCAAAGTAGAAAAAGCCGCCCAGCAGAGCTGAAGCGGCCTTCGGCTTGGGCTTAACGGCGAATCAGACGTCGCCCTGAGCCTTCACCTTGTCGAGCGACGAATGCAGCTTGTTCAGGGCATTCAGGTAAGAACGGGCGGAAGCGATGACGATGTCCGTATCGGCGCCATTACCATTTACAACGCGGTCGGCCTTGGTCAGGCGCGTCGTCACTTCCCCCTGGGCATCGGTGCCGGTTGTGATCGCGTTGACCGAGTAAAGCATCAGTTCGGCGCCGCTATTGACGATGCTCTCGATCGCCTTGAAGGTGGCATCGACCGGACCACCGCCACCGGCCTCACCCTTCTGCTCGACACCGCCAACACTGAGGATCACCTTGGCGTGAGGCATCTCACCGGTTTCAGAACAGACATGTGAATACAACAGCTTGTAATGCTCCTGATCGGGCGTCACCACTTCGTCGGAAACCAGTGCATGCAGGTCCTCGTCGAAGATTTCATGCTTGCGGTCAGCCAACTCCTTGAAGCGCGCGAAAGCGGCGTTGACCGCTTCGTCGCTTTCCAGCTCGATGCCCAGCTCCTGAAGACGGCTCTTGAAAGCATTGCGCCCCGAGTGCTTGCCAAGAACCAGTTTGTTCTGCGACCAACCCACATCCTGGGCGCGCATGATTTCGTAGGTTTCGCGATGCTTGAGCACGCCATCCTGGTGAATGCCGGACTCGTGAGCGAAGGCATTGGCCCCGACCACCGCCTTGTTCGGCTGCACCGGGTAACCGGTAATCTGCGAAATCAACTTGGAAGCGGGCACGATCTGCGTCGTATCGACGCGCGTTTCGAGTTCGAAAACATCCGGGCGGGTACGCACTGCCATGACGATTTCCTCAAGCGCTGCGTTGCCGGCACGTTCGCCCAAGCCGTTGATGGTGCATTCGACCTGGCGCGCCCCCGCCAGCACAGCCGCCAGCGAATTGGAAACAGCCAGCCCGAGGTCGTTGTGACAATGTACCGACCAAATCACCTTGTCCGAATTTGGCACACGCTCGATCAGCTGGCGCATGGTTTCAGCGTACTGGAACGGAATGGCGTAGCCGACCGTATCCGGAACATTGATGGTACGAGCACCCGCCTTGATAACCGCTTCAAAGATACGGCAAAGGAAGTCGATTTCCGAACGCCCGGCATCCTCTGCCGAAAATTCGATGTCATCTGTGTATTGCCGCGCCCAGCCAATCGACTTGACCGCCTGCTCGACGACCTGACCCGGCGTCATGCGCAGCTTCTTTTCCATGTGTATCGGAGAGGTCGCGATAAAGGTATGTATGCGGCCCGACTTCGCCGGCTTGATCGCCTCGCCAGCCCGACCGATGTCATTTTCGTTGGCGCGCGCCAGCGAACAAATCGTCGAATCCTTGATGGCGTGTGCGATGGCCTGGATGGACTCGAAATCCCCCGGCGAGGCGGCGGCAAAACCGGCCTCGATGACATCGACCCGCATCTTTTCGAGTTGACGGGCAACGCGAATTTTTTCTTCCCGCGTCATCGATGCGCCCGGGCTCTGCTCGCCATCACGCAGGGTCGTATCGAAAATAACCAGATGCTGTTTCATAACCACTCCGAACTACAGGGCTTTACGCTTGAACAAGCTGATTGCAGCCTGAACATAGCCCGACAAACCATAAACAACGAAGAAAGCGAACAGGGCGATCTCCGGACTGTAGGCAACCAACGCAAACCCCAGGGCAATCGCCGCAATCACAAAGAAAGGCACGCTCTTCTTCAGATTGATGTCCTTGAAGCTATAGAAGCGGATATTGGAGACCATGGTCACGCCGGCAAACACCGTCAGCACACAAGCCAGCCAGCGCACATCGCTACCGGCAATGCCCGTCTCGATCATGACCCAGACCAGCCCGGCAACCAGCGCAGCAGCAGCCGGCGATGGCAAGCCCTGGAAATAGCGCTTGTCCATTACTTCCAGCGTGGTATTGAAGCGCGCCAGGCGCAAGGCAGCACCGGCACAGTAAATGAAAGCAGCAATCCAGCCCAGGCGCCCCATATCGCGTAGCGCCCACTCGTACATCACGAGCGCCGGGGCCGCACCGAAACTGACCATGTCGGATAACGAATCATATTCGGCGCCAAAGGCCGACTGCGTATTAGTCAAGCGCGCCACGCGGCCATCCAGCCCATCAAGGACCATGGCAATAAAGATCGCCATCGCCGCCCGTGCGAAGTCACCTTGCATCGCCTGCACGATGGCAAAAAAGCCAGCAAACAGGGCCGCGGTAGTGAACAGATTGGGCAACAAATAAATACCGCGCCGTTTCACTTCCGGATTGAACAGCGATTTACGGGGTTTGAGTTCAGTCATGGGTCACATATCAACGGGCAACCCGAAAAGGATACACCCGCAAAGCGTCAAAATCCGCAAACAACAAGGGCGGTGAGGTCACCCACACCGCCCAAAGCGAAGACGAGGCCAGACGCAAGAGCGCAGACAGTACGTTAGTACGGCAAGCGCTTGCAACGATGCCTCGTCGAGCCTGCGACCTGCCAATTAGTTCTTGGTCTGGTCTACGAGCTTATTTTTCTTGATCCACGGCATCATGTCGCGCAGCTTGCCACCGACCGTTTCGATCGGATGCTCGGCATTCAGGCGACGACGAGCCGTCATGGCCGGGTAATTGGTGCGGCCTTCAAGAATAAACATCTTGGCGTAGTCACCGTTCTGGATACGCTTCAGTGCATTGCGCATGGCTGCGCGAGACTGCTCGTTGATGACTTCAGTACCGGTCACGTACTCGCCGAACTCCGCATTGTTGGAGATCGAATAGTTCATGTTGGCGATGCCGCCTTCATACATCAGGTCGACGATCAACTTGAGTTCATGCAGGCACTCGAAGTAAGCCATTTCCGGGGCGTAACCAGCTTCGGTCAGGGTTTCGAAGCCCATCTTGACCAGCTCGACGGCACCGCCACAGAGAACAGCCTGCTCACCGAACAAGTCGGTTTCGGTTTCTTCACGGAAGTTGGTTTCAATGACGCCACCCTTGGTGCCGCCGTTCGCAGCAGCATAGGAGAGGGCGATGTCCTTGGCCTTCTTGGTGACGTCCTGATAGACGGCGATCAGGGACGGCACGCCGCCGCCCTTGAGGTACTCGGAGCGCACGGTGTGGCCCGGACCCTTCGGGGCGATCATGATGACGTCCACGTCGGCACGCGGCACAACCTGGTTGTAATGAACGTTGAAGCCGTGGGCGAAGGCCAGGGCAGCGCCCTTCTTGAGGTTCGGGGCAACTTCTTCGTTGTAAACCTGCGGGATATTCTCGTCCGGCAGAAGGATCATGACCACGTCGGCGCCCTTGACGGCCTTGGCGATTTCTTCGACCTTGAGGCCGGCCGCTTCGGCCTTCTTCCAGGAAGCGCCATCCTTGCGCAGGCCAACCGTGACCTTGACGCCGGAATCCTTGAGGTTCTGGGCGTGGGCGTGGCCCTGCGAGCCGTAGCCAACGATGGTGACCTTCTTGCCCTTGATGAGGGAGAGATCGGTGTCCTTGTCGTAATAAACTTTCATGAAATCCTCTTTATGTACAGATAGTTAGACTTTAAGAATACGGTCGCCACGACCGATGCCACAGACACCGGTACGGACGGTTTCCAGAATCAGGCCGGCATCAAGCGCGGCGATGAAGGAGTCGAGCTTGGAGCTTGCACCGGTCAACTCGATGACATAGGTCGATTCCGTCACGTCGATGATACGACCACGGAAAATGTCGGCCATGCGCTTCATCTCTTCACGGTCCTTGCCGGTGGCGCGAACCTTGATCAGCATCAGTTCGCGCTCGACATGAGCAGCTTCGGAGAGATCGACCACCTTGACCACGTCGACCAGCTTGTTGAGCTGTTTCGTGATCTGCTCAAGCACCTCGTCGGAGCCGGAAGTCAGGATGGTCATCCGGGACAGCGAGGGATCTTCCGTCGGTGCCACGGTCAGCGATTCAATATTGTAGCCACGGGCCGAGAAAAGCCCTGCCACACGGGAAAGTGCGCCTGATTCGTTTTCGATCAGGATGGAAATGATGTGTCGCATTATTCTTTTCCTCCCTCGCTTACAGATCTTCAGCGAGGATCATTTCAGTCAACCCCTTGCCGGCCGCAACCATCGGGAAGACATTGGCACCCGGATCAATGATGAAGTCCATAAAGACCAGATCATCCTTGTGCTCGGTAAAGGCTTTGCGCAAAGCCGGCTCCACATCTTCCGGCTTTTCGATCTTCATGCCGACGTGCCCGTAGGCTTCGGCCAACTTGACGAAATCCGGCAGCGAAGTGACATAGGACTGCGAGTAGCGCTTCGAATAGAACATTTCCTGCCACTGCCGCACCATGCCCAGCATGCCGTTGTTGAGGTTGATGATCTTGATCGGAAAGCCGTACTGCTTGCAGGTCGACAGCTCCTGAATGCACATCTGGATTGAGCCTTCGCCCGTCACGCACGCGACCTGAGCATCCGGATTGGCCATCAGCACGCCCATGCCATACGGCAGGCCGACACCCATGGTGCCCAGACCACCGGAGTTGATCCAGCGCCGCGGCTTGTCGAACTTGTAATACTGGGCAGCAAACATCTGGTGCTGGCCGACGTCCGAAGTGATGAAGGCATTGCCACCCGTCACTTCGTACAGCTTTTCCATGACGAACTGCGGCATGATGTGCTCGGACTGCTTGTACCGCAGGGAGTCGCGGCCACGCCATTCGTCGATCTGTTTCCACCAGTTGGCGACGTCAGGATCGGTCTTGAACCCTCCATCCATCAGCTTGACGATCTCTTCCAGCACATCAGGGACATTGCCGACGATGGGCACATCGACCTTGACACGTTTGGAAATCGACGACGGATCGATATCGATATGGATCACGCGACGCTTTTCTTCGCCAAAGTGTTCCGGATTGCCGATCACACGATCGTCGAAACGGGCTCCGATGGCTAGAATCACGTCGGCGTAGTGCATCGCATTATTGGCTTCGAACGTGCCATGCATGCCGAGCATGCCGATGAACTGTTTGTCCGTCGCTGGATAACCACCCAGGCCCATCAGGGTATTGGTCACCGGGAAGTTCAGCTTGTGCGCCAGTTTGGTCAACTGCTCGGCCGCATCGGACAGTATCACCCCGCCACCGGTATAGATGACCGGGCGCTTGGCTTCCTGCAGTATCTGCACAGCCTTCTTGATCTGCCCCAGATGCCCCTTGACCACCGGGTTGTACGAACGCATCTGAATCGTCTTCGGGTAATCGAACTCGCACATCTGGGCAGTAATATCCTTGGGGATATCGACAACCACAGGGCCAGGACGACCGGTCGAGGCAATATGGAAGGCCTTCTTGATAGTTACTGCCAGATCCTTGACATCCTTGACCAGGAAATTGTGTTTGACACAAGGGCGAGTGATACCAACGGTGTCGCACTCCTGGAAAGCATCCTGACCGATGTAGAACGAAGGTACCTGGCCGGTCAACACCACCATGGGAATGGAGTCCATGTAGGCCGTTGCAATACCGGTCACCGTATTCGTCACACCAGGCCCCGACGTCACCAACGCAACGCCAACCCGCTGCGAAGAGCGCGAATAAGCATCCGCAGCGTGAACAGCAGCTTGTTCATGGCGAACAAGAATGTGTTTGACCTGATCCTGCTTAAAGAGCGCATCGTAGATGTGCAGAACGGAACCGCCCGGGTATCCGAAAACACAATCGACCTTTTCTTCTTGCAGGCACCTGATTACAATTTCTGCACCGCTGATCATCATTCTTGAGCCCAAAAAAGCTACCGCTTAAAAGGGCGTAACCTTAATCGACCGACCATTTTCGGTCAAGGTTTCCCGGCATTTCCCTATAATGCTCAAGAATTTTCGGAAGAGACGCCCCCTGTCATCGCCCCAACAACTTTCCAGCTTTCTCGAGTCAGTCGAGCGACGTGCCTTCAAACAGGCAATGTTCGCCGTGCGTGATGAAGATGCGGCACTGGATATTGTTCAGGATGCCATGCTGAAGCTGGCGGAAAAATATGGTGACCGGCCTGACGAAGAGTATCCGATGCTCTTCCAGCGCATCCTTCAGAACACCATTCGGGACTACTACCGGCGAAGCAAGGTCCGCTCAATGTGGACAACGATCCTTTCGGCTTTTTCCCAGGATGACAATGAAGATCACGACCCACTTGAAACCCTGGCCGCCGACGAAGACGACGCCGGCCCCAAAACTCCGGAAAGCAAGCTGCAGCAGGCCCAGACACTCAACCTGATTGACGAAGAAATCAAAAAGCTGCCGGCGCGGCAACGCGAGGCATTCCTCATGCGCTACTGGGAAGACATGGACGTTGCTGAAACAGCTGCCGCCATGGGCTGCTCCGAAGGTAGCGTCAAGACCCATTGCTCACGCGCGACTCACACGCTGGCCAGCGCCTTGTCAGCGAGAGGCATAAAACCATGAATGAAGATCACTACGCAAAATAAGCGGGACACCAATTCAAACCTGGCCACAAACACCCCTATCGACTCATCAACAATTGCGGGGAATTCGGCAAGCCACGCCCCGCCACAAACAGAAGCGAGCACCAATACCAATGCCACAATCTCCCTCCGGTATCAAACGCCGCCTTGTCTGCATGCTGTATGAAAGCCTGGTCGTATTTTCCATTTTGCTAATCGGCTTCCTACTTCCGCAAATCGTCCTCTCCGGATTCAACTTGGCACTTGCCCCAAGGATGCTCTGGCTTCATGTCGTGCTGTTGCTTTTGGCCTATTTTGTCTGGTGCTGGCTTAACGGAGGACAAACGCTGCCAATGAAGACATGGAAGCTGCGTCTGATCTCCGACGAAGGCTCGGCAATCCGCCCCTTGCAGGCGGTTCTTCGCTACTTGGCCGCGTGGCCGAGCATTTTGTTCTTCGGCATCGGCATATTCTGGGCGCTATTCGACAAGGATGGACAATTTCTGCACGACCGCATTGCCGGAACGCGAATTGTCAGCACCGACTGACTATCGACGCTCGACCCACCACAGCATGCTCATCGCGGTCAGCAGGAACAGCGCCGCAGGAGCCGTCGCACTGGCGAACGGCGGCCACGAATTGATCACACCGAGATTGGAAAATAGACCGTTCAGGGCGTAGAAAAGTATGCCCAGCATGACGCCAGCAAAAATTTTCAGACTGACGCCGCCGACACGGTCATGGGAATAGCCAAAGGGCAGGGCCAAGGCAACCATGACCAGGGCTGTCAACGGATAGACGAGTTTTTTCCACAGGGCAATCTGATATCGCTCCGCCTTCTGCTTGTTTTCCACCAGGTGCCGGGTGTAATTGAACAGACTGTAGAGCGACATCCGCTCCGGTGCGATTGTCAAAATTGCCAATAAATCCGGGTTGACCGCAGAACTCCAATTCGCCATCTCACTTGATTCGACTCGTGAGGTGTCCGCCTCAAGAATAGTCCGGACCACGCCCTTCAAACTCCAGTGGTTAGGCAACTGAAAATTCGCCAGCCGGGCATCAGTGACCGACTCCAGGGTATTTTCAGCCGTAAAACGATAGATGCGCACCCCTTCCAGCGAGGCATCCGGATTGACCTTGCGAATATTGATGAAACTCCGCCCATCCTTGATCCACAAGCCACTTTCCAGACCGCTGCGTGCCACCACCTTGCTCAGCGCCTTCGCCTTGATCTCCTGAGCCAGTCGCTCGCTAAAAGGCACCAGCACCTCACCAAAAACATAGGTCAGCAGGGCAAGTATGGCCGCTGCGCGAAAGAGCGTCTTCAACAAGTCTGACGTTGCCAGACCGGAAGCCCGCAGAACCGTTAATTCGGAATGCCTGGCCAGCGTAGACAGGGCATACAAAGTTCCGATCAGGGCGGCAATCGGTATCAGTTCGTACACCAGCCCGGGCAAGCCAAGCGCCACAAACAATGCGGCTCGAGCGGCGGTGTAATCAGCCCGGCCGACATTACGCAACTCATCAACGAAATTGAAAAAGCTGAATAGCGCCAGGAAAGCAAGTAGAACGAGCAGCACCGCAGCGAGGACTTCTCGCATCAGGTAGCGCTGATGCGTATTGACCTTAAACACAGGACTTCCCCTGCCAAGGCATGCGCACGGCGATGCGGCGGTAAAAGAGCAACACAAGCGGCATCAACATGGCGGCGTGAATTACCCAGACACCGATCCAGAACGACAACTTGCCTTGCGCAACCCAAGCTTGGGCAACCCACAACAGGTTGCTGTAAATCGCATAAATAAGCACCGCAATCAACATGTTCGCTGAACGGCCGGCACGCGGGTTGACGTAAGAGAGCGGGATTGCCAGCAATGCCAAGATCAGCGCCGACACGGGTATTCCAATACGCCAGAGAAGTTCGCCGCGCGCCTTGTTGCTGTTGTCCTTGAGCAACTCAGGCAACGACAGGCGATTGGGTAGGCGCTCCGTGGGCTTGGCCAGGCCATCCTCGGTACGCACCCGATACCGTTCGAATTCCATCACACGAAACTCGGGAGTTCCGGGCTCGACTTCGTAACGGCGCCCGTTTTCGAGAACGACAAAGCGGTCACCGTTTTCGGCAAACTCCTGGTAACCCTGATCGGACACGACGACGCCGAGTTTTCCATCCTGAAAACCTGCGACAAAGATATTCCCGAGGAGCGCAGCCCCTTCATCCAGGGCTTCAACGAAGAAAACCCTTCTTCCTGCCTTGGACTCCTGAAATACGCCCGGTGAAACCTGCGAAACATCGCTACGCGCCGAAAGCACCTGCCGGTACTGCGCGGTATTGAAATTTGCCCACGGAGAGAGAAACCCGGCCAATGCCGCGATAACCAGCACAAAAGGCAGGGCAAACTTGAGTACGGGCCGTAACCATGCCGTCAGTGGCAAACCGCAGGTACTCCAAACGACCATTTCCGAATCGCGGTAAGCGCGCGTCAGACTAAGCAGAATCGACACAAAAAGCATCAGACTCAGCACCAGCGGCATGAAGTTCAGCAGGGCAAAGCCGAGCAGCGAGGCAACTGCCTCGGGCACAATGCGTCCCCCGACAGCCTCTTTCAGCAGGCGAATCAACAATATGGAGGCCAGGATCGCCAGCAGCGCAACACTGATGCCGGCGGCTGCCTGAGCAAATTCGCGCCGTGCGGCGCGTTCGAATATCATGCTTTGACGAAACCGAAAAAAATGCGAGGATAAACCCTCGGAAACTGATATTTCCTTGATCAGGAGCAGCTTGTGGAATTTAGCATAAAAAGTGGCAGCCCGGAGAAACAGCGTTGCGGCTGCGTCGTTGTCGGGGTTTTTGAATCGAGGAAACTGACGCTTGCCGCGGAGCTGCTCGACAAGGCTTCAGGCGGCCACATTGCCGACATCGTCCGACGCGGCGACATGGAAGGCAAGTCATGCAGCACCCTGTTGCTGCACAGCGTCCCTGGCACGCTGTGCGACCGCATCCTGCTCGTCGGCCTGGGCAAGGAAAAGGATTTCCGCGAAAAGGAATTCAGTAGCGCCATCAGCGCGACCGTCAAGGTACTCAACGAAACCGGCGCTTTCGATGCCTCCATCTTTCTGACCGAACTACCCGTCAAGAAGCGCAGCATTGGCTGGCGGATTCGTCAGGCCACGATGGCTGCGCTGGACTCAACTTACAAATTCGAGCAATTCAAGAGCAAGAAGGAAGATGTTCGCAGACCATTGCGCAAGCTGACCTTCAGCGTCGAGCGGCGCAATGAACTGGCCCCGGCCGAAGAAGCTCTGAGCCAGGGCCTGGCCATCGGTGAAGGCATCGCCATGACCAAGACATTGGGCAACCTGCCCCCCAACATCTGCCACCCGACTTACCTGGCCGAGCAGGCCGCTGCCATGGCCGAGGAATTCAAGCTCGGCTGCGACATTCTCGATCGCACCGACATGGAAAAACTGGGCATGCATTCCCTGCTCGCCGTTGCCCATGGTTCGCACCAGCCACCCAAACTCATCGTTCTCAGCTACAAGGGCGCCAAGGCGGCTGAAAAGCCGATCGTACTCGTTGGCAAAGGCGTCACTTTCGACACCGGCGGTATTTCGCTGAAACCCGGCGCCGAAATGGACGAAATGAAATACGACATGTGCGGCGCCGCCAGTGTGCTGGGCACCATGCATGCCGTTGCCAGGATGGCGTTGCCGATCAATCTGACCGTCATCGTTCCGGCCACTGAAAACATGCCCGACGGCAAGGCAACGCGACCGGGCGATATTGTCACGTCGATGTCCGGCCAGACCATAGAAATCCTCAACACCGATGCCGAAGGTCGCTTGATCCTGTGCGACGCACTGACTTATGCCGAGCGTTTCGACCCCGACACGGTGATCGATGTTGCCACGCTCACCGGAGCCTGCGTCGTTGCCCTGGGAGCTGTGGCCACCGGCCTGTTCGCCAACAAGGATGCCTTGGCCCGCGAACTGCTCGATGCCGGCGATGAAGCCCATGATCGCGCCTGGCACATGCCGCTGTGGGACGACTACCAGGAATTGCTGAAAAGTCCGTTTGCCGACATGGCCAATATTGGCGGTCGCTGGGGCGGGGCCGTTACGGCCGCTTGCTTCCTGTCGCGCTTCACCAAGAAATTCGACTGGGCACACCTCGACATCGCCGGCACGGCCTGGAAATCGGGTGCCAACAAGGGTGCCACGGGCCGGCCAGTGCCCTTGTTGACGCATTACCTGCTGCAGCGCGCAGGCAAGCTCAATTGACGCAGGTTTTTTTCTATCACGGTGCGGCAGACAAGATTGCCGCAGCCTGCGCCTTGCTGAGTGGCGCTTATGCCAAGAAAAAACCGATGCTGGTATACGCCGTTGATAATTCGGTGGCCAGCAGCGTCGACCGCATGTTGTGGACGCATTCCGCGCTCAGTTTCGTCCCCCATTGCCGGGCCGATTCGCCGCTGGCTCCGGAAACGCCCATCCTGATTACAGACAAGCTGGACAGCATCGCGCAGGACGAGCGCCTGATGAACCTGAGCCAGGAGGTCCCGCCCGGTTTTTCGCGTTTCGAGAGCCTGATCGAAGTCGTTGGTCAGGAAGAGAGCGACCGCACTGCCGCCAGGGATCGCGTCAAGTTCTACAAGGATCGCGGTTACGAAGTCCGTTACTTCGATCTCAGCGACCGCTAAGGAAACCGCGTGCCCAGCCCGATCATTGCCCGCGCCGATGCCCTGATGCAGCGCCGACGCCAGAGTGACCACGATTTTGACGACATCCCGGTACTGACCGACAGCATCGATCAGTTCGACGACATTCCTGTTCTTACCGACATCGAGCCGATGCCGGAGAACGAGACCCAGCCTGAATCAGGAACCGAAGCCTGCGACCCGACGACCGAGGCCGCTCAGACCTGCCCTGGTGAAGTATCCGCCGATGACCATGCCATGCGCGAACAGGTCATCAACGAACTTGCCGGCCGCATTGAGGACCGAATCAAGGCCGTCCTTCCTGAAATCATCAGCTCGACCATCCGGGAATTTCTGGCCGAGCAGGAAATGATCGAGAACAGTTAGTCAGCACACGATTGCGGCCGAGAAGGCCGTCACCCCATGAAACCGAGCAACTCATCCGCATCCGCCTCGACGGCGGCCCCCCGCTTTCCTTTTACCTTGCCAGGCGTCATGGCGATTGTCGCCATCTATGCCTCGATTCACGCCCTGACCCGCCTGTTTTCCTCGGGCAATCTCGGCGAAGACGATCCGCTCGACAACCTGCTGGCCCAGACCCTGGCAGCGGGTTACAACGTCCAGCACGGCCCGCTTTACGACTGGGCGATATGGCTCGTGCAGCAGGTTTTCGGTAGCGGCCTGCCAAGCTTCCTGTTCCTCAAATACGCCCTGCTCGTAGGCATGGCCGGCTGTCTTTTCCAGATGACCCGCAAAATCACGCAAAGCGCATTGTGGGCGTTCATCGCTGTCGAATCGATGGCCACGGTCTACCAGATTTTCTGGCGATTTCACGAAGGCTTTACCCATCGCGTCGGTTCCATGGTGTTGGCCGTCGCTACCGTCTGGGCCGTCTTTCGCCTCGTCGATCGACCGAATCGCGGCAATTACCTTCTTTTGGCAGGGCTGATCGGGCTGGGCCTGCTTACCGAACATATCTACGCCTTTGCCCTGTTCGCCACGCTGCTCGCCGCCTGGCTGCAACCGTCCGTGCGCAAAACGGTGTTCTCGCTGCCAATGCTGGCGGCGCTGCCGGCCACCTTGCTGATCGTCGCCCCCTACGCATTTTGGATTGCCGCCGATCCGCAACGCCTCATCGCCCTCGGAACCGATCTGTTCCCGGAAATTCCCGCCCATTCGCCGGCCGGCATTGCCCGTGGCCTGCGCGATGCCTTGACCTTTCCGCTGCTCGTTCTGGCGCCCTACGCCGTGATCCTGCCGATGGTCTTTCCGGCCATCTTCCGGACCATTTTCCGGCAATCCCGGCTGCGTTCAACCGATCCGCTGAACTTCGACCCGAAACTCTTTCTCTTCCACATTTTGCTCATTGAACTGAGCGGACTCGTCCTCTTCAACGGCCTGCTCTATTCGCGCGCCAACTACGCGGTGCACAGCATCCTGCCGATGCTCGTCATCGCCATTCCCTGGCTGACCGAGAAAGCCCGCGAAACCAATCCGACGCCGCGCCGGGTGCAGGTTTTCATGGCCGTCCTGCTCGGCTTCACGATTACCGCCTATGCCGTGCGCAGCGGCAACCTCTTCGTCTACGAGCCGTTCTGCTCGCGCTGCCGCTGGGCCGTGCCCTATCCCGAACTTGCCGACAAGTTGCGCGAGCAGGGCTTTGACCGGGGGACGATCATCGTCAACGACCCGCACGTCGGCGGCAACCTGCGCCGCTTTTTTCCCGACTCCCGCGTCGTGATGCCAGGTCTGCCGCCCCCGGCTGGTGACGACAAAAAAATCGCCGTTGTCTGGCCCGTATCAACCAGGAACGCCGAGATGCCAGCCGACCTGCGCAACATCACCGCCACCGCCCACCCCATAGCATCGCCGGAAGTCGTCGAGTTGCCCTGGAAGCACCTGTGGCGACCGCTCGGCTACCGGACCTCGAGCTGGGGCATGGCGATCATGGAGACACCGAACCAGTAGTCCAGGCCAGCCACCAATCGCGGGTATAATTGCGGGTTTCCCCCTTTTCCGACAAGCCCATGGAACTCGCCAAAGCCTTCGAACCCGCCGACATTGAACGCCGCTGGTACCCCGAGTGGGAAGCGCAAAATTACTTCGCTGCCGGCGTCGACCGTAGCAAGGCCCCTGACGAAAACTTCTGCATCCTGCTGCCGCCGCCCAATGTGACCGGCACGCTGCACATGGGCCACGGCTTCAACCAGACGCTGATGGACGCGCTGACCCGCTACTACCGGATGCGCGGCCACAACACGCTGTGGCAACCGGGCACCGACCATGCCGGCATCGCGACGCAGATCGTCGTCGAGCGCCAGTTGGACGCCCAAGGCATTTCACGCCACGACCTCGGCCGCGAGAAGTTCCTCGAAAAGGTCTGGGAGTGGAAGGAATACTCCGGCAACACCATCACCAAACAGATGCGCCGCATGGGCACCAGCCCGGACTGGAAGCGCGAGCGCTTCACGATGGATGCCGGCCTCAACAAGGTCGTCACCGAAACCTTCGTTCGCCTGTTCAACGAAGGCCTGATCTATCGCGGCAAGCGCCTCGTGAACTGGGACCCGAAACTCAATACTGCCGTTTCCGACCTTGAAGTCGTGCAGGAAGAAGAAGACGGCTTCATGTGGCACATCCGCTACCCGCTGGCCGATGGCTCGGATAGCCTGGTCGTCGCCACAACGCGGCCGGAAACCATGCTCGGCGACACCGCCGTCATGGTCCACCCGGAAGACGAGCGCTACAAGCACATGATCGGCAAGATGGTGAAACTGCCGCTGACCGATCGCGAAATCCCGATCATCGCCGACAGCTACGTCGATCTCGAATTCGGCACCGGCTGCGTCAAGGTCACGCCGGCGCACGACTTCAACGACTACGCCGTCGGCCAGCGCCACGGCCTGCCGCAGATAAACGTCCTGACGCTTGATGGCAAAGTACGGAAACAAGCGGAACACTTTGTGTCATCGTTCAGCCGGACTTATGTTGGCGATGGACTCTCCATCGAGTCTGAAGTTACCCATCAACGCACTGGCAACTACATTCCGGGCAGTCCGATATTCCTGCCAGAAAAGTACCAAGGCCTCGACCGTTTCGACGCCCGCAAGGCCGTCGTCGCCGACCTCGAAACCCTCGGCATCCTGGAAAAGACCGACAAGCACAAGCTCAAGGTGCCGCGTGGCGACCGGACCAATGTGGTCATCGAGCCGATGCTCACCGACCAGTGGTTCGTCGCCATGTCCAAGCCGGGCGAGGACGGCAAGTCGATCACCGAGAAGGCGCTCGATGTCGTCCATTCCGGCGAAATCAAGTTCTACCCGGAAAACTGGGTCAATACCTACAACCAGTGGCTCAACAACATCCAGGACTGGTGTATCTCCCGCCAGCTGTGGTGGGGCCACCAGATTCCGGCCTGGTACGGCGACAACGGCCAGATTTTCGTTGCCCACAGCGAGGCAGAAGCCAAAGCCGAAGCCGCCAAGCAAGGCTACAGCGGCGCCCTGAAGCGCGACGAGGACGTCCTCGACACCTGGTTCTCATCCGCCCTGTGGCCCTTCTCGACGCTTGACTGGACGGGTGACGAGGCGATTGATGCGGTCAACCCGATTTTGCAGCAATATTTGCCGTCGACCGTACTGGTCACCGGTTTCGACATCATCTTCTTCTGGGTCGCCCGCATGGTCATGATGACCAAGCAGATCACCGGCCAGATCCCGTTCAAGCACGTTTATGTACATGGCCTGATCCGCGACGGCGAAGGCCAGAAGATGTCGAAGTCGAAGGGCAACGTCCTCGACCCGATCGACCTCATCGACGGCATCGGCCTCGAGGCGCTGATCGAAAAGCGCACGACCGGCCTGATGAACCCGAAGCAGGCCGAGAGCATCGCCAAGAAGACCAAGAAGGAATTCCCGGAAGGCATCGCCTCCTTCGGCACCGATGCCCTGCGCTTCACCTTCGCCAGCCTCGCCTCGCCCGGCCGCGACATCAAGTTCGACCTCAACCGCTGCGACGGCTACCGCAATTTCTGCAACAAGCTGTGGAACGCCACCCGCTTTGTGCTGATGAACGTCGAAGGCCACGATCTGGCCCTCGAACACCAGCAGAACGGCCCGGCCTGCGGCGGTTCCGCCCCGCTCGAATTCAGCTTTGCCGACCGCTGGATCGTCAGCGCACTACAGCGCGTCGAGAAGGAAGTCGAGCAGCACTTCACCGACTACCGCTTCGACCTCGTCGCCCAGGCCATCTACAAGTTCATCTGGGATGAGTTCTGCGACTGGTACCTGGAAATCGCCAAGGTCGAGATCCAGACCGGCAACGACGCCCAGCAACGCGGCGCCCGCCGGACGCTGGTCCGCACGCTGGAAGCCGTGCTGCGCCTGGCTCACCCGCTGATTCCGTTCATCACCGAAGAGTTGTGGCAGACCGTTGCACCCATCGCCGGACGCAAGACGCACGAGTCGATCATGCTCGCCGCCTACCCGCGCGCCGAGGAGTACAAGATCGACCCGGCTTCGGAAGCCAAGGTCGAGCGCCTCAAGGCCCTGGCCTACGCCACGCGCAATCTGCGCGGCGAGATGAACGTCTCGCCGGCCTTGCGCATGCCTTTGCTGGTCGCCGGTGGCGGTACCGAAATTTCTGAGTTCGCCGCCATCCTGCAAGCTCTGGGCAAGCTCTCCGAAGTCCAGATCGTCGACGACATGCCGAGCGACGCCATGGCGCCGGTTGCCGTGGTCGGCGAAACCCGCCTCATGCTCAAGGTGGAAATCGACGTTGCCGCCGAACGCGTGCGCCTCGCCAAGGAAATCGAAAAACTCGAAAAGCAGATTTCGATTGCCCAGGGCAAGCTCGCCAACGAAGGTTTCGTCGCCCGCGCCCCGGCCGCCGTGATCGATCAGGAAAAGCAGCGGGTGGCCGATTTCACGGCAACGCTGGAACAACTCAAGCCGCAACTGGCCAAGCTGGCCAACTAAAAAGGAATTTCATGTCCCAGGACAAACGCGGCATCCTCTCGCAGATTTTCATCGCACTGATGATCTTCTCGGCGCTGGTTGGCGCCTGGAGCGTCGCATTCATGATCTCGTGGCCGAAGGACAAGACGGACGTCTGGAAGCCCGAATTCCGCCTCGTCGCCGTCTGCGCCAACAAGGAAACCTGCGGCTTCGCCTACCAGGACCTGGCCGACGCCAAGGCCCGCGGCCTCTACAGCACACTGACGCCAAGCGCCCCGGCCGGCGAGATCCAGGAAGAGAACAACTGGCTCAAATGGAAGATCGAAAACGGCGTTTTCGAAGTCAAGGCCTCATCGTGGCATTTCCAGACGACGATCCGTTACACGGTCGAAAACGAAGTGCCGATCCTGCTTGATTACCAGGACATCGATGTCCCGCGGGCCTTCTATTACGGCATCGCGGCCGCGCTGTTCACCATGCTCGGACTGTATTTGCGCCGGCTGCGCGGCTGATCGACGGCCAGCCCGGCATTCCCACGGTCAACCTGAAAATTTGCCCAAATTTCAAATTTGGCCGTTTTTCCCGGTTGACCGTAGCGAAACCTGCACCAGCCCCCTGAGGGCATTTCCCAGCCAGAAACCGTCGGCCAGATCGGCCGGATAGAGTACCGCCTCACGCGCCTGCCCGTTGGCCAGCAATTCCGCCCGCAACACGCCGGGCAAGGCGCCGCTAGCCAGCGGCGGCGTCAGCAGCACGCCATCGCGCGCGACGAAAACATTGCTGCGCGCCCCTTCGGCCACCTCGCCGCGCTCATTGAGAAAAACCACGTCGAAGAGTTGCGCATCACCCTCCAGCGCCTTGAGCGCCGCGTCGTAGAGCGCCCGGTCGGTCGTCTTGTGGCGGCGCAACGGATAGCCTGACTCAATGGCCGCGGCGGCCAGCACGGCGTGCCGCGGCCCGCTCGGTTCGGCGCCGAGCGGGAAGGCCTGGACGTCGATGCCGCCATCCATCGCCAAAGTCAGTCGCACCCGCCAGGTGCCGGCGACGGGCTGCGCGGCGAGCAATTCAACAACCCGTGTTTCGTCGCAGACAAATCCCAGCCACGCCGCCGACCGGCGCAAACGGTCGAGATGCCCGGCCAGCCGCGGATACTGCCCATCTTCCCGGCGCAGCGTTTCGATCAGCAGCAAACCGGGATCGCAGTCACGCAGGAAACGTGATTTGAGCAGGCATTCCTGCCATTCCGCCGCCGGCTGCGAGTCGGCGACGATGCCGCTGCCGACGCCGAGTTTGCCGCGGCCATCGGCACCCAGTTCCAGCGTGCGAATCGCCACATTGAGCCGAAAATCGCCATCCGGCGCCAGCCAGCCCAGCGCCCCCGTATAGATGCCACGCTCGGTCCGTTCCAGTTCTGCCGCGATCTGCATCGCACGGATTTTCGGCGCCCCGGTAATCGAACCACAAGGGAACAGCGCGCGCAGGATTTCGCCGAAACTCCGCCCGCCGACCTTGGCCGAAACCTCCGACACCATCTGCCAGAGCGTCGGGTACTCCTCGACATCGAACAGCCGGTCGACCACAACGCTCCCCAACTCGGCAACGCGGCCGAGGTCATTGCGCAGCAGGTCGACGATCATCAGGTTTTCCGCGCAATCCTTCTCCGAATCGCGCAGTTGTTCGGGCGGTGCACTACGCGGCGCCGTACCCTTCATCGGTTTGGTCAGCAGGCGGTCGCCGCGGCGTTCGAGAAACAGTTCCGGCGACAGCGAAAGCAGCCCCTGCCCGGCATCGCCGACGAACCCGCCGTAACGAACGGGTTGGCGCTGGCGCAATCGGGCGTAGAGCGCCAACGGCGAACCGAACCATTCAAAATCGAGCGGGAAGGTGAAATTGACCTGATAACAGTCACCTTCGAAAATCAGCCGTTTTATCCGGTTGACCGTAGCAACGAAGGTTTCTTCATCGATCGCCGGCTGCACGCCGCCAATGCCGCCCGCGCCATCACCGCGCTGCTGCAACCAGGTCTCGGCCCCCTCCGCAGACAGCGAAATCCGCCGGGAGAATCGCCAGAATCTGGCCAGCACTCGCCGGCCCGCTTGCCAGCCGAGCGGCGCCGATCCGGGTTCCAGCAGATAACCGAGTTCGTAGTCGAGGCCAACCACCGTCCATTGCGGATCATCCTGCAGCGTCTGCAACGCAGCCTCCAGCGATGCCCTGTCGCTGACCTCGAGGCAATCGATCAAGCCGTCGAAACGCCAAGCGGCGGGATCGCCCGCCGGCGCCCGCCTGTCCTCGAAAAATGCGGTGAATTCGGTGCTTATTTGCGCTTCAGGAAAAACTCGAAAACGCGATTTTCTTCACTTTGCGCCAGCAGTTCGTTGCCGGTCTGCTTGGCAAAAGCGGGAAAATCCTTCATGGCGCCGGGATCGGTTGCCACCACGCGCAAAACCTGGCCGGTTTCCATCTCGGCAAGCGCTTTCTTGGTACGCAGAATGGGCAACGGGCAGTTCAGCCCTTTAACGTCGAGATCGCGATCAAATTCCATGTTCATTCGCCAAAATGGATTAGAGACACGATTTTACCCCGATTAATTGCGCTTTTCCTTCTGCTCTTCGAGCAGTCGCTGCTTCAGTTCGCGCAAACGCGCATCGATCGACGACATTTCGAAGAAATTGGCATCGCCGGCCTTCTGCGCCAACTGCAACTGTTCGACCGCCCCCGCCGTCTGCCCCTGCAAGGCAAAGACCTCGGCCAGCGCCCGATGCTGCATGGCCTGCCGACCGAGGCCGGCATAACTCTCGCTGCGCATCCGGTGCAGGCGCACGTCATCCGGAAAACTCCCCAGCCGATCCTCGACAAAACGGCGCGCCTCATCGTAACGGCGCGTCCCCAGCAAGGCACCGCCATAACCGTAGCGCAAGCCGAGATCCAGCGGGAAACGCACCATTGCATCGCGATACACCGTCAGTCCGCCCGCCGCGTCGCCTTTGGCGATTCGGACATCGGCCCGCAAATGCTCAAGCATCGGTGCCGAAACCCGGAGGCCACGAATAGCCTCGATCTCCCGCTCCGCCCCAGTCCAGTCCTCGTTTCGATAAAGCGCAAACGCCAGACCAAAACGAATGGCCGGCTCTGAAGCAAATTTCCGTTCATGCAACAGCCCGGCCAGATCCTTCACCGCATCGCCGGGCCGCCCCTGCAAGGCCCGCACCTTGGCGCGCACCAACTGAAAATCGACACTATCCGCCACCTGCCGATAGGACACCGCCTGTTCCCGGTTCTGCATGTCGGTCAGGCGCTCGCCGGTCAGCGGATGAGTACGCAAATAGGCGGTCGCATTATTCTCGTAAAGACGAACCGACTGTTGCAGACGTGCGAAAAACACCCCCATCCCGCGCACATCGAAACCCGATTTGCGCAAAATCTCGAAGCCCTGCCGATCCGCCTCGCGCTCGAAATCCCGGGAAAATGCCAACTGCGCCGAAATCGCCCCGGCCTGCGTCGTGGCAATCGCCGCGCCGGCCATCTGGCCGCTCGAACGCGCCGCCAGCAAGGCCAGCGCCATGGCCACCATCGACGCCATGCCGATCTGCTTGGACTGGAACACCTGACGCGCGATGTGACGCTGCGTCACATGCGAAATTTCATGCGCCAGGACGCCAGCCAGCTCCGACTCGGTCTGGGCCGACATGATGAGACCGGTGTGCACCCCGATGTAACCACCGGGCATGGCAAAGGCGTTGATGTTCGGATCGTTGATCGCAAAAAAATAAAACCCGAAACCGGGATCGCTGCTGACCGCCGCCAAGCGACCACCCAGTTGATTCAGATAGGCCTCGACATCGGCGTCATCGAGATACGACGGCTCACGCCAGCGAATTTCATGCATGATCTGCTGACCGATTTTCTTTTCGGTCGCCAGCGACAAATCGTTGCTGGCCGCGTCGCCCAATTCCGGCAACCCGTCGGCCGCCGCCGGCGGCAAAGCCAGCGTCCAGGCAAGAAGGGCAGCGATCAAACGTTGGCTCAGGTGCATGGTGCTATGATACCGCAGCCTCGAAACAGCCCTTCCGGCGCATCGTAACCAATCGTAAATCCCGTGACCCACCAGACCCTGACTCATTTCGACAACGCCGGCCAGGCCCATATGGTCAACGTCGGCAACAAGACCGAAACCGCCCGCGTCGCCCGCGCCAGCGGCAGCATATTCATGAAGCCCGAGACTTTGGCACTGATTCGTTCCGGCTCGGCGAAAAAAGGCGACGTCCTCGGTATTGCGCGCATCGCCGCCATTCAGGCCTCCAAGCGTACCGGCGACCTCATTCCGCTATGCCACCCGATCGCCCTGACCCGCGTTACCGCCGATTTTTCAATCGACGAAAGCCAAAACGCGGTCCATTGCGAAGTTGTCGCCGAATGTTTCGGCCGGACCGGTGTCGAAATGGAAGCACTGACCGCAACATCGGTTGGCCTGCTCACGATCTACGACATGTGCAAGGCCGTCGACCGCGGCATGCGCATCGACAACATCCGCCTGCAGGAAAAAGCCGGCGGCAAATCCGGCCACTGGATCGCCGAGTAGCGATCCCGCAACAGAACATGTTTGAACTGCGCAGAAAACTCCTCAAGGGCGGCGCCTCGGCAGCCCTTCTATCGCCCCTGATCGGCACCGGGCTGCTTACGCCCACCCGCGCCCTGGCCGCCGAATGGCACAAAAACGCCTTTACCGCACTCACCGTCAATGACGCACTGAAAGCGTACGGTAGCGCCAACGCCATCGAATCACGCAACATCGTGATCAACGCCCCGGAGATCGCCGAAAACGGCGCCAAGGTAGAAGTCGAAATCACCAGCAACATCGCCAACACCCGCAGCCTGGCCATCTTCGCCGACAATAACCCGATGCCGCTGTGCTCGGCCATCGAGTTCTCCGGCCCGGCCCTGCCTTACATGCGACTCCAGCTTAAATTGGCTGAAACCTCACGCATCCGTGCTGTAGCCAAAACTACAGACGGGAAATCCCATGTTGCCTTCCGCGAGATCAAGGTAACGCTTGGCGGATGTGGAGGCTGAGCATGACAGATCGAATCAAGATTCGCGCCCAGGTCCAGGGCGATGTCACCGATATTCGCATCCTCATGCAGCACCCCATGGAGACCGGGCAGCGCAAGGACGACAAGGGACAGCGTTTTCCGATGCACTTTATCCAGACTTTCACGGTCAACCTGAATGGAAAGCCGATAATCGACGGACAACTCAACACGTCGATCTCAAAAAATCCGCTATTTGCCTTCAAGGCACGCGGCATCAAGATCGGTGACAAATTATTGGTTGCCTGGAAAGACAACAACGGCGAACAGCGCCAGGATGAAACCAACGTCACCTGATCATTTCGACGCCACAAAAGAAAAAGCCCGCCTGAAACCAGACGGGCTTTTTAACGTGCCGTAATCCGAAGCTTAGGTGCCCTGGATATTGGAAGCCTGCTTGCCCTTGGGGCCTTGCACGACGTCGAAGGAAACTTTCTGGCCTTCCTTCAGGGTCTTGAAACCATTCATGTTGATGGCGGAGAAATGTGCGAAAAGATCTTCGCTGCCATCATCAGGAGTGATAAAGCCAAAACCTTTGGAATCATTGAACCACTTGACAGTACCGAGTGCCATGTTTGCAACTTTCTTACAAAAGACGAACAAATTTGCGGGTCTCCCCGACTCCCTGTTTGAACTCAGTGACCCGGCGCATTGCAGCAACCTCGATACATCTAGAAGCCAAACACGTTTGCTTTCTACGCCAGTTGAATTATGTCGTCAACAAGTTTCGTTGCGGCGCCGCAGCAATCTTTTCCGCTGCAAATAGCTGAGCTGATCTGGAAATCGGCCGATTCGCCCCAATGTTTTATATTGCGGATTAAGACGGACTGTATAAAATCGAACGCATGGCTACAAAGGCACAGGAAGGCGGACAACTGGCGGCGCAGCGCAGCAAGCTGGGACCGCCCAAGATGTACAAGGTACTGTTGTTGAACGACGATTACACACCGATGGATTTCGTAATCACCGTCCTGCAGCGGTTTTTTTCTCTGGATACTGAACAAGCAACGCAAATCATGCTCAAAGTTCACAACGAGGGTCGTGGCGTCTGCGGGGTTTTCCCCCGGGACATCGCTGCGACCAAAGTTGAACAGGTCATTGCATTCGCACGCCAGCACCAACACCCGCTTGCCTGCATCATGGAGGAAAATTGATGATTGCCCAGGAACTCGAAGTCAGCCTGCACATGGCCTTCGTCGAGGCGCGTCAAAAGCGCCACGAGTTCATCACTGTCGAACATCTGCTGCTGGCGCTGATCGACAATCCTTCTGCGGCGGAGGCCCTGCGCTCCTGCGGCGCCAAGACGGACACGCTGCGCAAGGATCTGACCAATTTCATCGATGAACATACGCCGACCGTTTCCGGTGAGGACGACATCGATACCCAGCCAACCCTCGGTTTCCAGCGCGTCATCCAGCGCGCTATCCTGCACGTCCAGTCGTCGGGCAAGAAGGAAGTCAACGGCGCCAACGTGCTGGTTGCCATCTATGGCGAGAAGGATTCGCACGCCGTCTATTTCCTGCAAAAGCAGGGCGTGACGCGACTCGACGTGGTGAATTACATTTCGCACGGCATCAGCAAGGTGCCCCAGCAAGCCAAGGCCACGCCGGAAGGCGAAGTCGAGACCGAGGGCGAAAAGGCCGAAGCCGGTCCGCTCGAGCAATACACGATCAACCTGAACGCCCTTGCCCTGCAGGGCAAGATCGACCCGTTGATCGGCCGCGACAAGGAACTGGAGCGCGTCATCCAGACGCTGTGCCGCCGCCGCAAGAATAATCCCCTGCTGGTCGGTGAGGCTGGCGTCGGCAAGACGGCGATCGCCGAAGGACTGGCCCGCAAGGTGGTCGAGGGCGACGTGCCGGAAATCCTGGCCAAGGCCAATGTCTATTCGCTGGACATGGGGTCGCTACTGGCCGGAACCAAATACCGGGGCGATTTCGAGCAGCGCCTGAAAGGTGTTCTCAAGGCCCTGCAGGACAATCCGCAAGCCATCCTGTTCATCGATGAAATCCATACCCTGATCGGCGCCGGCTCGGCTTCCGGCGGTACACTCGATGCGTCAAACCTGCTCAAGCCAGCACTCTCCTCCGGTCAATTGAAATGCATCGGTGCCACAACGTACACCGAGTTCCGCGGAATTTTCGAGAAGGACAGCGCCCTGTCCCGGCGCTTCCAGAAAATCGACGTCAATGAACCGTCCGTCGCCGAAACGGTGGAGATTCTCAAGGGACTCAAAGCCCGTTTCGAAGCGCACCACGGCATCAAGTATTCGGCCACGGCGATTTCGTCGGCAGTCGAACTGTCGGCGCGCTACATTACCGACCGTCACCTGCCGGACAAGGCCATCGATGTGATCGACGAAGCCGGGGCTGCGCAACGCATCCTGCCGAAATCGAAGCAGAAAAAAGTCATCAACAAGACCGACATCGAAGAGATCGTTGCAAAAATCGCCCGCATTCCGTCGCAGCATGTGACGCTGGATGATCGCGGCGCGCTGAAGAACCTCGATCGCGACCTGAAAGCGGTCGTCTTTGGGCAGGACAAGGCCATCGACGCGCTGGCCAAGGCGATCAAGATGGCCCGCTCGGGGCTGGGCAATCCCGGCAAGCCGATCGGCTCCTTCCTGTTCAGCGGCCCGACAGGGGTCGGCAAGACTGAAGTTGCCAAGCAACTGGCCTATTGCCTTGGCGTTGAACTGCTCCGCTTTGACATGAGCGAGTACATGGAACGTCACGCGGTCTCCCGACTGATCGGCGCGCCACCGGGCTATGTCGGCTTCGAACAGGGCGGTCTGCTTACCGAGGGGGTGACCAAGAAGCCGTATTGCGTGCTGCTCCTGGATGAAATCGAGAAGGCCCACCCGGACATCTTCAATATCCTGCTGCAGGTCATGGACCACGGCACGCTGACCGACAACAACGGCCGCAAGTCCGACTTCCGCAACGTGGTGATCATCATGACTACCAACGCCGGGGCCGCCGACCTGCAGAAGTCGAGCATGGGCTTTACCAGCTCGAAGCAGACAGGCGATGAAATGGTCGAGATCAAGCGCCTGTTCACGCCGGAGTTCCGCAATCGCCTCGATGCAACCATCTCCTTCGGCCCGCTCGATCACGAGGTTATCCTGCGCGTTGTCGACAAGTTCCTCATGCAGCTTGAGGAACAACTGCACGAGAAGAAGGTGGAAGCGCATTTCACCGACGCGGTGAAGGAACTGCTTGCCGAAAAGGGCTTCGATCCGCTCATGGGCGCCCGTCCGATGGCCCGACTGATCCAGGACACCATTCGCTCGGCGCTGGCCGACGAGTTGCTCTTCGGCAAGCTGTCGAGTGGCGGACGCGTTACGGTCGACCTCGACAAGGATGGCAAAATCAAACTCGATTTCGAGGAAGAAAAGGCCGAAGCGACCGTCTGATCGGTTGCCATCCACCCCCAAAGCCGTGCAACATTGCACGGCTTTTTTATTTCGAGGACTCCAGCATGACCTTCAAGACCCCTGACCTTTGCGATGAATTCGAAACCGAACTGGGCAAGTCCGTGCGCGTCGTCGCCCCCATGTTCCAGCGCTACGGTGGCCGCACGAGCTTTTCCGGCAAGATCGTGACGCTGAAGATTTTCGAGGACAACTCGCTGGTCCGCGAAGCCTTTGCCGAGGACGGCCAGGGCAAGGTGCTCGTCATCGATGGCGGTGGTTCGCTGCGTTGTGCGCTGGTTGGCGATCAGCTGGCCATACTGGCGGCCAAGAACGGTTGGGCCGGGGTCGTTGTGTACGGCTGCATTCGCGACTCTGGCGACATCAACGGCATCGATATTGGCGTGCGGGCGCTCAACACCCACCCGCAGAAGACGCTGAAAAAAGGTGTCGGCGACAGGAATATCGCCGTCACCTTTGGTGGCGTGACCTTCAACCCGGGGGAATACCTCTACGCTGACGAGGATGGGGTCATCATCTCGGCAAAGCCGCTGATCGAGTGATCGGCGCAGCAACGGTGCTCGCGGGCACCGTTGCTTCAGTCGTTCAGACTTCGAGCAAAGCCACGCTGTCGCAACCGACCCGGACGTTGCCCCAATGCTGGCCACCGACCGTAATCGGCATGGCGATGTCGCACAGCACTTCACCCGTATCGCGAATATAGGTCTGCAAAAGCATGGGCAGGGTATTGCCTGCCGCCCGCAATTCGGTCGGTGCCTCGAACTTGCGGCGCGTTCGGTTGCCGACCAGGTCGGTCTGGTAATCTCCGGTCATCGGCTTCGAATATTTGGCGTTGTGGGCGGTCAGGAACCCGTTGATGTCAACACCGACGGCATAGACACCGCCTTTGATGCCGGCCAGCGCTTCGTCAAGCATGCGCTGGCATTCACGCATGTAGGCATCCTCGTAAGAGACCGAATATTTCTGCGGATTGGTGCCGGGGATGGGGCGATAGTCTCGGTCGAAGACGTTGATGCCGCGCGCCTTCATAGCCTCCAGGCTGGTCTGTAGCTGATCGCGGAATTCCTTGACGCGTTCGATATTGATGTCGAAAGAGCCACGCCCGATCTTGAAGCGAGAAACCAGTTCCTGGACACTTTCGGTGGCCTGACACAAGGTCTGCGTCGACAGCTCGGTATCCTTCATGCTGCCGCAGACGTTGAGCGACAACTCATGGACCTGGGCGACCGCCTCATGCACCTGGCCGTTGGTCGCCGTCAGCTGCTCCATGGCCGAGGCAATCTGATTCAATTGGTCGCCAGTCCGTTCGAAATCGCCGACCATGCGCTGGAACTCGCCCGAAGACCGCTCGACCACCACGCGCGTCTGCCGGATGTCTTGGTTGATCACTTCGTTTTCGCTTTGCGTTTCGCGGACCAGGGAAATCATGCCGCCGATATTGTCGGTGATCTCCTGCGTCGCCACATTGACCCGCTCGGCCAGTTTGCGCACTTCGTCGGCCACCACGGCGAAACCACGCCCCATTTCGCCGGCCCGCGCCGCCTCGATCGCCGCGTTGAGCGCCAGCAGGTTGGTCTGGTCGGCAATATCCTTGATCAGCCCGGCAATTTTTCGGATGCTGTCGGAGCGTTGGGCCAGGTGATCGACCGTTTCGTTGAAAGTAGTCAGCTTGTCGCTGACCTGATGTACCTTGCTGACGATGTCGTGCATCTCGTTCAACGAAGCACGCGCCGTGGCCAAATTGGCGTCGGTGGAATGCGAAATCAGTTCAGTGGAATTCGAAACCTCCTGAATCGCCTGGATCGCCTCGCTGCTTGAGCCGAACACGACATTGGCAATTTCACCTTGCCGACTGGCCCGCTCCACCGTCGACGAAACGGTTTTCTTGACGACCACCGCCTCGCGGGCGATGTTGACGCTCATCTTGCGGACTTCGCTGATGATTTCCCGCATCTTGTCGGCAAAACGGTTGTAGGCCTCGGCCAGCGTGCGCAGTTCGTCGTGGGTGATGGTCGGCAGGTTGCGCGAGAAATCGCCCTCGCCACGGCCGATCTCGTCGAAGATCGTGGCGATCATGCGGATCGGGCGCAGGATCAGGTGACGAATATAGAGAATCTGGAGCACATTCCAGGACAAGGCGAAGACAGTCAGCCCGACCATCAGCAGCAAGCCATGATCCATGCCCTCGGAAATACGCTGCAAGGTCTCGGCACTGACGCCAGCCTTGCCCATTTCCTCTGCCACCATGCTTTTCTGCTGGAAATAAACCCCGAGATAAGCCAGATCGATGAAGAAGAGCAGCAAGAAACTCATCAGTTTCTTGGTCAGCGAATTCCAGAAGGTCCGCTCGTTCCAATCGTAGAGTCGCCGAAACATTTCCATAGATCTCACCTAGAAATACAAAATTTGCCGAATTCGACACCCCTTCTCACCCTACGTCAAGTAGGAATATTCCTGATCCGGCAGCAAGTTCCCCTTGCCAACGGAACTGGCACAATGCTGCATCGCATTTCACAGCGACAAATATAATTTCACATCGTGAAAATATATAGGCAACACACTGTTTAAATTAAATAATATTTCGTCTTATGTCTTATATAAGACTATTGCTGCTCCGCAAGAAAATCACTATACTTTCTGCTATCGACGCTGCACCATGAACATTCGGTTCAACGCCGCTATCCCCAAACCAAATTACCTGAGGAATTCACATGAGCACTCGCGAACAGCAAATCGCCGCCCTCGAAAAAGACTGGGCTGAAAACCCCCGCTGGAAAGGCATCAAGCGCGGTTACTCCGCTGCTGACGTCGTCCGTCTGCGCGGTTCTTTCCAGGTCGAGCACACCCTGGCCCGCCGCGGTGCCGAGAAGCTGTGGGATCTGGTCAACAACACCCCCTACGTCAACTGCCTGGGCGCCCTGACCGGCGGTCAAGCCGTTCAGCAAGCCAAGGCCGGCATCAAGGCCATCTACCTGTCCGGCTGGCAAGTTGCTGCCGACAACAACGAATACGCCGCCATGTACCCGGACCAGTCCCTGTACCCGGTTGACTCCGTGCCGAAGGTTGTCGAGCGCATCAACAACTCCTTCAACCGCGCTGACGAAATCCAGTGGTCCAAGAACATCAACAAGGGCGATGCCGGCCACGTGGAATACCACCTGCCGATCGTGGCCGACGCTGAAGCCGGTTTCGGTGGCGTGCTGAACGCCTACGAACTGATGAAGGCCATGATCCGTGCTGGCGCTGCCGGCGTGCATTGGGAAGACCAGCTGGCTTCCGTCAAGAAGTGCGGCCACATGGGCGGCAAGGTTCTGGTTCCGACCACCGAAGCTGTTCAGAAGCTGATCGCTGCCCGTATGGCGGCCGACGTCTACGGTGTGCCGACCCTGGTCATCGCCCGTACCGACGCTGAAGCAGCCGACCTGCTGACCTCCGACTACGACGAAAACGACAAGCCGTTCCTGACCGGCGAGCGCACTGCCGAAGGCTTCTACAAGACCCGCAAGGGCTTGGACCAGGCCATCTCCCGCGCCATCGCCTACGCCGACTACGCCGACCTGGTGTGGTGCGAAACCGGCACGCCGGATCTGGAATACGCCCGCAAGTTCGCCGAAGCCGTGCATAAGGTTCACCCGGGCAAGATGCTGGCCTACAACTGCTCGCCTTCCTTCAACTGGAAGAAGAACCTGGACGACGCCACCATTGCCAAGTTCCAGAAGGAACTGGGCGCCATGGGCTACAAGTACCAGTTCATCACCCTGGCTGGCATCCACTCCATGTGGTACAACATGTTCGATCTGGCCCAGGACTACGCTGCTCGCGGCATGTCGGCCTACGTCGAGAAGGTTCAGGAGCCGGAATTCGCTGCCCGCGACCGTGGCTATACCTTCGTTTCACACCAGCAGGAAGTCGGTACCGGCTACTTCGACGACGTCACCACCGTGATCCAGGGCGGCAAGTCCTCCGTCACCGCGCTGACCGGCTCGACCGAAGAAGAGCAGTTCCACTAAGCCACACACCGCTTTGAATTGCCGCCCGACCAGGGGGCAATCGAAGGCCGACACTCACGAGGTGTCGGCCTTTTTATTTGCGCGGCATTCGCCCCCTCTTTTTTCCCATGACACCGAACCGGCCGGGGCGACAGATTGCCGGTTTGATATTAGTCCCGGCCAGCCACCATTCAGCCCGACGCGGCCCCCTCCCGGGTTACCATAGCGCCTTCGTCTGAGCCTTGACCAACCTCCCGTGAATCAATTCTGGAATACGATCAGCCAACATATCGTTGCGCCCACCCGACTCAATGGGGTGCAACTTCTTGCGCTGTTACAGCCCTTCGGCCGCAGCATTCATTTACGCCGCCATGCCGCTTCGGTCATTGTTGCCCGCGTACAGCTCATTTCGGCCTTGTTCGCCCTGCTCGTCCCCTTGTGGTCCATCGTCGACATGCTGGTCTTCCCGGCAGCGATTGCCGGCAACATGCTCCTGCTGCGACTGGCTTCGGCCGGCGCCTTCGTCGCCCTGGCCTGGCCGCGCGAACTGTCGGCCACTTCTCCGTATCGCCAGGCATCCGGCCTGCTGCTGGCGATGCTGATGGTGCCGCCCCTGTTCTTCCTGCTCTCAATATGGATCATCGACCCGAGCGGCCTGAACAGCACGCAACAACTGGTCGCCCAGCTCTACACCTTCATGCCGACCATCGTTCTCGGCGGACTGGCGATCTTCCCGCTGACCGCGCTGGAAATCCTGGCTCTCTCGCTGCCCATCCTGCTCACGGCAATCGCCGGCATGCTGCTGGGTGGGGCTGAGTTCAGCCTGGCCCAGCACGGCGCCGCGCTGTGGTTCATGATGATGATGATCGGTGTTTCCATGTTCTCGGGCATGAGCCAATGCCACTACATGGCCACTCTCGTTCTCAAGGCCTTGTCCGATCCGCTGACCGGGGCCTACACCCGCCAGTCCGGCGGCGAGGCCCTCGACCTGATCTTCCGCCTCGGCAGCATGGCCGGCAAGCCGCTCAGCATCGTCTTTCTCGATCTCGACCACTTCAAGGCGATCAACGACAACTACGGCCACGACGCTGGCGATCGGGCTTTGCGCAACCTGACCGAGGGCATCAAGGTCAACCTGCGGCGCAGCGACATCCTGATCCGCTGGGGGGGCGAGGAATTCGTCGCAGTCCTGCCCGACACGCCGATCGCCAATGTCACCATGCTGCTCCATCGTCTGCACCAAGGCTTCGGCCAGCGCCCGGACGGTACGCCACTGACCGCTTCGATCGGCGTCGCCGAAAGCCTGAGCGACGCAGCGGACAACTGGCCAAAACTGATCAGTCTGGCCGATCAGCGTATGTATGAAGCCAAACGCCAGGGGCGCGACTGTGCCGTCCTGCCCGGCAATCTACGCATCGCACTGAGCGATACGCCAGCCTGAACAGCAGCGCCCTCCTACTGCCGACTCCCGACGGCATGGGGTCAGCGCTCGCACGGTACCGCGGTTTTCATTTTTCGGCTTTTTTCCCGGTCGACCGTAGCATTCGCCCGGAGCGACCGAGGGACGCCCAAAAAGCGCAGGCTGACGCCCAAAACCGGTGATTTTGCTCGGCGCGGGGCCCCGGCGTGAACAAAAACCTCACGGGCGCTCAGGCCGACGGCCGCGACCACATCCAGCCGAGGAGCGGCACGGCGACCAGCAGCGGGACGTAACGCCAGGGTTCGGGCAGGCCGAACCAGCCGCTGACGGCGCTGATCGCCATCAACCCGGCCGCCGTTCGCTTGGCCACCCGCGGAATCGCCCGATGGTCGCGCCAGGCGACGATGGCCGGGCCGACGGTGGGATGCGCCAACAGTCGCGCCTCCCATTCCGGATGCGAGCGGGCGAAGAAATAGGCGGCAAGAATCAGGAAAGGCGTCGTCGGCAGCAGCGGCAGCACCGCGCCAATCAGGCCGAGGGCCACCGAAACGAGGCCGAGCGCGCGATAGATCGGGGTCTTCATGGCGCGCTCAGCGCAGCTCCCAATAGCTCGGCCGGCTGTAGGTTTCCTTGAGCAGGTCGATGAACAGCCGCACCCGCAACGGCAAATGCCGGCGCTGCGGAAAGACGGCGTAGATGCCCATCGGCGGCGCCTGCCAGGCGTCGAGCACCGAGGTCAGCCGCCCCTCCTTGAGATCCTGCCCGACCTCCCACAGCGAGCGCCAGGCCAGGCCACGGCCGGCCAGCGCCCAGTCGTGCAGCACGGCGCCATCGTTGCATTCGAAAGCGCCATTGACCTTGATCGTATCGACCTGGCCACTGTCCGGATGGCGAAAGACCCAGCCACGCTGCTGGCCGAGCGACAGGCATTCGTGCGTCGCCAGATCGGCCGGTTCGCGCGGCACGCCGTGGGCGACCAGATAAGCCGGGCTGGCGACGACCATGCGGCGCATTTCGCCGAGACGGACGCTGATCAGGCTGGAATCGGTCAGTTCGCCGATGCGCACGGCGCAATCGATGTTTTCATTGACCAGATCGACCAGACGGTCGCTGAGATTCAAATTGACCCGGACCTCCGGGTTACCAAGCATGAATTCGCTCACCAGCGGCGCCACATGCAAACGGCCGAAACCCGACGGCGCGGACACCCGCAACTGCCCGCTGGCCCGCACGCTGCCCAGCGACACAGCCGCCTCGGCATTGGCCAGGTCGTTGAGCGTCTTCTGGCAATCCTCCAGAAACGCCTGGCCCTCGAAAGTAATCGTCAGCTTGCGCGTGGTGCGCAGCAATAGCTTCACGCCGAGCCGCGTTTCCAGCGCGTCGAGCCGTCGGCCGATAATCGCCGGCGTAACGCCCTCAATCCGCGCCGCAGCCGAGAGACTGCCCCGAGTAGCGGCCGAAACGAAGGCTTCTATCTGTTTCAGGCGGTCCATTTGATACCTAAAGTAAAAGATGAATTGATTCTAGCCGTCTTTCAAGTCTTATAGAAGAGTCATAGAATTCATCGCATCGCAGCATTCATTCATCCTTCACACAGGAGTTCCCCATGGCCCTCAACCTGCCCCAAGGCGTGCAAATCACCGGCCCGATCAAGCCGGGTTACGAATCCGTTCTGACCTTCGAAGCCCTCGAACTGGTCGCCAAGTTGCACCGCGCCTGCGAAGCTCGTCGCCAGGAACTGCTCAAGGCCCGCGTCGCCCGCCAGGCCCGCATCGACGCCGGCGAAATGCCCGACTTCCTGCCGGAAACCGCCCACATCCGCGCCGGCGACTGGAAGGTCGCCCCGGTACCGCCGGCCCTGCATTGCCGCCGCGTCGAAATCACCGGCCCGGTCGAGGCCAAGATGATCATCAACGCCTTCAACTCCGGCGCTGATTCCTACATGACCGACTTCGAGGACTCCAATTCCCCGAATTGGGACAACCAGATCCAGGGCCAGATCAACCTGTACAAGGCAATCCGCCGCGAACTGTCCTTCAAGGGCGAGAACGGCAAGGAATACAAGCTCAACGACAAGATCGCCACCCTGCAGATCCGTCCGCGCGGCTGGCACCTCGACGAGAAGCACGTGCTGGTTGATGGTCAACGCGTCGGCGGCGGCATTTTCGACTTCGCCGTCGTCTTCTTCCACAACGCCAAGGAACAGATCGCCCGCGGCGCCGGCCCCTTCTTCTACCTGCCGAAGATGGAAAGCCACCTCGAAGCCCGCCTGTGGAACGACATCTTCGTCATGGCCCAGGACCACATCGGCCTGCCCCAGGGCACCATCAAGGCCACCGTGCTGGTCGAAACCATCCTCGCCACCTTCGAGATGGAAGAAATCCTCTACGAACTGCGCGAGCACTCGGCCGGCCTCAACGCTGGTCGCTGGGACTACATTTTCTCGTGCATCAAGAAGTTCAAGAAGAACAAGGACTTCTGCCTGGCCCAGCGCGGCGCCATCACCATGGAAGTGCCCTTCATGCGCTCCTACGCGCTGGCTCTCGTGCAGGCCTGCCACAAGCGCGGCGCCCCGGCCATGGGTGGCATGTCGGCCCTGATCCCGATCAAGAACGACCCGGTCGCCAACGAAAAGGCCCTGGCCGGCATCCGTCACGACAAGACCCGCGACGCCAATGACGGCTACGACGGCGGCTGGGTGGCTCACCCGGGCCTGGTGCCGATCGCCATGGAAGAGTTCGTCAAGGTCCTCGGCGACAAGCCGAACCAGTTCGGCAAGCAGGTCGAAGGCAAGTTCGGCCCGGCCCAGTGGCTCGACTTCCAGCCGGAACAGCCGATCACCGAAGCCGGTCTGCGCAACAACATCAACGTCGGCATCCACTATCTGGGTAGCTGGCTGGCCGGCAACGGCTGCGTGCCCATCCACAACCTGATGGAAGATGCGGCCACCGCCGAAATCTCCCGCTCGCAGGTCTGGCAGTGGGTGGTTTCGCCGAAGGGCATCCTCGACGACGGCCGCAAGGTTACCGAAGACATGGTCCGCCCGATGATCGCCGAGGAACTGGCCAAGGTGAAGGCCACCGTCACCGCCCAGGGCGAAGACACGGCAAGCTACGACCAGGCCGCGGTCATCTTCGACAAGATGTCGCTGACCCCGGACTACCCCGAATTCCTGACCCTGCCGCTGTACGAGGCGATGGAGTAAAGCAGTACCCGGAACACGGTGCACAGACACCCGACTCCGACAGAGAAGCAGGACGAAAAGCGCCGGGGAAACCCGGCGTTTTTTTGTTGTCGCTGACGCGATTAAATGCTGCCGTCCGCTATTTGAGCACCGCGAACCGAGCCGCTTCCTACGATTCAAGCCCCACCATACCAGCCTCTGGATAGCGCTGGCCGGCGACCTCGGCCGGATCGAAAAGCCGATCAAGCTCGGCGATTTCCGACGAGTTCAAAGTGAGGTTGGCGGCCGCGGCATTTTGTTCGAGGTAGGCGATACGTCGTGTGCCCGGAATGGGGATGACGTGCGGATGTTTGGAGAGCAGCCATGCCAGGGCAACCTGGGCGTTGCTCAGGCGACGCGCCGAGGCGAAGGCAGCAAGTTGTTCAACGAGCAGCCGGTTGGCGTGTTCGGCTTCGCCCTGGAAACGCGGATTGGCTTTGCGGAAGTCGTTGTCGGCTAGCTCTTCCGGCTTGACGGTACCGGTCAGAAAAGCACGACCAAGCGGGCTGTAGGCGACGAAGCTGGTACCGAGCTCGGCGCAGGCGGTGAGCATGTCGCGCTCGGGATCACGCGTCCACAAGGAATATTCGCTTTGCACAGCGGCAATCGGATGCACTGCGCAAGCTTGCCGTAACGTCTTGACCGCAACCTCTGAAAGACCAATCTGGCGGACTTTCCCTGCTGCGACCAACTGGGCCATGGCACCCACCATTTCCTCGATGGGCACCTCCGGGTTGCGTCGATGGCAGTAATAGAGGTCGATCTGCTCAACGCCGAGGCGTTGTAGCGAGGCGTCGCAGGCGCTGCGAATGTAGGCCGGGCTGTTGTCGATGTGCCGCTCGTACTTGCCGGGTTCGCGGACAATGCCGAACTTGCTGGCAATCACCACCTGTTGCCGGCGCGTCGGGCCGCCTTCCTTGAGAAACCGGCCGATCAGGCTTTCGTTGTGGCCAAAACCGTAGGTGTCGGCGCTGTCGAAGAAATTGACACCGAGTTCGAGCGCCCGGGCCAGCGTGCGCAAGGACTCGGCATCGTCGCTGGCACCGTAGAACTCGCTCATCCCCATGCAGCCGAGTCCGATGGCGGAGACCGGCTGCTGCAGCGGACCCAAAAAGCGTGTTTGCATGTTGATGGTCCTTTACTGAACCGTGTAGCCGCCATCGATGGCAAAACCCTGACCGTTGATGTAGCTGGCGGCCGAGGAAAGCAGGAAGAGCACGGCGTTAGCGATTTCCTCGGGCTGACCGGGACGCCCAGCCGGGCTGGTCTTGAGTGTGGCTTCGAGATTTTCCAGACCGCCGAAACCGATTTCGGCCATCGGGGTCACGATAGGACCGGGATTGACCGCATTGACCCGGATGCCCTGCTGAAAACCTTCGAGCGCCGCACTGCGGGTCAGCCCGAGTACGGCGTGTTTGCTCGCCGTGTAAGGTGAAAAATTGGCGAAGCCGATCTGGGCCACGATGGAGGCGGTATTGACGATGGACCCGCCGCCGGTTTTCAGCATCGCAGCCATTTCATACTTGAGCGACCAGAACACGCCGTATACGTTGGCCTGCATGACTTCGGCGAAGTCGGCGCTAGTCAATTCATGAATGGGCGCCACCTTGCCCAGCACGCCGGCGTTGTTGAAGGCGCCGTCCAGTCGGCCAAAGTGGGCGACGGTCGTCGCCACGGCGTTCTCGATATCGGCTTCGACGGCGACATCGGTCCGGATGGCGATGGCGTCGCCGCCGGCAGCGCGGATCTGCGTCGCCAGATTTTCCAGCGCATCCAGACGGCGGGCGGCCAGCGCCACCCTGGCCCCGGCCCGGCCGAGCGCCAGGGCGGTGGCGGCGCCGATGCCGGACGAAGCGCCAGTAACGAGGATGGTTTTGCCCGACAGGTCGGCCAGAATATTTTGCATGTTGTTCTCCGTTGCAGGGTTGGGGATATGACAGCAAGCAGCCTACCCCCGGGCCAACTGTGCAAACAATCCGCATACTGCTTGATAGGCTATTGAGTTATTCTCATCAATCATGAATCCCGCCAGCCTTGCCGATCTCCAGTCATTTGCCGCCGTGGCGCGCTTGCGCAGCTTTCGCAAGGCGGCCACCGAACTGGGCGTTTCACCGTCTGCCCTGAGCCATGCCTTGCGCGGTCTGGAAACCCGGCTCGGTGTCCGTCTGCTCAACCGGACAACGCGCAGCGTGGCGCCGACCGAGGCCGGCCAACGCCTGCTCGACCGGCTGTCGCCCGCCTTGCAGGACATCCACGGTGCGCTCGACGAGGTCAATGCCTTCCGCGACTCGCCGCTCGGCACACTCCGCATCAACGCGCCGCGTGCCGCTTGCGAGCTGGTCCTGGCACCGATGCTCGGACGTTTTCTCGAAGCCAACCCGGGCATGCGCGTCGAATTGGTGGCCGAGGATGCCTTCGTCGATATCGTCGCCACCGGCTTCGATGCCGGCGTTCGCTTCGGCGAAAGTCTGCAGCAGGATATGGTCGCCGTGCCGCTCGGCCCGGCCCAGCGTTTTGTCGTGGTTGCCTCGCCCGAGTATCTGGCGGCGCACGGCACACCAGCTTGCCCGCGCGAATTGCAGCAGCACCGTTGCATTCGCATCCGTTTCCCCAACGGCAGCTTTTATCGCTGGGAATTTGCCCGCGGCAGCGAGCAGTTTGAAATCGAAGTCGACGGGCCGCTCGCTGTCGGCCAAATGCCGCTGATGATCACGGCCGCAGAACAAGGCCTCGGGCTGGCCTATGTTTATGCTCAGTATGCAGCGGTGCCGGTAGCCGACGGCCGGCTGAAAACCGTGCTTGACGACTGGTGCCCGGAAATCCCCGGCTTTTACCTGTACTACCCGAGCCGCAAGCTGATGCCGGCCGGCTTGAAAGCCTTTGTCGACATGCTGCGGGTATTGCCCAGACCCTGCCGGGACAATCCCGTGAGCAGCGAGGGCATCCGGGACGCAAGTGACCAATTGCTACGGTCAACCGGAAAAAATGGCCAAAAATGAAATCCGATTCATCACTTTTTCATGATATTCAAGGCCTTGGACGCTCCCGACTGCCACCAAAGTTGACCTCGATCAAACAACCTGCCATCTCTTAGTCAAATCGTATTAGTCCGGATTGTCCGAAATATTCCTTACGCCATAATCACGCACTGAAAAATTTCCCGCCCGGAAAACACTGCCGTGAACCTCAACGCAAAAGTCACTTTTTTTTTCGTCAGTATTTTTGCCGGCTTGCTGGCCGTGCTCATCGCCATCAGCCTTTATGCCTTCCGCAATTTCTCGATTGCCTCGGCGACCGATCACATCCGGACGGCTGGCGAAATCGTCCGCGTTCACCTGACGGAATCGATGATCAACGGCGTCATCGACAAGCGTGAAAACTTCCTGCGCCGGCTGGTTGAAGTCCAGGGGCTGAAATCGGCGCGGGTCATCCGCTCGCCGGAAGTCGAGAAACAGTTTGGCAAGGGGCTGGTCCGCGAGGTCGCCGTCGATGATCTCGAACGCCAGGTCATCGCGCAAGGCAAGCCCCGCTTCGAACTCGTCACCCAGGGCGACGAAACGCTGTTCCGCGGCGTCATTCCCTACATCGCCACGGCCAATGGCAACCCCAACTGCCTGCAATGCCACCAGGTCAGCGAAGGTGCCGTGCTCGGCGCGGTCAGCATGAGCATGTCGCTTGAAGCACTGAAGGGAAAAGCGCTGTTCACCGTCGCCGGCATCGGTGCCGCTGTCGCCATTTTTGCCCTCCTGCTCGTGCTGCTCCTGCGCCGCCTGCTACGCCCCATCTCGGACACCGCCATCGCCGTCGAAGAGGCCGTCCAGCGGGCCCTGCGCGGCGATTTCAAGGCGCATGTCGAGAAGAGGACCAACGACGAAATCGGCCAGATCGCAACCGACATGAACCGTCTGCTGACCTTCCTCGACGACGGTCTCAACCGTATCGGCACCAACGTCGCCCGCCTCACCGAACGCACCCCGGCCCCCGGTGAAAACCTGCTGACGGCGACCATCGAGATGGTCGACAGCCTGACCAAGGCGGCCCGCTTCAAGCAGGCCATCGAGGAAGACGAAGTCAAGATCGAGATCTACCAGCGCCTGGCCGGCGCCTTGCAGCAGGAATTCAGGCTCGATGCGTTTTCGCTCTACGAGGTCAGCACCAACAAGAAACAGATGAAAGCCATCATGGTCGACGGCGAAATAGCCGACACCTGCCGCTGGTGCGACCCGCAGATTCTCGTCCGCCCCGAAGGCTGCCGGGTCCGCCGCACCGGCCATATCGTCGACGGCATCTCCAGCCCGGAAATCTGCTACTCCTTCCAGCCGCCGGCCGAACTGGGCGAACGGCACCACGTCTGCTTCCCGGTCATCCAGTCCGGCGCCGTCGGCAGCGTCGTCCAGTTGGTCAGCACACCGGAAAATGCCGCCGACCTGCTCGCCAAGGTGCCCTTCATCAACGTTTACCTGCGCGAAACGGCGCCGGTCCTCGAAACCAAGCGGCTCATGGAAAACCTGCGCGACTCGACGCTGCGCGACCCGATGACCGGCCTCAACAACCGGCGCTTCCTTGAGGAATACGTCGAAACGCTGGTTTCCAGCGTGCAGCGCAAGCGCACCCATGCCGCCATCCTGATGCTCGATCTCGACTACTTCAAGATGGTCAACGACACCTACGGCCACGATGCCGGCGACGCCGTGCTGAAAGCCCTCTCGTCGCTGCTCAAGCAGTCGGTGCGTGCCTCCGACCTGGTCATCCGCTATGGCGGCGAGGAATTCCTCATCATCCTGATCGACAGCGAGGGCGAGGCGGCCGATAACGTCGCCGAGAAAATCCGCCTTGCCGTCGAAAGCCTCAAGGTCCAGATCGCCGGCATCACGCTGCAAAAGACCATTTCCATCGGCATCGCCGACTTCCCGACCGACAGCGACACCTTCTGGCAGGCCGTCAAGTTTGCCGACGTCGCGCTCTACCAGGCCAAGGAGACCGGGCGCAACCGCGTCGTCCGCTTCGACCCGGTCATGTGGACCGACAACAAGGAATATTGAGCGCGCCATCCGGTACAAAAAGTACAAGATAAAGCGACTTTTTCACCCGTTATCAAAACTTAACTGAGCCAATACACTGGCAGCCTTCTGATTCCTTCCGGAGGCTGCCCATGATTTCCGCCCTCTCCGCCCTGCTCGTTTTCCAGCTGGCCGGCGAAATCCTCGCCCGTTCCTTCAACCTGCCCATCCCCGGCCCGGTCATCGGCATGCTCATGCTCTTTGTCGCGCTCGTGCTGCGCGGCGGCCCCGGCGAAGAACTGCAGACGACCAGCCAGAACCTGCTGCAACACCTCTCGCTGCTCTTCGTACCGGCCGGCACCGGCATCATGGTCCATCTCCACCGCGTCTCCGACGAATGGCTGCCGCTGCTCGTCTCGCTGCTGGCCAGCACATTGGCCACCCTCGTCGTCACCGCGCTGGTCATGAAGCTCTGCCAGCGGCCGCCGGCCGCCACGGGAGAAACGCCATGACGCAGGAAATCAGCCAGATCTGGGTCTACCTCTCGGCCTCGCCGCTGCTCGGGCTGACCATCACGCTGCTCGCCTACCAGGCCGCCTTCGCGCTCTACCGGCGTTCCGGCAACAACCCGCTGGCCAACCCGGTGCTCATCGCCGTTTTCATTTTGGTGCTGTTTTTGACGTTGACCGTAACATCGTACGAAACCTACTTCGCCGGCGCCCAGTTCGTGCATTTCCTCCTCGGCCCGGCCACCGTGGCGCTCGCCGTGCCGCTCTACACCCAGTTCAAGCGGGTTCGCTCGATGTTGCTGCCGGTGCTCGCCGGGTTGCTCGCCGGCAGCCTGACGGCCATCGTCTCGGCCGTGCTGGTTGCCCGCCTGCTCGGCGCCAGCGCCTCGACCCAGCTCTCGCTCGCCCCCAAGTCGGTGACGACACCGATTGCCATGGGCATCGCCGAACGCATCGGCGGCATCCCGTCGCTGACCGCCGTGCTGGTCATCGTCACCGGCATCCTCGGCGCCGTTGGGGCACGCTTCGTGTTCGACGCCATGAAGGTGCGCGATCCGGCCATCCGCGGCTTCGCCATCGGCATCGCCTCGCACGGCATCGGCACCGCCCGCGCCTTCCAGGTCAACGAGCAGAGCGGCGCCTTCGCCGCCCTGGCCATGGGCATGAACGGCGCACTGACCGCCCTGCTCGTGCCCTGGATTGCCACTTATCTCATGAATATAGGGTAAGTACCTATGGCCGATGCGACGCGGGCGGCGAAGAATTTGGCCATGCTCATGCGTACCCCTTCTCCGCAGCCGAAACACACCCGCCTCTGGCTCGCGCCCTACGTCGCCATCGGCATTTTCGCCCTGGCCATGCTGGTCCTCACCGGCCTGCTCCAGTGGCGAGAACTGGATACCGCGCGCTCGGCACTCGAAGCCGACATGCACTGGGCGGAACGGACCATCGAAAACCGCCTGCATGCGCACCAGGACTTTCTCGCCGAACTCGGCCGCGAGCAGGAATTCAAGCAGCTGACCTACGAGTCCTTCCAGGTCAAGGCTGCCCGCTACGCCAACGACACACCGGAAATCCAGGCCATCATCTGGGTCGACATCGACGGCAAGGTCGAATGGGTGGCGCCCAATGAAGCGACGGCCGTCTTCGTTGGCGAACAACTCGGCGGCGAGCGCCTGGCCGCCCTGCAGGAAGCCCTGCGCGTGCGCAGCACGGTGGTTTCTGCGGATTACCGCGATGCCACGCAGCGCCCGGCCCACGACATCATTTACCCGGTCCAGCGCAGCAGTGCCGACATCGGCGCCTTCATCGCCCTGGAGTCGCTGGAAACCCTGCTGCGCTCGACCCTGCCGACGGTGTTCACCACGCGCTACAGCCTGACCCTCGTCGATGCCAAGAATCGCGAGGTCTTCAGCAATTCGTCGATCAAGCCGACCGACCGCAAGGTCTCCGGCCAGATCAGCATCGACCTGCCCAACAACCGCCTCGACCTCAACATCGTCGCCTACCGGGTCGGCGGCGCCTGGCTGCCCTTCGTGCCGGCAGCACTGATCATCATCCTGACCCTGATCGCCTCCGTCACGCTGATCCAGTTGCGCCGCCATGCCCGGCATCGTGCCGAAACCGAGGAAGAACTGCGTACCGCCTACGCTTTTCGCCAGGCCATGTCGCAATCGCTGATCACCGGCCTGCGCGCCATCGACCTCGAAGGCCGCATCACCTTCGTCAACGCCGCCTTCTGCCGGATGACCGGCTTCGAGGAAAGCGAACTGGTCGGCATCAAGCCACCCTACCCCTACTGGCCGGACGAGGAATTCGACAAGCTCGAGCACAACATCGACACCGCCCTGGCCGGCAAGGCCCCGGCCGGCGGCTTCGAGATGCGCATCATGCGCAAGAATGGCGAGCGCTTCGACGTCCGCCTCTATTTTTCCCCGCTGGTCGGCACCAATGGCCAGCAGATCGGCTGGATGGCCTCGATGAACGACATCACCGAGCCGAAGCGGGTGCGCGTCGAACTCGAACGGGCTCACGAACGTTTCGTCACCGTCATCGACGGTCTCGACTCGGCCGTCCATGTCGCCGACGTGCAGACCGGCGAAATCCTCTTCGCCAACCGGGCCTTCCAGAGCATTTTCGGCTTCGATGCGGTCGGCCATAACTCGGCCCAGATCACGGCCGCCTGCCGACCGGCCAACGAATGGCTGCACCACGATCCTGCCACGCTGAAAGCCGACGACCTGCCCTGCGAACTGTTCGACGGCGAACTCCAGCACGCCCTGTCCGGCCACTGGTATCACCTGCATGAGCGCGCCATCCGCTGGGTCGACGGACGCACCGTGCGCGTCCAGATCGCCGCCGACATCACCGACAAGAAGCACATCGAAGAGGTCAATCTGCAGCAGCAAAAGCGCCTCGAACAAACCTCGCGCCTGATCACCATGGGCGAAATGGCCTCCTCGCTGGCCCACGAACTCAACCAGCCGCTGTCGGCCATCGCCAATTACTGCGCCGGCTGCGTCAAGCGCATGCAGGCCGGCAACTACAAGCTCGACGACCTGCTCGCCGCGATGCAGAAGGCCTCCAGCCAGGCCGAGCGGGCCGGCAAGATCATCCGCCGCATGCGCGACATGGTGAAGAAGGGCGACCCCAACCGGCAACCCATCGCCCTCGAGGAACTGGTCGACGAAACGCGCGCCTTCGCCGACATCGAGGCCCAGCGGACCGGCACGCAAATCATTGTCCACCTGCCCGACAATTTGCCCAAAATCGTCGTCGACCGCATCATGATCGAGCAAGTGCTGCTCAATCTCCTGAAGAACGGCATCGAGGCGATGAACGACGTGCCGGTCGAACGTCGCCTGCTGACCCTGCAGGCCCAGCAGGTCGACGAGCGGATGCTGGAAATCACCGTGACCGACCAGGGGCATGGCCTGGCCGAGGAAGACATCGAAAAGATTTTTGCCCCCTTCTACACGACCAAGCCTGAAGGCATGGGCATCGGCCTGGCCATCTGCCGGTCGATCATCGAGTTCCATCAGGGTCGGCTATGGGTGGCTCCGCGGCGCGAGGGTGGTACTGTGTTCCACTTCACCGTGCCGATCGAAGAAATTGGCGACGAGAAAGGCGAGATGAGCAATGACTGACCAGACGCAAACGATCTACGTCGTCGATGACGACGAAGCCATGCGCGACTCGATGACCTGGCTGCTCGAAGGCGAAGGCTACCTCGTGGCCTGCTTCGACTCCGCCGAGAGCTTCCTCAAGGCCCGCCACGACGAGATGCGCGGCTGCCTCGTGCTCGACGTGCGGATGCCGGAAATGAGCGGCCTCGAACTGCATGAAAAACTCGACGCCCTCGGCTCGCAGTTACCGGTCATCTTCGTCACCGGCCACGGCGACGTGCCGATGGCCGTCTCGGCCCTGCAGCGCGGCGCCTGCGACTTCATCGAAAAGCCCTTCCACGACGAAGACCTGCTCTCGCGCATCCGCCGCGCCCTTGAGCTGGACTGCCAGCTATCGGCCCGCCGCCAGCGCGACGGGGCGATCAGCCACCGCCTCGATCAGCTGACCCAGCGCGAAAGCGAGGTCATGAAACTGGTCGTCGCCGGCAAGCTCAACAAGCAGATCGCCGACGAACTGAACATCAGCATGAAGACCGTCGAAGCCCACCGGGCAAGGGTTATGGAGAAAATGGGCGTGCGCACCCTGGCCGAACTGGTCAAGGCCGTGGTGACGCTCGATTAGGCGGCCTCACCGCCGGCCGGTCAAAGCGGAATGATGTCGTCGCCGCCGGCGCCGAAGCGGCCTTCGTAGTGCTTGAGCTGGCGGATTTCCTTGCGGCGCAGGAGCTTTTCCTGGACCTTGGCCGGCAGGTCGGTGAACATGATCAGATCCTTGGCGATCAGCAGTTCGATGGTGTCCTCGATGACCCGCACGAAATCGCGGTCCAGTTCGTCCAGCTCATTCTGCCGCCAGCGTTCGTGAATGAACTGCAAGACTTCGGGATGATCGGCCGGCAGGGCTTCGCGGGCCTCGCCGAGGGGCATGGGATGCAATTCGCAAATTTTGCCAGCGCTATCTCTCGCCACGTACAGCATGCCCGTTCCTTTCTTGAATGATCGTCCAAGTCTGCATGAGACGATCCTTATTTGCAATTGAAGGCGCCGAATCTCGCCTCATCAGTAATTCTTGACCGGTGCCTTGATCGGCATTTTGGGCTTGCCAAAATAGCTGGCTGGCGGCGCCTTGAAGGTTGAAGGCTGGCGCTTGTTGGTGACCACGATCCGGGCCGACTGCTGCTGCGGCTTCTTGCGGCTGGCCGTGATTTCCATCGCCGCCGCCCGGACCGGCTGTGCCCCATCCATTTCGGCGCGCACGATGCGCATCCGTTCGGTCGCGATGCGCTTGTCGATGACGGACGTCGACATGCCCCGTTCGACCAGCGTTTCCCGCATGTTGAGCAGTTCTTCCAGGGCCTTCGAGCTGCGCATCGAACGAACCGGCTGCCCCCATTTTTCCTTGGGCTGGCTGACCGCAATGTTGAACTCCTCGGGATTGCTCACCATGCGCGCCAGTTCCAGCCGCTCCTGGCGCATCGCCCACTCCAGCGCGCCATCGCCCCAGTCGTTTTTCGGCGTCCGGTCGGCGCCTTTCTCGATGAGTTGCCGGGCCAGATCCTGATGCCCTTCATACACCGCCATCATCAGCACGCTCGAGCCGTTGCTGCTCTGGGCGTCGATGTCCGCCCCCTGGTCGATCAGGTACCGGGCCACCTCGGCGTGCCCGGCGAACACCGCGTAATGCAGCGCCGACCACTGCCGCTTCGGCGCATTGATGCGCGCCCCGCGTTCGAGCAGCCAGGTGACGACCGCCAGATTGCCGCGCCACGCCGCCAGGGCAATGGCCGACTCGCCATTGGCGTTGAGCTTGTTGATGTCCGCCCCGCGCGACAGGAAGAGGCGCATGAGATCAAGCTTGCCCTCCCAGGCGCCGATCATCAGGCCGGAGCCGACCCGGCTGCCCATGAAATCGGGCGGCATGCCGGCATCGAGCCAGCGCTCCGCCTGGCCGACATCGCCCAGTTCCATGCTGACGCTGAACGCCACGGGGTCAGGCAGCGCCGAAAAAACCGGCGTCGCAGGCGCCAGCAAAAACCCCATCACGCTTATCATGGCAAGCCGTCGTTTTACTGTCAGTCTCATTGAGTTTCCCTTGCCTCGAGCCAGCGCCCATTTTCTCATGACCCGCATCGATTACCGGCTTTTTGCGGCGCTGGCGCTGTCCTTGCTGCTCCACTTCCTGCCGCTGCTGGCGAATGTCAATTTTGGCCAAAATTTCCGGTCGACCGTAGCACCGCTCACCGCCGAGCTGCGCCCGCCGCCAACCGCCCCCGCCACGCCGCCGCTGAGCCTGCCCGAACAACCCGAGCCAAGCGCCGAGCCGCCCCCGAAGGCAGCCCGGCCGGCACCACCGAAACCAGCCAAGCAAACCACCGCCCCGGCCGCAAAAACCTGGACCCAGGCCGTCCGCGAGCACCTAAAGAAACTCGATGCCGCCGATCAGTTCTACCCGGCCGAAGCCATCGCCCGCGGCCTCGAAGGTGAAGTTCTCGTCCTCCTCGTCATCGACGAAAGCGGCAAGGTCGGCGCCGCCCGCGTCGAACAGGGCAGCGGCCACCCTCTGCTCGACGCCGCCGCCCTGCGCGCCGTCCGTTCGCTGCAATCGCTGCCGGCCGACGCGCCGCGCCAGGTCGTCCTGCCGGTACGCTTCCGGCTGCGTTGATCGGCGGGCGGATCGCCCTTTTCGATTCATAAGCTCAGCAATTTTTCTCGCTTCGTCGCCTCCGGGCCGCCCGCTACATTTCCTCCACCACCCTACCGAGAGGAATATGTCATGCACTTCGAAGCACTTCGCCCCCTGTTCGTCGCCACCGTTCTATCGACGCTGGCCATTACGGCGCACTCCGCCGACATCGATCTGCTCAACGTCTCCTATGACCCGACACGGGAACTGTATCAGGCGTTCAACCCCGAGTTTTCACGCTACTGGAAGGAAAAGACCGGCGACAACGTCACCGTCAGGCAATCGCACGGCGGGGCTGGCAAGCAGGCGCGGGCGGTGATCGACGGGCTGGAAGCCGATGTCGTCACCCTGGCCCTGGCTTACGACATCGACGCCATCGGCGAAAAGACCGGCAAGCTGCCCAGGGACTGGCAGAAGCGACTGCCGCACAACAGTTCGCCCTACACCTCGACGATTGTCTTCCTGGTCAAGAAAGGGAACCCCAAGGGCATCAAGGACTGGGGCGATCTGGTCAAACCCGGCGTCGAGGTCATCACGCCGAACCCGAAGACGTCCGGCGGTGCCCGCTGGAACTACCTGGCCGCCTGGGGCTTTGCGCAGCAGAAATACGGCAGCGAGGAGAAAGCGCGCGAATTCGTCAAGAATCTGTACGGCCACGTCCCGGTGCTCGATTCCGGCGCCCGCGGCGCGACCAACACCTTCGTCCAGCGCGGCATCGGTGACGTTCTGCTGGCCTGGGAAAACGAAGCTTTCCTGTCGATCAGTGAACTGGGGCCGGACAAATTTGAAATCGTCGTACCCTCGGTTTCCATCCTGGCTGAACCGCCGGTCGCCGTCGTCGACGGCAACAGCCGCAAACACGGCACGGGAAAGGTCGCCGAGGCCTACGTCAAATACCTGTATTCGCCGGTCGGCCAGAAACTGGCTGCCCGACACTATTACCGCCCGATCAAGCCCGAACTCGCCGACCCCGCCGATGTCGCCCGCTTTCCCAAGCTGGACCTGATCGGAATCGACGCTCTTGGCGGCTGGCAGGCCGCGCAGAAAAAGCATTTCGCCGATGGCGGCGTCTTCGATCAACTGTATCGCCGCTAAGCCATGAAACACACGGTCCTGATCGTGCCGGGCTACCTCGGGAGCGGTCCGGCCCACTGGCAAAGCTGGATGCAGCGTCAGCTCCCGGATACCCGACGGATAGCCGGTGTCGACTGGCAACGGCCGGTGCTTGGTCACTGGGCCGACCGGGTAGACGCGGCCATCAAGCGGGCGGACGGGCCGGTCTGGCTGGTAGCCCACAGCTTCGGCTGCCTCGCCGCGGTGATGGCGGCAGCGCTCCGTCCGGAGCGGATTGGCGGCGCACTGCTCGTCGCCCCGGCCGATCCAGAGCGATTCTCCGCGCAGGGCTTCCGCTCGGGCGACGAAGGCAGCATCGCCAGTTGGCTCTACGACAACCGCCTGCGCTGCCCCAGCCTGCTCGTCGCCAGCACCAACGATCCCTGGCTGAATTTCGCCAGCGCCGCCTACTGGGCAGAGCGCTGGGGAAGCCGACTGCACAGCCTGGGCGCATCCGGGCACATCAATGTCGATTCGGGTTTCGGCCCCTGGCCGAAAGGTCTGGCCATGCTGCGCGCACTGCAGTCAGCGCAGGGCAGTTTCCTGGTCGGCGAGTTGGCCATCAGCGCTTAGCCTATTTATGAATATCAAAATCATTTTTTATTAGTTTGGGTGCTAAGCCTTCTTTCCTACACTTGGGCATTCACTCAATCCGGAGTTTTTTATGTCAAATTTCGACACCTGTGGCCGACTGCTTCGGCGCAGCATGGCAACCGTCGCCGTCCTGACGGCCGGTAGCGCGTTCGCCCAAACGGCCATTCTCAACGTTTCCTACGACGTTTCGCGCGAGCTGTACAAGGAAATCAACCCGGCCTTCGTCGCAGCCTGGAAGCAGCAGGGCGGCGCCGACATCACCGTCAACCAGTCGCACGGTGGCTCGTCGAAGCAGGCCGGCGCGGTGATCGGGGGGCTGGAGGCCGACGTGATCACGATGAACCAGTCGCCGGACATCGACATTCTGGTCGAACGCGGCGGGCTGGTCGTCTCCGACTGGCGCAAGCAGTTCCCGCATGACGCGACGCCTTACACGACGACCTCGGTCTTTCTGGTCCGCAAGGGCAATCCGAAGAACATCAAGGACTGGAACGACCTGACCCGCGCCGGCCTGCAGGTCATCGTGCCCAACCCGAAAACCTCGGGCAATGGCCGCTACACCTACCTTGCCGCCTGGGGCTACGCCCTCGACAAGAGCGGCAACGAGGCTGGCGCCAGGGATTTCGTCAGCAAGCTGTTCGCCAACGTGCCCGTGCTCGACGGCGGCGGCCGTGGCGCGACGACCACCTTCACCCAGCGCGACGTCGGCGATGTGCTGGTGACCTTCGAGAACGAGGCCATCCTGATCGCCCGGGAAGTGGGCAGCAACCAGTTCGACATCGTCTACCCGTCGCTGTCGATTGATGCGGCGGCGCCGGTGGCGGTAATCCAGAAGGTGTCGGCCAAGCGCGGGACGGAGAAGCTGGCCAAGGCTTACCTCGACTTCCTGTACACCCCGGCCGGCCAGGAGATCATCGCCAGACACAACTTCCGCCCACGTGACCCGCTGGTGCTGAAGAAACATGCCGCAAAATATCCGGCGATCCGGACCTTCAGCGTCGAGCAGAAGCTAGGCGGCTGGGCAGCGGTGAAGAGGGCGCACTTTGCTGACGGGGCGATTTACGACCAGATCACCGCCAGAAAATAATGTCGACCGTAAAAACCTTCCGCGTCCTGCCCGGCTTCAACCTGACGCTCGGCTATACCCTGGGCTACCTGTCGCTGCTGATCCTGATTCCGCTGTCGGCGGTCTTCCTGAAGACTGCCGAGCTGAGCTGGGCTGAGTTCATCGATGTCGTCAGCGCGCCGCAGGTGGTCGCCACCTACCGGCTCTCATTCGGTGCGTCGCTCCTGGCGGCGGCGATCAACGCCGTGTTCGGGTTGATGCTGGCCTGGGCGCTGGTCCGCTACAGCTTTCCCGGCAAGAAGGTTGTCGATGCGCTGGTGGACCTGCCCTTCGCGCTGCCGACTGCCGTCGCCGGCATCGCGCTGACCGCGCTCTACGCCAAGAACGGCTGGCTCGGCCAGTATCTCGAACCGTTCGGCATCAAGGTCGCCTTCACGCCGGTCGGCGTGCTCGTGGCGCTGGTCTTCATTGGCCTGCCCTTCGTCGTGCGTACCGTGCAGCCGATTCTTGAAGACCTCGACACCGAACTCGAAGAAGCCGCGGCCAGCCTCGGCGCGCAGCGCTGGCAGACCTTCCGCCACGTCATCCTGCCCATCCTGCTGCCGGCATTGCTGACCGGCTTCGCGCTGGCCTTCGCCCGCGCCGTCGGCGAGTACGGCTCGGTCATCTTCATCGCCGGCAACCTGCCCTACGTCTCGGAAATCACGCCGCTGATGATCATCACCAAGCTTGAGCAGTACGACTATCAGGGCGCGACGGCCATCGCCTCGGTGATGCTCGTCTTCTCCTTCATCCTGCTGCTCATCATCAACGGCCTGCAGGCATGGACCGCCAAACGCACCGGGAGGGATCGCTAATGGCCGGCGCAACAACCCTGCATCTGAGCGGCAATCATGCTGCCCGCTTCGAGAGCAAGGCAGCGACCAGCGAAACACCGCTGGTCAAATGGACCATCCTGGCCATTGCCCTGAGCTTCTTCGTGATTTTTCTGCTCATGCCGCTGATCGCGGTGTTTGTCGAAGCCTTGCGCAAGGGCTGGGAAACCTACGCCACGGCGCTGGTCGATCCCGACGCCCTGTCGGCGATCAAGCTGACGCTGCTGGCGGCAGCAATCTCGGTGCCGCTCAACCTCGTCTTCGGCGTCGCCGCGGCCTGGGCGATCGCCAAGTTCGAGTTTCGCGCCAAGCAGTTCCTGGTCACGCTGATCGACCTGCCGTTCTCGGTCTCGCCGGTCATCGCCGGCCTCGTCTTCGTGCTCATCTTCGGTGCCCAGGGCTGGTTTGGTTCCTGGCTGTCCGACAACGACATCAAGATCATCTTTGCCGTGCCGGGCATCGTGCTGGCTACCGTCTTCGTCACTTTCCCCTTCATCGCGCGTGAGCTGATCCCGCTGATGCAGGCGCAAGGCAAGGAAGAGGAAGAGGCGGCCGTGGTCCTTGGCGCCAAAGGTTGGCAGGTGTTCTGGCATGTCACGCTGCCCAACATCAAGTGGGGCCTGATGTACGGCGTGATCCTGACCAACGCCCGGGCGATGGGCGAGTTCGGCGCGGTCAGCGTCGTCTCCGGCCACATTCGCGGCCAGACCAACACACTGCCGCTGCACGTCGAAATCCTCTACAACGAATACATGTTCTCGGCGGCCTTCGCCGTGGCCTCGCTGCTGGCCTTGCTGGCCCTGGTCACGCTGGTCATCAAGAACTGGGTCGAGCATCAGGCGGCCCGCGCCTACCGGGAAACCCAGGAATCCGCATCATGAGCATTCAAGTCAGAAACATCCACAAGCAGTTCGGCAGCTTCACCGCGCTGAACGACATCAGCCTCGATTTCCCGACCGGCGAGCTGGTCGCCCTGCTCGGCCCCTCGGGCTGCGGCAAGACGACGCTGCTGCGCATCATCGCCGGGCTCGAGCAGGCCGATGCCGGCCACGTTCTGCTCGACGGCGAGGACGCTTCCGGCACCCACGTCCGCGAGCGCCAGGTCGGCTTCGTCTTCCAGCATTACGCGCTGTTCAAGCACATGACGGTGTTCGACAACGTGGCGTTCGGCATGCGCATGAAACCGCGCGGTCAACGCCCCTCGGAGGCCAAAATCCGCACCAAGGTGCATGAGCTGCTCAATCTCGTGCAACTCGACTGGCTGGCCGACCGCTTCCCGTCGCAACTCTCCGGCGGCCAGCGCCAGCGCATCGCGCTGGCCCGGGCGCTGGCGGTGGAACCGCGGGTGCTGCTGCTCGACGAGCCGTTCGGCGCGCTCGATGCCAAGGTCCGCAAGGAACTGCGCCGCTGGCTGCGCAAGCTGCACGACGAGCTGCACATCACCTCGATCTTCGTCACCCACGACCAGGAGGAAGCGCTCGAAGTCGCCGACCGCGTGGTGCTGATGGATCACGGCAAGGTCGAGCAGATCGGCACGCCGGAGGAGGTCTACCGCCATCCGGCGACGCCGTTCGTCTATGGCTTCCTCGGCTCGGTCAATCTGTTCCACGGCCGGGTCGACGGGGACTCGGTGCGCGTCGGTGACGACACTTTGCCGCATGAGCCGCATGACTTCGCGCCTGGCGCCGAGGTCGTCGCCTTTGCCCGGCCACACGAACTGGATATCGACACTGATCCGGCGTCGACCGCTGGCATTGCCGCCCGCATCAACCGCATACTGGCCTTCGGCGTCACCGCCCGGATCGAGCTTGATGGCGTCAATGGGGCGACGGGCCAGCATTTCGAGGTCGAAATCACGCGCCAGCGCGTCCTTGAACTCGGCGTGCAGGAAGGGCAGGCGGTACGTCTCGTCCCCTCCCGCCTGAAGGTATTTGAACGCGAAGGAGCGTCCGCATGAATTTCCAGCAACTGCGCATCCTCCGCGAGACGGTACGCCACAACTTCAACCTGACCGAGGTTGGCAATGCGCTATTCACCTCGCAATCCGGCGTCTCCAAGCACATCAAGGACCTCGAGGACGAACTCGGCGTCGAGCTGTTCGTGCGCAAGGGCAAGCGCCTGCTCGGCCTGACCGATCCGGGCAAGGATCTGATGGTTCTGGTCGAACGCATGCTGCACGATGCGCGCAACATCAAGACCTTGGCCGAGCAGTACAGCCAGCGCGACGTCGGCCAACTGACCATCGCCGCAACGCACACGCAAGCACGCTACGCGCTGCCCGGGGTGGTCGCCGAGTTCAAGAAAATCTTTCCGCGCGTGCATTTGAAGCTGCATCAGGGCAGCCCGCAGGAAATCGTCAATCTGCTGCGCGAAGGCGAGGCCGACATCGGCATTGCCACCGAGGCTCTGACCGAAGAACACGAAGCGCTGGCGACTTTTCCCTATTACCGCTGGCACCACAGCCTCGTGGTGCCGACCGGACATCCCTTGCTGGCCATTGGCCAGCCCAGCCTGGAGGCCATCGCCGAGTATCCGGTCATCACTTACCACGAGGGCTTTACCGGCCGGGCGAGAATCGATCGCGCCTTTGCCGAAGCCGGCGTCGCTCCCGATGTCATCATGTCGGCCCTCGACGCCGACGTCATCAAGACTTACGTCGAACTGGGCCTGGGCATCGGCATCATTGCCTCGATGGCTTTCCACCCCAAACGCGACGACGGGCTGGTACTGATCGACTGCCAGCACCTCTTTCCGGAGAACACGACGCATATCGCCATACGCCGCGGCCACTATCTGCGCGGCTTTGCCTACCGCTTCATCGCATTGTGCGCGCCGGAACTGAGCGAGAACACGGTCAAGGCATCAATGGCGCAACTCGGGCGCGGGGGTGACGATCTTTGATCGCGGGGCGAAGCAAGCCCCGCAAGATTCCGTTTTTGGCCGAATTTTCCGGTTGACCGCAGGATTGTGGCTGGTGCGCCTCCGGTTGTCTTGATCGACTGGCGCCTCCCTTCTCTCATCACTCAGCCCATGGATTTGATAAGACCGGTTGCCAAACAACTATGACTTTCGTCATAATCGATACGCATTCCCCCCCGGCGGTCCTGCTCACATGAAAAAAACAGAAGTTAGGCAATTGGCGCGTGGCATCCTGACCGAGGGACGGCACCGATTTGGCGCCATGCTCGGAATCGTTAGCCAAATTCACAATGGAACCTACGGAATTTTTGCCGCCTCGTCCGCCACAGGTATTCCCGAAGCCGGCGACCGTTATCCACTAGCTGCTGTTTATTGCAGGGAAGTTGTCGAGTGCGGGCACACCGTTGCGATCACCGAGATAAACGGCGAGCAGGGAATGCGCCTGCACCCCTTGTACGATGCCATCCCCTGCGAGTTCTATATCAGCTCGCCGATTTTCGTTGGTGGCGAGGTATGGGGAACCTTGAATTTCACGAGCTTCACAAAGCGCGACGCCCCATTTTCGGTCGAGGATATCGCCTACAACGAAGCTAACGCGATGAAAATTGCCGCGGCGATCACGAGCGCCGAACGAAGTTAAGCCGGCATCCGGCACGGGCACAACAAGCCCTCCGGGAACGAGGCAATTTTGGCCAATTTTTCCGGTTGACCGTGGAAACCTGCCTCACGGCACCAAACTCGCTCAGATCGCCCCGTCAGCCCGTAGCGCCGCGATGCGTTCCGCCGCATAACCCAGCCCGGCCAGCACCTCATCGGTGTGCGCCCCCAATTCCGGCCCGATCCACTCGGTGCCGCCCGGTGTCTCGGACAATTTTGGAACGATGCCCGGCATCTTGAATTCCTTGCCGTCCGGCAGCCGGGCCGATTCGAACATCCGGCGGGCGATGAATTGCGGGTCGGCGAACATGTCGACGGCCGAATAGACGCGCGACGACGGGACTTCGGCGGCGGCCAGAATCGTCAGCACCTCGGCCTCGTCGTGTTCGGCGCACCAGCGGTCGATCAGTGCGTAGATTTCGTCGCGCCGGGCATCGCGGCCGGCGTTGTCGGCCAGCGTCGGGTCGTCGGCCAGATCGGCGCGGCCGATGGCGTGCATGAAGCGCTTGAAGATCGCATCGCCGTTGGCGCCGATGGTGACGTGCTTGCCATCCTTGGTCGTGTGCGTGTTGGACGGCGTGATGCCGGGCATGATGTTGCCGGTGCGTTCGCGGACGAAGCCGAAGACGTCGAATTCCGGGACCAGCGATTCCATCATCGCGAACACCGCCTCGTAGAGCGCGACATCGACCACCTGCCCGGCCCCGCCATTGACTTCCTTGTGGCGCAACGCCATGAGCGCGCCGATGGCGCCCCACAGCGCGGCAATCGAGTCGCCGATGGAAATGCCGGTACGCACCGGCGGCCGGTCGGGGAAGCCGGTGATGTAGCGCAGGCCGCCCATCGACTCGCCGACCGCGCCGAAGCCCGGCTGGTCCTTGTACGGCCCGCTCTGGCCGAAGCCGGAGAGGCGGACCATGACCAGCCCCGGGTTGTCGGCCTTGAGCTGCTCCCACGACAGACCGAGTTTTTCCAGCACGCCGGGGCGGAAGTTCTCGACCAGGATGTCGGCCCCGGCGATCAGTTGGCGGACGAATTCGCGGCCTTCCGGGTGCTTGAGGTTGGCGGTCACCGACTTCTTGTTGCGCGCCTGGACGTACCACCACAGCGACATGCCTTCGTACAGCTTGCGCCACTTGCGCAGCGGATCGCCGCCGTCGGGCGATTCGACCTTGATGACCTCGGCGCCGAACTCGCCCATGATCCGCGTGCAGAACGGCCCGGCGATCAGCGTGCCGAGTTCGACGACCTTGAGGCCGGCCAGCGGTTTCTGAACCGCGCTTTGTTGCCCCTCGCTCATTGCGGCTCCCAGTGTTCGATTTTCAATTTTTGCCCAAAAATCCGGTCGACCGTAGCAATCACCGAGGCCGGTGCGCCGCTCGTCGCCATGGTCAGCCGGCCAGCGCCGCCACCCAATAGATTGCCCGCCGCCAACAGCCGCTCCAACTGACGCGCCACCGGCTCGCCGGTATCGAGCAGCACGGTCCCCGCCGGCATGCGCCGGGCAATCGCCGCCGACACGCAGGGGTAATGCGTGCAGCCGAGCACCACGACATCGGCCGCCGCAGCCGCCAGCGGCGCCACGAAGGTATCGAGCAGGGCCGCCACCGCCGGGCTGTCCGGACCCTCGGCCTCGATCGCCTCGGCCAGCCCCGGGCACGGCTGGGCGATGACCCGATGGCCGTTGGCGTGGTTGCCGACCAGGCGCTGAAAGCGCTCGCTGGCCAGGGTCCGCGTCGTCGCCAGGACGCCGATGACGCCCGTTTTGGTCAGTCCGACCGCCGGCTTGACGCCCGGCTCGAGCGCCACCACCGGCACCGCAATCGCCGCCCGGATCGCCTCGGCGGCCGCCGCCGTCGCCGTGTTGCAGGCGATCACCAAGGCTTTCGCCCCCAACTTGACCAGCGCCTCGGCGATCAGCACGCCGCGCTCGCGCAGGAACACTTCCGGCCGGTCGCCGTAGGGCAGGAAACGGGTGTCGGCGAAATAGAAGAAGTCTTCGTGCGGCAGCCGTTCGCGCAAGGCGCGCAAGACCGTCAGGCCGCCGAGGCCGGAATCGAAGACGGCGATGGGATGAGCGTTCACGAGTCGATTCGCTAGAGGTATGAGTGGCGAATTTTAGTGCCTGTTGGTCAATCAGCCGGCAGCACTTGCTGGTCGGCCGGCCCAAAGCCCGTGCGCCAGGGCGCCGGCAAAAATACCGGCGAGGGCGATCAGCAGATCGGCGTTGCCCGCCCCCAGGCCGGCCAGCGCCGGTCCGGGACAGACACCGCAAATTCCCCAGCCTATCCCGAACAGAACGCCGCCCAACAAGGCCTTGCGATCGAGCGCAAACGGGCGTTGCTCAAATGAGCTGCCGAGCAGGGTCCGCCCCAGCAGTCGCGGCGCCAACTGGTAAACCACGAGATTGATGCCGACGGCGGCGCCCAGAACGAAAAGCAGGCCGAGATCATCGAGGGTCAGAAAAGCCAGCACCGACTCCGGCCGGATCATGGTCGACCAGGCCAGCCCGAAGCCGAAGAGCAGGCCGCTAACCAAGGTAGCCAGGGTGTCGAAACGCGAAACCGATTGCGCCATTTTCATACCCCCAGCCACTTGAACAACGAGGCGGTGGCGATGCCTGTTCCGAGAAAGGTGACGACCATCACGAAAGAGCCGGAAGACAGCGAGGCCATGCCGCAAATGCCGTGGCCGGAGGTGCAGCCGCCGCCCAGGCGGGCGCCGAAGCCGATCAGGACGCCACCGAGCGCCAGCTTCCAGGCCGGAATGTGGCTGGCCTCGACGCTCTGCCCGGCGAGCAGGAACAGCCCGCCGCCGAGCACCAGGCCGAGGGCATAGACCAGCCGCCAGTAGCGGCTTTCAAGAAACGCGCCCTGGCGAAAGAAGGGGCTGCGCACCAGCCATGACCAGGAACTGCTGAAAAAGGTACTGACGCCGCCCGGGCGTCCGGTCGTGACATAGAGCAGGGCAACGCCCAGGCCCATGATGGCGCCACCCAGGGCATAGTGGGCGATCCCGTGGGGAAACAAGGTAACTGGCATGGCGGAAACGAATTCGACAAAGGGTGGATTTTCTCACCAGATCGCCCGCTCATTGACGCAATCTGCGCCGCCCCCGCCTCGCCCGCCAAGCAACGGCCCCGGCCCCGCCATCAAGCCGGCGGAAGGCCTGGCGGCTGCGGCCAGTCGTTTGCTACGGTCAACCGGGAAAAACGGCCAAAAATGAAATGTTGCCACCTTCCCGGCGCCGCCCGGTCATCGCCATCGCGTTTCCCGAGCTTGAGGAAAAGGGCGCCCAAATGACCCGGCAACCGCTGCGCTTCTTCATGGCCAGACGGCCACCCCGCTCTACCCGCGAAAACCGCCCGCCTTCAGCATCCGGTCGTAAAGCACGACATTGACCGTCGCCGCGAGGTTCATGCAGCCGTGGGTCGGGATGTAGACGATGTCCCGACACCACGACGTGACGTTCTTTTTCAGACTGCCGTCTTCCGGGCCGAAGATGTAGAAGGCGCGTTCGGGGTGCTGGTATTCGGTGAGCGGCTTGGCGTCCGGGTGGACTTCGATGGCGACCGGCACGCAGCCGAAGGGGATGACCTGTTGCAGGTCGTCGACGCCGATCAGCGGCAGTTGCAGGTGGACCTGCTTGGTATCGGTGCGGAATTCGACGGCGCGCTCGTAGCGTTTGCCGGTGTAGAAAACCGTATTGACGCCGTAGCAGCCGGCGGCGCGCATGATCGAGCCGACGTTTTCCGGGCCTTTCGGGTTGTACAGGCCAATGCAGGAATAACCGGTGTAGCCCTGGACGGCCTGTTTTCGGGTGATGGTTGCGATGCTCATCGTTACTCGGGCTGGCGGAATTCGTCGTCTATCCAGGCCTCGGCGCTGGCCGGGCTGAGCTTGAAGTTCGGGCCGACGCGCACGCAGGCCAGTGGCTCGCCGTCGGCATCTTCGGCGGACAGCGTGGCGTAGGGGTCGTCCTCGTCGGGAACGATGTCGAGGCAGACCAAAATTGGCCCGTTTTCCCCGTCGACCGTGAGCTTTTTGTGCAGTTGGGCGTGCAGTTGATGCTCGTGCCGGCGCAACACCTCCGAAGCGGTCTTGATCAGGGTCTGGAAAGCCGAAACGTCGAGCGGCTTGGGGTTCTTCTTGTCGCGCCCCATGGTCCACGGGCCGACCAGCGCCGGCTCGGCTTCGCCGTCCTTGATCATTTCGACGGCCCAGCCTTCGTCGTCCTCGTTCTTGATGACGCGGGCCGTCCACCCGTTGTTGCGCCACAGGCGCGGTTCGTTGATGACGTCGGCCTCTTCGGTCTCGACGGGGTCGTTCAGTGCGTTTTCAGTCATCCCCGAATTGTACTTCCCGAGCGTGGCCCACCGGACCCTGCGGCAAATTGTCGCAATATAAGATTTTGCTCATTTGATGTCCTATAACGGGAGTGAGGCTTTTCTCGATTCACATTTTTCTGGAGCAATTCATGAAAGCACCTAGACTGGTTTTATGGCTGGCCGCCCCCAGTCCCGTGACTGGATGCATGCCCCCAACGGCGTCGCCAGCCTCGAATTAAGCCTTGATCACCAAGGAGAGAAGCATGAACAAGAATGGCATCAAGATAGTCCTGTCCGCGCTGGCTTTCGGACTGATTTCTTCCGGCCCATTGGCGGCCGATGCGCCGATCTACGGCAGCCAGATCATGACCAACCAGGAACGCATCGAGCATCGGGCCAAGCTGCGTGCCGCCAAGACGGCTCAGGAACGTGAGCAGGTTCGCCTCGAACACCATGAGCAAATGCAGCTACGCGCCAAGGAGCGCGGCATTGCCTTGCCGGATGACCCGCCGGCCCGTGGTGGTGGCATGGGTCCCGGTGGTGGCATGGGTCCCGGCGGCGGCATGGGTCCCGGCGGTGGCATGGGCGGCGGCCGGGGTCGCTAAAGCCGGATGACTTTCTCCTGGCTGCCGGTTTCCAGCCGGAGAAAGTCAATCGGGCACAATCACATGCGGGCGATCATCGCATCGCCAAAGGCCGAGCAGGAAAGCTCTTCGGCGCCCTCCATCTGGCGGGCGAAGTCGTAGGTCACCTGCTTGTCGCCGATGGCCGCTTCCATGGCCTTGACGACCAGGTTGGCGGCCTCCTTCCAGCCGAGATGGCGCAGCATCATTTCGGCCGAGAGGATGAGCGAACCCGGGTTCACCTTGTCCAGCCCGGCGTATTTCGGCGCCGTGCCGTGGGTGGCTTCGAAGCAGGCGTACTGGTCGGAAATATTGGCGCCCGGCGCGATGCCGATGCCGCCGACCTGCGCCGCCAGCGCATCGGAGATGTAGTCGCCGTTGAGATTGGTCGTGGCGATCACGTCGTACTCGGCCGGACGGAGCAGGATCTGCTGCAGGAAGGCGTCGGCGATGGAATCCTTGACGGTGACTTCGCGCCCCGTGTTCGGGTTGGTGAAATGGCACCACGGGCCACCGTCGATGGGCAGGGCACCGAACTCCTCCTTGGCCACCTGGTAGGCCACGTCGCGGAACAGGCCTTCGGTGAATTTCATGATGTTGCCCTTGTGCACGATGGTCAGCGACTTGCGGTCGTTGGCGATGACGTACTTGAGGGCGGCGCGAACGAGACGGGTGGTGCCTTCGACGGAGATCGGCTTGATGCCGATGCCCGAGCTGTCGGGAAAGCGGATCTTCCTGACGCCCATTTCCTTCTGCAGGAAATCGACGACCTTCCTGGCCTGCGCGGAATTGGCCTCCCATTCGACGCCGGCGTAGATGTCTTCGGTGTTCTCGCGGAAGATCACCATGTTGGTCAGTTCCGGGTGCTTGAGCGGCGACGGCACGCCCTTGAAATACTGCACCGGGCGGACGCACTGGTAGAGATCGAGTTCCTGGCGCAAGGCCACGTTGAGCGAGCGGATGCCGCCGCCGACCGGCGTCGTCATCGGCCCCTTGATCGACACGGAATATTCCTTGAGCGCCGCAAAGGTCTCCTGCGGGAACCACTCGTCCGGGCCGTAGATGCGCGTCGATTTCTCGCCGGCGAAAACTTCCATCCAGTAAATTTTCCTGGCCCCGCCGTAGGCCTTCTCAACAGCGGCGTCGATGACCTTGATCATGACCGGGGTGATGTCGATGCCGATGCCGTCGCCCTCGATGAAGGGAATGATCGGATTGTTCGGGATCGGCTGCCCCGGAACGATTTTCTGACCGCCTTGCGGAACCTTGATGTGGGATGTCATGGTCTCTCCTTCACTGGTTATCGGACGGGCCGCAGCCGCGTATTCCGTTGAACGGCAAAGCCCGCCGCACCTCTCCGGCGCCGGGCTGCATGGCTGATTATGTCGCAAAACCACAGCCGCTGTCAGTCATTTGGCCGGACCCGAGAATCCCACGGTCAACCGAAAAAAAGGGCCAAAAACAAAAAAGCGAAGGCCGGAGGGGCCTTCGCTTTTCACGGGCCGGCGCGCTGGCGCCGGGCAAGTTCGCTCGCCGCTTAGACGCGCGCCGCCTTGAGTGCGGCGTTGAAGGTCGGGCTCGGACGCATGATCGCCTTGGTCTTCTCGGCATCGGCCAGGTAGTAGCCGCCAATATCGACCGGCCGGCCCTGCACCGACTTCATTTCGGCAACGATCTGCCCTTCGTTGTCGGTCAGGGTCTTGGCCAGGGTGGTGAACTTGGCGGCCAGCTCCTTGTCTTCGGTCTGGGCAGCCAGTTCCTGCGCCCAGTACATGGCGAGGTAGAACTGCGAACCACGGTTGTCCAGCTCACCGGTCTTCGGCGACGGCGACTTGTTGTTGTCGAGCAGCTTGCCGGTCGCCGCGTCGAGCGTCTTGGCGAGCAGGATGGCGCGCTTGTTGCCGTCCTTGATGCCCTGCTCTTCGAGCGAAACGGCCAGGGCCAGGAATTCGCCGAGCGAATCCCAGCGCAGGTGGTTTTCCTGGGTCAGCTGCTGGACGTGCTTCGGAGCCGAGCCGCCGGCGCCGGTTTCGTACATGCCGCCGCCGTTCATGAGCGGCACGATGGACAGCATCTTGGCCGAGGTACCCAGCTCCATGATCGGGAACAGGTCGGTCAGGTAGTCGCGCAGGATGTTGCCGGTCACCGAGATGGTGTCGAGACCGCGGGCGACGCGCTCGAGCGAGAAGCGCATGGCGCGGACCTGCGACATGATCTGGATGTCGAGGCCGTTGGTGTCGTGATCCTTGAGGTACTTCTGGACCTTCTTGATCAGCTCGTTTTCGTGCGGACGGTAGGCGTCCAGCCAGAAGATGGCCGGCATGCCGGACTGGCGGGCGCGGGTGACGGCGAGCTTGACCCAGTCGCGGATCGGCGCGTCCTTGACCTGGCAGGCGCGCCAGATGTCGCCGGCTTCGACGTTCTGGGTGAGCAGCACTTCGCCGGTGGCGTTATCGACGATGTTGGCGATGCCGTCTTCAGTGATTTCGAAGGTCTTGTCGTGCGAGCCGTATTCCTCGGCCTGCTGGGCCATCAGGCCGACGTTCGGCACCGTGCCCATGGTCCGCGGATCGAAGTTGCCATGCCATTTGACGAAGTTGATCATCTCCTGGTAAATGCGGGCAAAGGTCGATTCCGGCATGACGCACTTGCTGTCGTACTGCTTGCCGTCGGCGCCCCACATCTTGCCGCCCTGGCGGATCATCGCCGGCATCGAGGCGTCAACGATGATGTCGTTCGGCGAATGGAAGTTGGTGATGCCCTTGGCCGAATCGACCATGGCCAGACGCGGACGGTGTTCCTGGCAGGCGTGCAGGTCGCGGATGATCTCGTCGCGCTTGGATTCCGGCAGGGTCTTGATCTTCTCGTACAGATCGACCATGCCGTTATTGACGTTGATGCCCAGTTCGTCGAAGGTCTTGCCGTGCTTCTCGAAGGCGTCCTTGTAGTAGATCTTGACGCAGTGGCCGAAGACGATGGGGTGCGACACCTTCATCATCGTCGCCTTGACGTGCAGCGAGAAGAGGATGCCGGACTGGCGGCAATCTTCCAGCGTCTGCTCGTAGAACTCGCAGAGCGCTTTCTTGCTCATGAACATCGAGTCGATGATCTCGCCTTCGAGCAGGGAGAGCTTGGGCTTGAGCACGGTGGTCTTGCCGCCCTTGGCGATCAGTTCCATGCGGACTTCACGCGCCTTGTCGAGGGTCATCGACTTTTCACCGTGGTAGAAGTCGCCATGTTCCATGTGGGAAACGTGGGTTTGCGACCACTGCTTCCATTCGCCCATGGAGTGCGGGCGCTTCTTGGCGTAGTTCTTGACGGCGCCCGGCGCGCGGCGGTCGGAGTTACCTTCGCGCAGCACCGGGTTGACGGCGGAACCGAGACACTTGCCGAAGCGCGCCTTGAGGGCCTTTTCTTCTTCAGTATTGGCGGTTTCCGGGTAATCGGGAATGTTGTAGCCCTTTTCCTGCAGTTCCTTGACGCATGCCTTGAGCTGGGCAACCGAGGCCGAAATGTTCGGCAGCTTGATGATGTTGGTTTCCGGCAGCAGGCACTTCTTGCCCAGCTCGCTCAGGGTGTTCGGAACCTTCTGGTCATCGGAAAGGAATTCGGAAAACTCGGACAGGACGCGCGCCGAAACGGAAATGTCGGCCTTCTCGATTTCGATGCCGGCCGGCGAGGTAAAGGTGCGAACAATCGGCAGGAAGGCGCAGGTAGCCAGCAATGGCGCCTCGTCGGTTAGTGTGTAGATGATCTTGGACTTTCCTGCGGCCATGTCGACTCCTCGAATTGGTTAAATAACGCCGGGCGAATATATCCCTCGCCCCTTTCGCCACGCTTACAAAAGCAAACCGTCCGAGTATCTCTGCCAGGCGGCCTTCGGTCAACGGTGAAACGTCATTTCACATCCCGAACTCCCGGCTGTCGGGGACGCGCAATGCTAGAATTTCCCGAGCACAGGAGACGTGGCAATGAAGATTTCGGTCGGCCTCTATGGCACTGGCGCGCATCAGATCGCGCTGGCCATGATCCAGGGATTCAACAAGCATTACCGGTTGTTCCGCCAGACCAGCCGCGAAGCCAAGTCGCGTTTCGAGCAAGCCGACTGGCTCGGCGTACACAAGGCCGTACGCGAACGCATCCGTTTCTATGACGACCGCGTCGATGAATGCGTCGAGCGCCTGCGCGACGAATTCGACGCCCAGCATCTCGACGACACGACCTGGCAGCAGGTCAAGCTGCTGTACATCGGGCTGCTCCTCAACCACAAGCAGCCGGAACTGGCCGAGACCTTCTTCAATTCGGTGACGACCAAGATCCTGCACCGCAACTATTTCCACAACGATTTCATTTTCGTCCGCCCGAGCATCTCGACGGAGAACATCGAGGGCGCCGACGCGCCGACCTACCGCAGCTACTACGCCAAGGAAGACGGTCTGCGCGGGGCCATCCACGCGATCATTGCCGACTTCCACTGGCATCGCCCGTTTGCCGATCTCGACCGCGATGTCGGCTACGTTTACGCGGCCGTGCGCGACCACCTCAAAGGCATGCCGCGACGCGAAGTCAATTTCCAGATCCAGGTCCTCGGCTCGGCCTTCTACCGCAACAAGGCGGCCTACATCATCGGCAAGGCGATCAACGGCTCATGGGAATTCCCGTTCGCCATCCCGGTGCTGCATGACGACAACGGCACGCTCTGCATCGACACCATCCTGCTCGACGCCTGGCGCATCGGCCTGCTCTTTTCGCTGTCGCGCGCCTACTTCATGGTCGACATGGAAGTGCCCTCCGGCTACGTCCAGTTCCTGCGCTCGATCCTGCCCGCCAAGCCGCGTTCCGAGCTGTACATCATGCTCGGCCTCGGCAAGCAGGGCAAAACCATGTTCTTCCGCGACTTCATCTATCACCTGCACCATTCGGAAGACAAATTCATCATGGCCCCGGGCATCCGCGGCATGGTCATGCTCGTCTTCACGCTGCCGTCCTACCCTTACGTTTTCAAGATCATCAAGGACGTTTTCGGCCCCTCAAAGACGACGGACCGCGCCACGGTCAAGCAGAAATTCCTGATGGTCAAGCAGGTCGACCGGGTCGGGCGCATGGCCGACACGCTGGAATTTTCCAACGTGCTCTTCCCGCTCAAGCGCTTCGACGCCGAGGTCCTGGCCGAACTGCAGAAATTCGCCCCGTCCTGCTTCGAGGTCGACGGCGACCAGCTCATCATCAAGCACCTCTACATCGAGCGCCGGATGGAGCCGCTCAACATCCACCTCGACCGCATGGAGCGCGCCAACAACGTCGAGGCGCTCGAAAACGCCATCGTCGAATACGGCAGCGCCATCCGCGAAATGGCCCAGGCCAACATCTTCCCGGGCGACATGCTGTGGAAGAATTTCGGCGTCACGCGCTACGGCCGCGTCGTCTTCTATGACTACGACGAAATCGAATACATGACCGACATCCACTTTCGCAAGATCCCGCCGGCGCCGGATTACGAGACGGAAATGTCGGGCGAGGTGTGGTACCCGGTGGCCCGCGGCGACGTCTTCCCGGAAGAATTCGCCACCTTCCTGCTCGGCTCGCCGCTCGTTCGCAAGGTCTTCCTGAAACACCACCGCGACCTGCTCGGCACCGACTTCTGGCAGACCGCCCAGCGCAAGATCCGCGAAGGGCACGTCGAGGATTTCTTCCCCTATCCGCAGGAACTGCGCTTCGCGAACCGCCCCCCGGCTCAGCTCCCGGCGGCCTGAAGATAGACGTCGAACTCCTGCGCCAGCGCCGCCGCGGCGTTGTCCAGCAGGAACTCGCGGAAACGCTGGCCGGCCGGCAGCAGGCGCTTGGCGTTCATGTGCACCACGTACCAGGTGCGCTCGATGGGCGTGCCGATGGCGTCGAGCACACTGACCTCGCCGGTCTTCAGCTCAAGCGGCAAGGTGTGCAGCGAAATCAGCGCGATGCCCATGCCGGCCATGACTGCCTGCTTGATCGTCTCGTTGCTGCCCATGCTGATCGTGCGCGGCGGCGTGAACAGGTGATTCTTGAACATCTCCTCAGCCACCCGGCGTGAGCCGGAACCCTCCTCGCGGAGCAGGAAAGTCTCCTGGCGCAACTCGTGCAAATCGAACCGGCGCGCCGCCCGCAACGGGTGGTCGGCCGGCCCGATCAGGACATAAGGATGGCTCGCCATCGGCTCGGCGTGGGCGTCGATCTCGGTCGGAATGCGGCCCATCACGGCGAGGTCGATGGCGTTATCCTGCAACTTCTGGAGCAGGCTTTCGCGGTTGCCCACCGAAAACTGCACCTCGATGCCGGGATGCAACTGGGCAAACCGGGCGAGCAGGCGCGGCATGAAATATTTGGCGGTACTGACCAGCCCGACCGACAACTGCCCGGTTTCCGCCCCCAGCATGGCCTGCAGATTCGCCTCGGCATCCTTGATCTCGCCGAGCACGCGCAGGGCGTGGTGGACGAGCAACTCACCCGCCGCCGTCAGCGCCACGCCGCGCCCGAGTCGCTCGAACAACGGCAGACCGACGTTGTCCTCGAGCTGCTTGAGCTGCATCGAGACAGCCGGCGGCGTCAAATGCAGTTCCTCGGCGGCGCGGGCGTAGCTCAGGTGGCGGGCGGCGACGACGAAGATCTGGAGCTGGCGAAGCGTCAGGGTACGGATGAAGTTCATGTTCAGGGCATCTCGATTTTTTTAGCCGTTTGGTAAAGGCCAGTTTAACCCTGGTTGGTATTTGATGGGGAGGGGCTTCGATTGGCTTGGGGTTCCGCCTTGCTGGCGGGCGTACTTTCTTCTTGCTTCGCCAAAAGAAAGTAGCCAAAGAAAAGGCCACCCCTGGGTCGGTGCCGGCTGCGCCGGTTCCCTGCGCTACTCGGGACTGGCGGGGGCTGCGGAACTCGGGCTGCGCCCTCAGACAGTCCTCGCCCCTTTTCCGCCAGCCCCTGCGTTGCTCGGCACCTCTCAAGGGGCCCGGTAAGGCGTCCACTACCGTCGAGGGGTTTTCATTTTTTGGCATTTTCCCGGGTTGACCGTAGCAATGCCCATTCAGGCTCCACTGGTTGCCCGTGGACGCCTTTCGGGTCCCCATGAGAGGCGCTGAGCAACGCAGGCGGGACGGGGGCAGTCGGCTGGCGTTGTCTGAGCCGCAGGCGAGTTTAGCCAGCCGCCCGGCCTGCCGAGTAGCGCAAGGAACCCGCAGGGCGCCGACCTTGGGGTCGCCTTTTCTTTGGCTACTTTCTTTTGGCGAAGCAAAAGAAAGTACGCCCGCCAGCAGGGCGGAACCCCAAGCCAATTCAACTGGAAATCGCCAAAAATGCGGAACCCCAAGCCCGAGGCCGGGAAAGCCCCCGCCCCCCAGCCTTACGCCGCCAACCGAAGCTTCTGCCTCCACCCCGGATACAGCAGCTCCGCATCCTGCGGAAACGACTCGAATGCCCGCGCGAATTCGTAATGGTCGCGCGCCCATTCGACCGGATCGGCGCCGGCCTTCCAGCAGTCGTAGGCCTGCCGCAACGACCGTGCCCCGGCGGCCGGGCTGTCGATGTGCCCATAGGCGCCGCCGCCGGCGGTGTTGATGACGTTGCCGTGCCCGAGGTTGTCGAAGAAGCCGGGCAGGCGCAGGGCGTTCATGCCGCCCGAGATGATCGGCACGGTCTGCTTCATGCCGAACCACTCCTGCGGGTAGACCGGCCCCTGGTAGCTGTCGCGTTCGATGACGTAGGCGGCGGCGCGGTCGTCCTTGTCGCCTTCCATCTTGCCGTAGCCCATGGTGCCGACGTGGATGCCCGAGGCACCTTGCAGGCGGCTCATCTTGGCCAGCACGTAGGCGGTGTAGCCGCGCTTGGCCGAGGGCGAGGTGATCGCCCCGTGGCCGGCCCGGTGGTAGTGCAGGAACTGGTTGGCAAAGTGGCGACGGGCCGTGGTGATCATGCCCGGGCCGCCGACGTAGCCGTCGACGAGGAAGGCGACCTTGTCGGCATCGGGGCCGAAACTGCGCAGGATGAATTCGCCGCGCGCCACCATTTCGTGGTGGTCGTCGGCCGTGATGTTGGCCGAGAACAGCTTGGCCTCGCCGGTTTCATCCATGGCCCGCTTCATCGCGTCGTAGACCAGCGGGATGGTCTGGCGCATCGGTGCGAAGGGCTGGTTGCCCTGCGGCTCGTCGTTCTTGATGAAATCGCCGCCCAGCCAGAACTCGTAGGCGGCGCGGGCGAAGGGTTCGGGACGCAGGCCGAGCTTGGGCTTGATGATCGTGCCGGAAATGTAGCCGCCATCGACTACCGGCCGGCCGAGCGTGCGCCAAAGGTCGGCGATGCCCCGGCTCGGGCCGTCGAACAGTTCGATGGCGCGGCGCGGCACGTAAAAATCGACCATCTTGGCGTGCTCGATGTCGCCCATGCCCTGGTTGTTGCCGATGGTCAGGGTCAGGAAGGAGACCATCATCATGCGGCCGTCGGTGATGTTGCGGTCGAAGAGATCGAGCGGGAAGGCGATGCGCATGTCCTCGTTCGCCTCGTCGATGTGATAGACCAGGGCATCGACGCCCTTGGTGAATTCATCGGTGGTGCACACCTCGACATTGGTGCCGGTCGACGACTCGGCGGCGAAGTGAGCGGCCGCTTCGAGGTAGCCGTGCCCGGCCTTCGGTTTCATGCGGTAGGCGCACAGGATGTGTTGGCCGGCGGCGATCAGGTCGGCCTCCTTGAGGCTCAGGTCGGCGTAGCGCTGGGACTGGTCCATGCTTGTATCTCCTGGTTTCGTTCATCGGTGTTGCGATGAACCGAATCCTAGGCGCGCCGACTGTTAAGTAAAAGTCACTTGTTTTTACGAGATCGGTAAGCGATTTGTTACCCAACCAGAATCCTACGGTCAACCGGAAATTTGGCCGAAAATCAAAGATGGCCGGCCCGCCAAACGGCGACGAATTCGCCGGCATCGGCATGCCAGCCGGCGAAATCCTCGGCGAAGCCGGCCGCATCGGCCATGAACTCGACCTCCCCGCCGGCCAGCGGGTTCGGCTGGCGGGCACGCCGGCTCATGCGCTGCAGAACGTCGGCGATGCCGTCCAGCCCGGCATAGCTGCCCAGCCAGTCCTCGCTGGCCATGAGCTGCATGGCCGGGCGGGCGTGTTCGGGCAGGGCCGGCAGGTGATCGATCAGGTGACCGTAGATGCGCCGGCAGGCATCGGCCAGCGGTTCATCGTGCGGCCAGTCGCGGGCCAGCAGATGGTCGTAGAAAATATCGACGAGCACCCCGGCGTAGCGCCGACGTTCGGCCGACATCCGCTGCCGGCTGCGCTGAAAGGCCGGATGATCCTCGGCATGGCGGTCGATGGCGCGATGCAGCGCGACGCCGCGCGCCAGTTCGGGCGGCAGGCCGGCCGGCAGCGGCCCCTTGATCCAGTCGCCAACGACGCCGCCGACGATGAGCGCCGGCTCGTCGCCGGCCAGCATGGCGTGGGCCAGGAAATTCACCGGCTCACTCCCGCTCGCTGTAAGTCGGCAGACGGATGGCGAAAACGATGCCGATCCAACGCAAGGCGAGCACCACCGCCATCCCGCACCAGGCCGCGACCACCGGCGACACGCCGAGCGCCTGCAGGCCGATCAGCGTCAGCGCCCCGGCCCAGGCGGCTGACGCGTAAAGCTCGCCGGGCACGAAGATGAGCGGCACGTCGTTGCACAACACATCGCGCAAGACCCCGCCGACGACGCCGGTCGTCACCCCGAGCAGGCTGGCGACCAACCACGGCGCCTGCAGATCGAGCGCCACCTGGGTGCCGGTGATGGCAAATAGCGCCAGTCCAAAGGCATCGGGAATCAGGAACAGGCGCGGCGGCAGCTTGAGGCCGCGCACCAGGAAGAAAACCAGGAAAGTGGTGGCGAAAGCGACAAGCAGGTAAGTCTGGTCGCTGATCCAGAACACCGGACGGTCGAGCAGCACATCGCGCACCGTGCCGCCGCCGAGCGCCGTCGCCATGCCGACCATGACGACGCCGACCAGGTCCATGCGCTTGCGCCCGGCGTCGAGCACGCCGGTCAGGGCGCTGACGGCAACGGCAGCCAGGGCGATCCAGTAAAGCAGGTTATCCATGATTGAATGCAATAAGGCGGAGCGGGCAGTGTAGCGGTTTGCACCAGGCCGGGCACGCGCCGCCGGGAGCGAAAATTATTGCAGCCAGCGCCCGCCGCTCGGGTTATAACTAGCTGTCATCCGCCCCAGGCTCGCACTCCCTCAAGCGCCCATGTCCCTCATCTCCAAGACCGATCAGCAACTGATCTTCCACCCGCTCGACTTTGCCCTGACCGTGCTGCGCAATTTCCGCAAAAACCAGGGCCTCCTGCTCGCCGGCGCCGTCGCCTATTACGCCCTGCTCTCGCTGCTGCCGATGATCATCCTGCTCGTCCTCTGGCTGTCGCACTGGGTCGACCAGGCCGAACTGCTCGCCACCCTCCAGCGCTACCTCGAATGGCTCGTCCCCAGCCAATCCGCCGCCGTGCTGGCCGACGTCTCCGGCTTCATCGACAACGGCGTCTCGATCGGCGTCGTCCTGCTCGGCACCCTGGTCTTCTTCAGCTCGCTGACCTTCTCCATCCTGCAAAAAGCCATGGCGCAAATCTTCGCCCACCGCCACGCCACCAAAAAACGTCACGCCCTCGTCGCCGCGCTGCTCCCCTACAGCCTGCTCCTGCTCGCCGGCATCGCCCTCTTCGGCATCACCGTGCTCTCTCTCGCCATCCACAGCCTGACCCGGGAAAGCATCACCCTTTTCGGTGCCGAATGGTCGCTGCGCCGCCTCTCCGGCCCGGCCTTCTACGGCATCGGACTGGCCGGCGAAATCCTCATCCTGACCCTCTTCTACATCGTCCTGCCCGTCGGCCGCACCCGCCTCCGCCACGCCCTGCTCGGCGCCGCCGTCATCACCCTGATCTGGGAAATCGTCCGCCACGTACTCGTCTGGTACTTCGCCACCCTGTCCAGCGCCAGCATCGTCTACGGCTCACTCACCACCGCCGTCGTCGTCCTGTTCAGCATCGAACTCGCCGCCACCCTGCTCCTCCTCGGCGCGCAGGTCATTTCGGAATACGAGCAACTCGAAAGGCGGCTCGACGAAGGGGGCTGAGGCGTTGCTACGGTCAACCGGGAAAAATGGCCAAAATTAAAATCTCTCCAACCCTATCGGACCCCAAGATATGTACGCGTAGAACGATGCTTAACCTTCCAGGTATCGGGTTTGAAGTGCACCACCTGCATAGCCATGACGACATTTGGGGTTGTAGAACATCTCGATGTAGCTGAAGACGTCACGGCGAGCTTCTTCGCGGTCGGGATAGGTTTTGCGGCGGATGGCGTTGGGCTTGGCCTTTTTGAGCACGGTTTGCCATTCTTTTGCGGGGCTTTTCCTCCTGGCGCCTAGAATGGAATTGCTGGGGGAGGAAATCGCCATGCGTATCTTGAAGCGACCAAAAGCAATATTTTCGGCAGCTATTGTGTTGCTACTTTCTGGCTGTCTCATTCTTCCTGTCGGGATCTTCACAGAAAATCCCTACACCCAGGAAAAGTTAGCTCCTCTCTTGCAACCCAATGCAGACAGGAGTCTGGTACGCCAGAAATTTGGATCCCCTGCATACACCAAAGAAAACCAACGCTACTGGTTTTACACCAACCGAAGGGAAACCGTCGGCATAATCGGGGGGAGTTCTAGCGCTGTCCTTACTGATGACGATTGGCTACTTGTCGAGTTTGATCAGCGTGGGAAGGTGGTCTTTGCTGAGACACGGGATTTCAACCAATGCACCTCGAATGGTATTTGCCTGGATGGCTCTGATATACATGGAGACGCACAAAAAGGGTTAATCCCCCCATCCGCCCCAAAAGAAAACGAGTGTGCTGTCTATCTCTACCTTGAAAAACTCCCGTGGCCTCTTGCTACAGGATCGGTAAGGTATTCGATCAATGGAAAGACACTTGGTACCGTCAATAGCGAAAGCTACCTGTTCCTGACGCATCCTCAAGGAGAGATTCAGATTTCTGCCTATGATCTCGCAATCTCCACCCACTGCGAGGGAGGAAAGCGACTGTATGTGCGAGCCGTCAAGAAAGCTGACTGGTCATGGAAGACGGGAGAGGACTTGGCCCCTGTGACAGCAGATGAGGGAGAAAAGAAAATCCAGATTAGACATCCCTCACTTCGGGATTGATCTGCATCGAACAACCGGGAACAGACCACGATTTTGCAACCCAGCCCTGCCTCGGCTGGAATACGAGCAACTGGAAGACCGGCAGGGCGGAGCAGGCTGACACATTGCTACGGTCAACCGGGAAAAACAGCCCAATTTGAAAGCCCCCCCGGCGTCGGGGTTCCTGCCCCCGGCTTACTGCGCTGCCGTGCTTTCGGCCTTGGCGACTTCCGTCAGCGTCAGATAGCCGTCCTGGGTGTTGACGACCTTGTAGGTGGCGTCGGGCTTGGCTTTGGCTTTTTTGAGTACGGTTTGCCATTCGATTTCGGCCGAGCGCAGGCCGTCGATTTTCTTGTGCAGGGTAGCGACGCTGTCGGCCAGGTCGGTCTTGAGTTCTTCGTTGAATTGCTCGACTTTTTTGGCGGTCGGGTTCATGACGATCAGCGCGGTGTTGGCCAGTGTCACGACGAGCATGACGGCGACGAGGATGATGGTCAGTTTGTCGAATGATCGTGGCTTGGCGGGTTGTTCCTGGCTGTCGTTGGTTTCTTTTTCGCTCATGGTCTCGCTCCCGGGTTGATGGTTCTACCGACTCTAACGGCCAATGCGGGGGCGAACTTGAGGGTTTCCTGACAGGACGTTGCTACGGTCAACCGGGAATTTCGGCCAATTTTGAAATTTCCGGAGCGGCGATGGCGTCGAGATCGATCTCCCGCAGGTCGGCCAGCACCTGCCAGGCGCCGCTGAAGTCTTCGCCGGCGGTGTAGTCGTTGGGCGTGACGAGGCAGCGCAGGCCGGCGGCCCGGGCGGCATGGAGGCCGTTGGCGGAATCCTCGATGGCCAGGCAGTTTTCGGCCGGCAGGGCGAGGCGGTCGAGGACCCAGCGGTAGATGTCGGGGGCGGGTTTCTTGTTGGCCACGATGTCGCCGGCGCCGATGATTTCGAACCAGCCCTGGGCGTCCGGCCCGAGCGTGGCGTCGAGCAGCGCGGTGACATTCTCCGGGCTGGTCGTCGTGGCAATGGCGAGGCGCAGGCCGCGCTGGCGGGCGTGCTGGATGAGGGCGGCGACGCCGGGGCGCAGCGGCAGGCTGCCCGATTCGACGAGGCGCAGGTAGTGGCGCGTCTTGGCGGCATGCAGGTCGCGGACGAGTCCATCAAAGTCGGGCCGGGCGGCGATGGCGGGCGCGTGGCGGGCGGCGTAGTGGCGGATGCGTTCCTTGCCGCCGGTGATGGCGAGCAGTTGGCCGTACAGGCTTTCATCCCAGCGCCAGTCCAGCCCGAGATCGGCGAAGGCGTGGTTGAAGGCGGGGCGATGGCCGTCGCGCTCGGTGTCGGCGAGCGTACCGTCAACGTCGAAGATCAGGGCTTTGAGTGGGAACATGCGGCGGACGATAGTCCGGTGCTTTTCCGGCATCCAGTCAGAATTTCTGATGTGGCCGTTAAGCACCCCGTTAATAAGCCATTACTTACGCAGGCAATAAGAAATTCTGACTGTTACTTAATTAACAAGTCACTTATCTTGGCTACCAATGCGGTAACACAAGAATGATTGGAGACACCATGCAATTCGGTCGCACTACCCTTTCCAAGTTCGTCATCGAAAACACCCGCGCCAGCCACGGCGAACTCGGCGCCCTGCTCATCGACGTTGCTGCCGCCGTCAAGACCATTTCGGCGATGGTCGCCAAGGGGGCGCTGGCCGGCAACCACGGCGCGCTGGACAGCACCAATGTCCAGGGCGAGGTGCAGAAGAAGCTTGATGTGCTGACCAACGAGGCCATCCTGCGTCACTGCGAATGGGGCGGCCAACTGGCCGGCATGGCCTCCGAGGAAATGGACGATCCCTACCCGATCCCGGCCGAATATCCGCGCGGCCGCTATCTGCTGGTGTTCGATCCGCTCGACGGCTCGTCGAACAGCGACGTCAATGTCTCGGTCGGGACCATTTTCTCCATTTTTGCCCGGTCGACCGCAGGGGACGCCCAGCTCGGCGACTACCTGCGCCCGGGCAGCGAACAGGTGGCCGCCGGCTACGCCATCTACGGCCCGTCGACGATGATGGTGTTGACGCTGGGCAACGGCACGCACGGTTTCACGCTCGACCGCGAGAGCGGCAATTTCATCCTCACCCACGCCAACATCCGCGTGCCGGAAGACACCCGCGAATTCGCCATCAACACTTCCAACGAACGTTTCTGGGAGCCGCCCGTGCAGCGCTATGTCAGCGAGTGCAAGGCCGGCAAGACTGGGGTGCGTGGCGAGGATTTCAATACCCGCTGGATCGCCTCGATGGTCGCCGAGGTGCACCGCATCCTGATCCGCGGCGGCATTTTCATGTACCCGAAGGACAGCAAGGACCCGTCGAAACCCGGCCGCCTGCGCCTGCTCTACGAAGCCAACCCGATGGCCATGCTCATCGAGCAGGCCGGCGGCGCGGCGAGCACCGGCCGCCAGCGCATCCTCGATATTGCGCCGGACAGCCTGCACCAGCGCCTGCCGGTCATCCTCGGCTCGAAGAACGAGGTCGAGCGGCTCGAGCGCTATCACCAGGAATACGACACCGGGGCCGACCGGCCATTCATTTCGCCGCTGTTCTCGGACCGCTCCTTGTTCCGCGATCCGGCCTAGGGCCAAAGAATTCACATCTGCAGGGAGAAACACATGTCCGTCAAACACCCCATCATCGCCATCACCGGCTCGTCCGGGGCCGGCACCAGCACGGTGATGCAGAGCTTCCAGCACATCTTCCGCCGCGAGGGGCTGAACGCGCAGATCGTCGAGGGCGATTCCTTCCATCGCTACGACCGCCTCGCCATGCGCGCCGAAATGAAAGCGCAGGAAGAAGCCGGCAACCGCAATTTCAGCCACTTCGGCCCGGAAGCCAACCTGCTTGAAGAACTGCAGGATCTGTTCATCGCCTACGGCCAGGACGGCAGCGGCAAGGTCCGCAAATACCTGCACGACGCCGGCGAGGCCGAGCCTTTCGGCCAGCAGCCGGGCACTTTCACGCCGTGGCAGGAGATCACCGCAGCCACCGACCTGATGTTCTACGAAGGCCTGCACGGCGCCTATGCCGACGACCAGATCGACATCGCCAAACAGGTTGATCTGTGCGTCGGCGTCGTGCCGACCATCAACCTCGAATGGATCCAGAAGCTGCACCGCGACCAGAGGATGCGCGGCTATTCGCAGGAGGCGGTGACCGACACCATCCTGCGTCGCATGCCGGATTACGTCAGCCATCTCTGCCCGCAGTTCTCGCGCACCCACGTCAATTTTCAGCGCGTGCCCATCGTCGATACCTCCAACCCCTTCATCGCCCGCGACATCCCGACGGCCGACGAAAGCATGGTGGTGATCCGCTTCGCCAACCCGAAGGGCATCGACTTCCAGTACCTCATCAACATCCTGCACGGCGCCATGATGACCCGCCCGAACACGCTGGTCGTCCCCGGCGGCAAGATGGGTCTGGCCATGCAGATGATTTTCACGCCGATGGTGTTGCGCCTGATGGACCACAAGCGGCGCGCCTAGGGACTTTTCCTTCCTGCGCCGGCGGGAGGGAACCCGAGATACCAGGAACCGTATCCCCGCTCGCCCGGGGATGGCGACCTGCAAGCTGAATTTGAAGAACGGAGACAACCATGGACCGCAACCAGACCGAAACCACCTTCCGCCGCGAACTGGCCAACGCCGTCCGCTTTCTCGCCATCGATGCCGTCAATCAGGCCAAATCCGGCCACCCCGGCGCGCCGATGGGCATGGCTGACATCGCCGAAGTGCTGTGGCGCGATCACCTCAAGCACAATCCCGCCAACCCGCAGTGGGCCGACCGCGACCGTTTCGTGCTGTCCAACGGCCACGGCTCGATGCTGCTCTACGCGCTGCTCCACCTGACCGGCTATGACCTCAACATCGACGACCTAAAGAATTTCCGCCAATTCGGCAGCCGCACCGCCGGCCATCCGGAAGTCGGCCACACGCCCGGCGTCGAGACGACCACCGGGCCGCTCGGCCAGGGCCTGACCAACGCCGTCGGCATGGCGCTGGCCGAAAAGCTGCTAGCTCAACGTTACAACCGGCCGGGCTGCGAGATTGTCGATCACCGGACCTGGGTTTTCGTCGGCGACGGCTGCCTGATGGAAGGCATCAGCCACGAAGCCTGCTCGCTGGCCGGCGTCTGGGGCCTCGACAAGCTGACCTGCTTCTACGACGACAACGGAATTTCCATCGACGGCCACGTCAAAGGCTGGTTCCGCGACGACACCCCGGCCCGTTTCCGCGCCTACGGCTGGCACGTTGTCGGGCCGATCGACGGCCATGACTCGGCGGCGCTCAGCGCGGCCATTGCCGAAGCCAAGGCGGTCACCGGCCAGCCGACGCTGATCGTCTGCCGCACGCAGATCGGCTGGGGTTCGCCGAACAAGGTCGGTTCGCACGACGTACATGGTGCGCCGCTCGGCGCCGACGAAACGGCCGCCACCCGCGCCGCCCTCGGCTGGCCGCATGCCCCCTTCGAAGTGCCGGACAGCCTGCGTGCCGCGTGGAATGCGCGGACGACCGGCGCCACCGCCGAAGCCGGCTGGCAGGCGAAGTTCGCCGCCTACCGCGGCCAGTACCCCGAACTCGCTGCCGAGTTCGACCGCACTCAATCCCACGGTCTACCGGAAAAATGGCCCGAAATCAGAAACGAGCTGCTCGCTGCCGCCGGCCGCAAGGAAGCCGCCACCGCCACCCGCAAGTCGTCGCAGAACTGCCTCGATCTGCTGGTCGACCGCGTGCCCGAACTGCTCGGCGGCTCGGCCGATCTGACCGGCTCCAACCTGACCGCCGGCAAGGGCAGCATCGCTCTGCACGAGGCCGGCACGCGCCAGGCCAACTACGTTTCCTACGGCGTCCGCGAATTCGGCATGACGGCGATCATGAACGGCGTCGCCCTGCACGGTGGCCTGATTCCCTATGGCGGCACCTTTGCCGTCTTCTCCGACTACGCCCGCAACGCCATCCGGATGAGCGCCCTGATGAATCAGCGCGTCGTGCACGTCCTGACCCACGATTCCATCGGCCTCGGCGAGGACGGCCCGACGCACCAGCCGGTCGAACACGCCAGCAGCCTGCGCATCATTCCCGGCCTCGACCTGTGGCGCCCCTGCGATGAGTTGGAAACCGCCGTCGCCTGGGCCGAAGCGCTCGAGCGCCAAGACGGACCTTCCGCCCTCTTTTTGTCGCGGCAAAACCTGCCGCAATACGGCGGCGCGGCGAGCCGGGCGGAAGGTGCCAGCCGAGGCGGCTACGTGCTGGCCGAAGCCGACGGTCAACTGCAGGCGGTGATCATCGCCACCGGCTCGGAAGTCGCCATCGCCATGCAGGCGCAGGCCATCCTGAAGGCCGGCGGGGTCGCCGTGCGCGTCGTCTCGATGCCCTGCACGCGACGCTTCGACCAGCAGCCTTCGACGTGGAAGAAGCTCGTGCTGCCGCCGGAGGTCTGCCGCGTTGCCATCGAAGCCGGGCAGACCGACTTCTGGCACAAGTACGTCGGCCTCGACGGCGATGTGCTCGGCCTCGACGAATTCGGCGCCTCGGCCCCGGCCCCGCTGCTCTACGAACACTACGGCCTGACGGCGGACAACCTGGCGCAGACGGTCCTGCGCACCATTGTCAGCGCCGGGGGCAGCGATGGCGATTTCTGATGCCTGACCCAACGCCCGCCTAGTCTGGCCAACCCCCATTCAAGCAGTTCCGAGCGCCCGTAAATACGGGCGTAACGGGCCTGCTCGCTCAAGAATTCACAATCCACAGGAGACAACACCATGCCTATACGGGTGGCAATCAACGGCTTCGGCCGGATCGGGCGCATGGCCTTCCGGGCCATCGCCAGGGAGGCGGAATTCGCCGACATCGAGGTGGTCGCCATCAACGACCTGCTCGAAGCGGACTACCTCGCCTACATGCTCAAGTACGACTCGGTGCACGGCAATTTCGCCGGCACCGTGGCGGTCGACGGCAACGACCTGCTGGTCGATGGCCGCCGCATCCGTCTGAGCGCCGAGCGGCATCCCGAGCAGTTGAAGTGGGATGAGGTCAAAGCCGACGTGGTGATCGAGGCGACAGGTCATTTCCTGACCCACGAAGGCTGCCTCAAGCACCTCCACGCCGGCGCCCGCAAGGTCGTCCAGTCGGCGCCGGCCAAGGATGCCACGCCAATGTTCGTCTACGGCGTCAATCACGACACCTACGCCGGTGAGGACATCGTTTCGGCCGCCTCGTGCACGACCAACGGCCTGGCCCCGGTGGCCAAGGTGCTCAACGACAACTTCGGCATCAAGCGCGGCCTGATGAGCACAGTGCATGCCGCCACCGCCACACAAAAAACCGTCGACGGCCCGTCCGGCAAGGACTGGCGCGGCGGGCGCGGCATCCTCGAGAACATCATCCCGTCCTCGACCGGCGCCGCCAAGGCTGTCGGCAAGGTCATCCCGGCGCTCAACAAGAAGCTGACCGGCATGGCCTTCCGGGTGCCGACCTCCGATGTCTCGGTGGTCGACCTCACCGTCGAGCTGGAATGCCCTGCCAACTACGAGGAAATCTGCGCCGCCATGAAAGCGGCTTCGGAATCCGGGCCGCTCAAGGGCGTGCTCGGCTATACCGGCGACAGCGTCGTGTCGACCGATTTCCGCGGCTGCTCGAAGCCGTCGATCTTCGACGCCGGCGCCGGCATCGCCCTCGACCCGACCTTCGTCAAGGTCGTCGCGTGGTACGACAACGAGTACGGCTACACCTGCAACCTGCTGCGCCTCGTCCGGCACATCTCGCACTGAAAGGAACGAACATGGCTCTCATTTCCCTGCGCCAGCTGCTCGACCACGCCGCCGAGCACAGCTACGGTCTACCCGCTTTCAACGTCAATAATCTCGAACAGATCCAGGCCATCATGCAGGCCGCCGAAGCCTGCGACAGCCCGGTCATCCTGCAGGCCTCGGCCGGGGCGCGCAAATACGCCGGCGAGCCTTTCCTCAGGAAGCTGGTCGAAGCCGCCATCGAGCAATATCCGGACATCCCCGTCTGCCTGCACCAGGACCACGGCACCTCGCCGGCCGTCTGCCAGCAGTCGATGCGCAGCGGCTTCTCCAGCGTCATGATGGACGGTTCGCTGGGCACCGACGGCAAGACGCCGACGACCTACGCCTACAACGTCGAAACGACCGCCAAGGTGGTTGAAATGGCGCACGCCATCGGTGTTTCGGTCGAAGGCGAACTGGGTTGTCTCGGTTCGCTGGAAACCGGCGAGGCAGGCGAGGAAGACGGCATCGGCGCCGCCGGCAAGCTGGACCATGCGCAATTGCTGACCGACCCCGACGAGGCCGCCGACTTCGTCGCCCGGACCGGCGTCGACGCGCTGGCCATCGCCATCGGCACCAGCCACGGTGCCTACAAGTTCACCCGCCCGCCGACCGGCGAAATCCTCGCCATCGACCGCATCAAGGCCATCCACGCCCGCATCCCGAACACCCATCTGGTCATGCACGGCTCCAGCAGCGTGCCGCAGGAATGGCTGGCGACGATCCGTCAGTACGGTGGTGCGATGAAGGAAACCTACGGCGTGCCGGTCGGGGAGATCGTCGAAGGCATCCGCCACGGCGTGCGCAAGGTCAATATCGACACCGATATCCGGCTGGCGATGACCGGCGCCATGCGCAAGGCGATGGCCGAGAAGCCCGAGGAATTCGACCCGCGCGCCTTCCTGAAAGCCGCCGTCGCCGCCGCCCGCGACCTCTGCCGCGCCCGTTTCGAGGCCTTCGGGAGTGCCGGCCAGGCACGGCGGATCAAACCCACGCCACTGGAAAAAATGGCCCAGCTTTACCGCTAGCCGAAGCGCTTCACTCTGCTGTACCTTGCGTTTTGCGGCCCTGCAGCCTGGGGCCGCTTTTTTGTCACCCCCCTTGATCGAAATTCGGCAATATTCAAGTTGGCTATATTCAAAAAGCAACGCCAACGCGCGGGAAAATGTCACACGAAATTCAGGAGAAGCAGCATGCCCATTACTATCGCAGTAGTCAGGGAACGGCTACCCGGTGAAAGCCGGGTCGCCCTCGTTCCCGAGACCGCCAAGAAATTCGCCGCCCTCGGGGCCAACCTCCGGATGGAGCAAAGCGCCGGCACCGAAAGTCACTTCCTGGATTCGGATTACCCCGGCGTCACGCTCGTTGACGGCATTGCCGAAGCCTGCGGCCCGGCCCAGCTGATCCTGCGCGTCACGCCGCCCAACCCCGAAGAGATCGCCGCCCTGCCCGAAGGCTCGATCCTCATCGGCCTGCTCAAGCCCTTCGAAGACAAGGCCCGTCTGGCCGCGCTCAATGCCCGCAAGATCACCGCCTTCGCGCTCGAGCTGCTGCCCCGTATCTCGCGCGCCCAGAGCATGGACGCGCTGTCCTCGCAGGGCGCCTGCGCCGGTTACCAGTGCGGCCTGATCGCCGCCGCCCGCTGTACCAAGTTCTTCCCGATGCTGACCACGGCGGCCGGCACCATTCGCCCGGCCCGCGTCCTGGTCATCGGCGCCGGCGTCGCCGGCCTGCAAGCCATCGCCACCTGCAAGCGCCTCGGCGCCATGGTCGAGGCCTACGACGTGCGCTCCGCCGCCCGCGAGCAGATCGAATCGCTCGGCGCCAAGTTCGTCGACACCGGCGTCGCCGCCGATGGGGTGGGCGGTTACGCCCGCGAACTGACGGCCGAAGAGAAGGCCGCCCAGACCGAAAAGCTGGCCAAAGCCGTCGCCCTGTCGGATGTCGTCATCACCACCGCCGCCATCCCCGGCAAGAAGGCCCCGATCATCATCACCACCGACATGATCGCCCGCATGAAGTACGGCGCCATCATCGTCGACATGGCGGCCGAGTCGGGGGGCAATTGCGCCCTGACCCAGCCCGGCGAGCACGTCGTCGCCAACGACGTGAACATCCACGGCCCCTTGAACCTGCCGTCGCGCATGCCGACCCACGCCTCCGAGCTTTACGCCAAGAACCTCTACAACTTCCTGTCGCCGTGGATCAAGGACGGCGAACTCAATTTCGACTGGGGTGACGACGTCGTCGCCGGCGCCCTGCTCTGCAAGGACGGAACGACCGTCCATCCGACCGTCAAACAAGTCATGGGAGAAGCGTAATGGATGGCCTGCTCGCGCTCTACATCTTCATGCTCGCCGCCTTCACCGGCTACGAGATCATCGCCAAGGTCCCGGTCATCCTGCACACGCCGCTGATGTCCGGTTCCAACTTCATCCACGGCGTCGTCGTCGTCGGCGCCATGCTCATGCTCGGCCAGGCCGACACGCCTGTCCAGCAGGCCATCGGCTTCTTCGCCGTGGCGCTCGGGGCGGCCAATGCCGCCGGCGGTTACGTCGTCACCGAACGCATGCTCGCCATGTTCAAGAAGAAGGAGGGTTGAACATGACCATCCCCGTTTACGTCCAGGGCGCCTGGTTCCTCGGCGCCGCCCTCTTCATCTTCGGCCTCAAGGGCATGAGTTCGCCGGCTTCGGCCCGCAAGGGCATCGTCGTCGCCGGCTACGGCATGCTCGTCGCCATTGCCGCCACCTTCCTCATTCCCGGCCTGCAGAACCTCGCCCTCATGGCCCTCGCCCTCGCCCTCGGCGGCTCGGCCGCCTGGATCTCGGGCAAGAAGGTCAAGATGACCGACATGCCGCAGATGGTCGCCATCTACAACGGCATGGGCGGCGGTGCGGCGGCGGCGATTGCTGCCATCGAGTTCGCCAAGGGCGATGCCCACAGCCTGGCCACGACGGTGCTCGCCGTCATCGGCGCGCTGATCGGCGCGGTGTCCTTCACCGGATCGTGCATCGCCTGGGCCAAGCTGCAGGGCGTGCTGAAAAAGGCGCATCGCCTGCCGGCGCAGAATGCGGTCAATGTCGTACTCGCCCTGATCGCCATCGGCCTCGGCGGTGCCATGGTCGTCATGGCCCCGGCCCAGCCGGAACTGATCTTCGGCTTCTTCGCCGTGGCGCTGATCCTCGGCCTTATCGTCACCCTGCCCATCGGCGGCGCCGACATGCCGGTGGTCATCTCACTGTTCAACGCCTTCACGGGTCTGGCCGTCGGTTTCGAAGGCTACGTCCTCGGCAACCCGGCGCTGATCATCGCCGGCATCGTCGTCGGTGCGGCCGGTACGCTGCTCACCCAGCTCATGGCCAAGGCGATGAACCGGCCGATCTCCAACATCCTGTTTACGCCGATGGTGGCGAGCGGCCCGGGTGAAGCGATCAGCGGCAGCATGAAGGAGCTTTCCGCCCTCGATGCGGCCGCAATGATGCGTTACGCCGGCAAGGTCATCATCGTGCCCGGTTACGGCATGGCTGTGGCCCATGCCCAGCACAAGGTGTGGGAAATGACCTCGATCCTCGAAGAGGCCGGGGTCGAGGTGAAGTTCGCCATCCACCCGGTGGCCGGACGCATGCCGGGGCACATGAATGTGCTGCTGGCCGAGGCCGGCGTGCCCTACGACAAGATCTTCGATCTCGACGAGGTCAATGGCGAGTTTGGCCAGGCCGACGTGGCGCTGATCATCGGCGCCAACGACGTGGTAAACCCGTCGGCCCGCACCGACAAGGCCAGCCCGATCTACGGCATGCCGATTCTCAACGCCGACCTGGCGCAGAACGTCATCGTGATCAAACGTGGCAAGGGCACGGGCTACTCGGGTGTCGAGAACGCGCTGTTCTACACCGACAACTGCCGGATGCTCTACGGCGATGCTCAGCCGATGGCTGGCGAGATCATCCAGCATTTGAAGGCAATGGGGTAATTCTCCAAAAATCGCGCCACGCCAGTGTGGGCAGATCATTTTTTTGCAACGGCCGCACCAGCGCGGCCTTACAATGCGGGGCAACAACTGCCTCGGAACCGGGAATGAAACGCATCGATGATCTGCTGATCTGGCTGGCTGCAGCTGCCTGCCTCGGACTCTGGCTGTGGTCGCTGGTTGTTGGCCCGACCTCGCCCCATTTCCTCGTAGCGCTGGCCGTCTTGCTGGCCGGTACGATCATTTTTTCCTACGGCGAACGGCGACGCTGGAAGGACAGGCAGCGTTCGCAGATCACCGAACTGCAGGACGCCATGGCGGAGTATCAGGTTCTTTCCGACGAAGCCATGGCCCACGCCGAACTGCAATTCAGCTCGCTCGAGAGGGACATGCATGAAGCCCAGGAAATCATCCGCGCTTCGGTCAACAAGCTGTCCGGCAGCCTGACCGGCCTTGAGTCGCAATCCTCCGACCAACGCCAGATCCTGCGCTCGCTGATCGATCAGATGCTCAACATGACGGGCGACAACGCCGTGGCCCAGGAGCAAGTCAGCCTGCAGCGCTTCTTCGATGAAACGAATTCGCTGATCGCCGAATTCGTCGGCAAAATGGCCCATCTGCAGGAGACCAGCCAGGGTATCGCCTCCAGTTTTACCGAAATGCAGGAACGGGTTTCGCACATATCCGGCTCGCTCAACGACATCGCCGGCATCACCAAACAGACCGACCTCCTCGCCCTCAATGCTGCCATCGAAGCCGCCCGGGCCGGCGAGGCGGGCCGCGGCTTTGCCGTGGTGGCCGACGAAGTTCGCACCCTCGCCGCCCGCACCGGCGAATTCAACGTCGACATCCGCAAATCGCTGACCGACATCATGAATTCCCTGCAGGAAGTCGGCGCGCGCGTCGCCGACGCAACTCACATCGACATGAGCATCGCCGACAAATCACGGGCCTCGTTGCAGGACCTGGGTGGCGAATTGATCGTGTTGACCGACAAGGCGCGCGAACACTCCGACCACATCACCGCCATCACCGAGCAGATGCATAGCCTGACCCAGGAAGGCGTGATGGCCATGCAGTTCGAGGACATCGTGACCCAGATGATGACCCGTATCAGCCATCGCACCGTCAATGTCGGCGAGTACATGCACGCCTTCCTCGCCCTCCAGCACGACAACGAAGCCAACGGCCTGCAGCGCTTCCGCTCGCGCAGCCAGAAACTGGTCCAGTTGCTCGTCAACTCGCATGTCAAGAGCGACGCCATGAAATCGAACGCCGCCACGGAGAACGCAAAGAACAGCAGCGACGGCGACATTGAACTGTTCTGACCCGATGACGGGATTGCTACGGTCAACCGGAAATTCGGGCCAAAATCAAAAACCGCAGCCGACCATTTTTCCGATAGCCGTGAGCAAACTCACGGATTTTGACAAGGTCTTAGCCTAAAATGCGCGCTGTTCGCTTCTCGGCGATCCATCCGGGTAGCATTCAATGCCAATGAGCACCGAAGATTAACGCCATGTTCAGCCAAAACTTCAGGTTTCTCCCCGCCCCGTTCGCACTCAACGACGACCTGCTCGACAGCCAGCACGACGGGCTGTTCGAGTGCCTGAGTGCACTCACCAAGCTTTCGGGCGATTCCGCCGACTACTTGTGCAACGAAATCATGTCGGATCTGACCGGGAAAATGGCGCAACACTTCGACTACGAAGAAGCGCTCATGAGAAAAATCGGGCTCAAGGGCGAGCTATTCGACGAACATGTGGCGGCCCACACCGCCATCATGGATGAAATCTCGCACATCCATCTGACCTCGATATCCGGCGGCTATGGCGCCAGCAGCAAACTGGCCCCCAGAGTATCCGAGTGGGTGCTCAGCCACATCATGAAATTCGATCTCGGCCTCAAGCCGCTGATCGAAGAGGCCAACCGGAAAAACTGATTTGGCCTGGCCCGGGCGCATCGACCCGGGCTTGCTCGAGAAACGAAGCCGGGCGACTCAGGCGTGTCCCGTGCTGCCAAAACCGCCTTCGCCGCGATGGCTCGCATCGAAATCGTCAACGATGTTGAAACCGACCTGCAGCACCGGAACGATGATGAGTTGGGCAATACGGTCCAGCGGATTGAGCGTGAAAGCCACCCCACCGCGGTTCCACACCGAAACCATCAATTCGCCCTGATAATCGCTGTCGATCAGCCCGACCAGATTGCCGAGCACGATACCGTGCTTGTGGCCCAGGCCGGAGCGCGGCAGGATCATCGCCGCCAGGCCGGGATCGGCCAGATGGATCGCCATGCCGGTCGGCACCAGCGTCGTCTGCCCCGGAGCAACATGAATCGGCGCCTCGATGCAGGCCCGCAGGTCAAGGCCGGCCGATCCGGGCGTGGCATAGGCCGGCGGACTTTCGCGCAGGCGGTTGTCGAGAATTTTCACGTCGATTTGATGCATCAGTCTTCCCTCGTCAAGTTGGCGATGTGTTCGATCAATTGTCTGGCCAGCACCGACTTGGGCGCCGGGGTCAGCGGATGGGTGCCGCTGTCGTCGAACAGCACAAGCCGGTTGTTGTCGCCGCCGAATCCGTCCTGGATCAGGTTGCCGGCAATCAGCGGAATGTTTTTCTTGCGCCGCTTGTTCTGTGCGTACTCCTCCAGATTGCGGCTCTCGGCCGCAAAGCCGACGCAGAACGGCGCATCCTTGAGCGCCGCCACCTCGGCCAGAATGTCCGGATTCTCGATCAGCTCGATGGCCGGAATGCCGCCCGTATCCTTCTTGAGTTTGTGCTCGGCGGCATTCGCCACGCGGTAATCGGCCACGGCTGCGACGCCGATGAAAATATCCGAGGCAGCAGCATGCGCCATCACGGCGGCATGCATGTCGAGTGCACTGTGCACGTTGATACGGTCAACACCCCGCGGCGCCGAAAATCCGACCGGCCCGGAAACCACGGTCACCTGCGCCCCGGCCTGCCGGGCGGCGCGCGCCACCGCATAACCCATGCGCCCGGACGACAGATTGGTGATGCCGCGCACCGGATCGATGGCCTCGAAGGTCGGCCCGGCGGTAATCAGGACTTTCCGGCCAGCCAACAGCTTGGGCGTAAAGAAGGCAATGACCTCTTCGAGAATTTCCTCGGGTTCCAGCATGCGGCCGGCGCCAACCTCACCGCAGGCCTGCTCGCCGCTGGCCGGGCCGAGCATCTGCACGCCGTCAGCCTGCAATTGAACAACATTGCGTTGCGTCGCCGGGTTTTCCCACATCTGGCGGTTCATCGCCGGCACCACGAGCAGCGGGCAGTCGCGAGCCAGCACCATGGTCGCCAGCAGATCGTCGGCCATGCCGTGGGCGACGCGAGCCAGAAAATCAGCCGAAGCCGGCGCCACGAGAATGAGATCAGCCTGCCGCGACAGATCGATGTGGGCCATCGCGTTGGGCATCCGGGCATCCCATTGGTCAAGGTAGACCGGCTTGCCCGACAACGCCTGGAAGGTCGTCGCCGTCACGAAGTGCGTCGCCCCTTCGGTCATCGCCACCTGCACCTCGGCGCCCTGCTTGCCGAGCAGGCGAACCAGCTCGGCCGCCTTGTAGGCTGCGATACCGCCGGTAACACCGAGAACGATGCGTTTTCCCTGTAATTCCATTGTCTTGCCATTAGAATTGGATTCCGCACATTCTAACGGAAAAGAATATGGCGATTACCGACTGGCCCGAAGGCGAACGACCGCGCGAACGTCTGCTGGCGCACGGCCCGCAAGCCCTTTCCGACGCAGAATTGCTGGCCATCTATTTGCGCGTCGGCGTGCGCGGCAAAAGCGCCGTCGATCTGGCGCGCGATCTGCTGCAGCGCTTCGACGGCCAGCTCGGCACCTTGGCCGAAGCGTCACTCGAGGAACTGGCCAGCGTTTCCGGCATCGGCATGGCCAAGGGGGCCCAGCTCAAAGCCAGTTTCGAACTCGCGCGCCGCGCCCTGACCCAGGACATGGCAACACGCGACAGCTTCACCTCGCCCGGCAAGGTCCGTGACTGGCTGCGCCTCAAGCTGGCCAGCCGCGGCCATGAGGTCTTCATGGCCTTGTGGCTGGACGCTCAGAACCGCTTGCTCAAAGCCGACGAACTGTTCTCCGGAACACTAACCCAGACCTCGGTTTACCCACGTGAAGTCGTCAAGGCCGCGCTGGCCAACAATGCCGCCGCGGTGATTCTCGCCCACAATCATCCATCCGGCATTGCCGAGCCATCGCGGGCCGACGAGATGCTCACGCGATCGCTGAAAGAAGCCCTGGCGCTGGTTGACGTCAAGGTTCTCGACCACTTCATCGTGGCCGGCAACACCCCGCCGCTCTCCTTTGCTGAACGTGGCCTGCTATAAAATTCAATAAACCCCTTGAAACGGTTAAGTACTTTTGGTTATACTTGTGGGCTCTCTTCTAGCGAATTCTGGAGCACCATCATGGCGCGTGTCTGCCAAGTAACGGGTAAAGGCCCGATGGTTGGGAATACTGTTTCCCATGCCAACAATAGAACCAAACGCCGTTTCCTGCCGAACTTGCAGTACCGTCGTTTCTGGGTCGAATCTGAAAACCGCTTCCTGCGCCTGCGTGTTTCCAACGCCGGTCTGCGCCTGATCGACAAGAACGGCATCGACGCCGTCCTCGCCGACCTGCGCGCCCGCGGCGAAGTCTGATAAAGAAGGAAATACAAAATGGCTAAAGGCGGTCGCGAAAAAATCAAGCTGGAATCCACAGCTGGCACCGGTCACTTCTATACCACCTCCAAGAACAAGCGCACGACGCCTGAAAAACTGGAGTTCATGAAGTACGACCCGAAGGCTCGTAAGCACGTCGCTTACAAGGAAGTCAAGCTGAAGTAATTCAGCTTCTCCAGAGCATTCGACAAACCCGCCTTCCGGCGGGTTTTGTTTTTTCAGGCAGGCTGTTTCTGCCTGAAAAGCAATGCGGCGTAGACCACGATGCCGGCAAAGATCACAACCGACCAGTTGGCCATCGACAGGCCGAGGAACTCCCAGTCGCGGCTGGTGCAGAAGCCGGTGGCCAGGAACATCGATGGCCATTCCATGCCCAGCCAGTCCACCAGACGCTCGATGGCGTTGGGATCGGTGAAGCTGCATTCCGGCGCCAGGTCAGGGAAAGCCTGCATCCAGGTCTGGTAAGCGGCGACACCAAAACCAGACACGCCAAGTCCGCCAGCCAGTAGCGCCCAAAGCATTCTTCCGGCCGGCCAGATGAAGCCGAGCAGGCCGATGATGCCGATCACGATATAGAGCAGGCGCTGGAAGATGCAGAGCGGACAGGGCGCCAGACGCAGCAGGGTTTGCAGTTCCATGCCGACCGCGACGAGCCCCAGGCAACCCAGCCCCAATGTCGCGAACCAGGCCCGCATGGGGACTTTTGACCAATTCATCAAAGCTATTCCTCAGGTGACGATGAGCCGGGATTCTATGCCATCGCCGCGGAGACTTGAAATTTTGGCTTTTTTGCCGGTTGACCGTGGGATTGCCCGCCACGGCACATGACGGTGGACCGCCGCCCGGCAGGTGGTTAAGATTGGCGGATGAATACACGCATCCTGCTCGTCGAGGACGACGAACGCCTGGCCGACCTGACGGCCGAATACCTGACCAAGAACGACATGCTAGTCAGCATCGAGCCGCGCGGCGACACCGCCGAGGCGCGCATTCTGGCCGAACAGCCCGATCTGGTCATTCTCGACGTCATGCTGCCTGGCAAGGATGGATTCGAAGTCTGCCGTGCCGTCCGCGCCCAATATCGCGGCGTGATCCTGATGCTGACGGCGCGCGACGAGGATTTCGACCAGATTCTCGGCCTTGAGATGGGGGCTGACGACTACATCGCCAAGCCGGTTCAGCCGCGCGTCCTGCTGGCCCGCATCAAGGCGCTGCTGCGTCGCCTGCCGACGGCGGCAGACGCTGGCAATGGCGAATCGGAAAGCATGGTGTTCGGCCAGTTCCGCATCAGCCAGGCAACCCGCACGGCGTCGCTGAGCGGGCAGAGCATCGACCTGACCACCGCCGAATTCGACCTGCTCTGGCTGCTGGCCACGCACGCCGGCAATGTGCTGTCGCGCGACGACCTGCTGCAGGAATTGCGCGGCATCGGTTTCGACGGGCTGGATCGCTCCATCGACGCGCGCATTTCCCGCCTGCGCAAGAAGCTGAACGACGACCCGGAAAACCCGACGCGTATCAAGACCGTGCGCGGCAAGGGTTACCTTTTCAGCAAGCATGACTGGAACTGATCCCGAAGCCGGGGCGGCCAGACCGAAGGAAAAAAACGAGGGGCTGGCCCGCTCGCTGATCCGGGTGGCCCTGCCGCGCTGGCGCGGACGGCGTTACAGCCTGTCCAAGCTGTTCTTCAATTTCTACCTGCTGGCGATGGGTTCCTTCGTCGCCATCGCCTTCACGGCTGATTTCGTCATTTCCACCGCCCAACGCGGCATTACCGACGACTACGCGCGCCGTTTCATGCGCGGCACGATCACGCTGATCGAGGACGAGCTGTTCCGCCATCCGCGCCGGGAGTGGGCAAAGCGCATCAAGGACATCGACGAGAAATTCTCCTACCGGCTGGGCATCGTCGAACGCATCACCCTCGACCACACGCTGACGCCAAAGCAGGTCATCAAGCTCGACGCTGGCGACATCGCCATCGACCACGACGGCGACATCATGTATCACCGCCTCGGCACGAGCAGCAAGGTTCTGGTCGTCGGCCCCCTGGCCTCGAGCCGCAACCGGGAAGTCAGCGAGCGCCTGCCGCTCGAACTGCGACTGCGCCTGCTGACCTGGAGCCTGATCGGCCTGATTTTCGCCATCGCCCTGTGGTTCTGGGTTCGCCCGGTCTGGCGCGACCTCGAAGGCTTGCGCCAGACAGCGATCGACCTGGGAGACGGTAATTTCGACGCGCGCTCGCCGACTATCCGCACCCAACTGTTCGCCCCGCTGTCCGACACGATGAACAGCATGGCGGAGCGCATTCGCCAGTTGCTCGCCACCCACCGCGAGCTTTCCTGCGGCATCTCCCACGAACTGCGCACGCCGATTGCCCGCATGCGCTTCGCCCTGGAAATGCTCTCGGAAACCGAGGAACGCCAGGAACGCGAACGGCTGTGGGCGATGATGGAGGGCGATCTCGACGAACTCGACCAGCTCATCGATACCAGCCTGACTTATGCCCGCTTCGAGCGTGAAGCACCGGAAGCGCATTTTTCCAGCGTCAAGCTGGCCGAATGGCTGTCCGACGAGGTCGAATCGGTGCGCCTGCTTGGTCGCCGCCTCGATGTCACGGTCAACACCGAAAAACTGCCGGAAAACCTGTTTGTCGACCTCGACCGCAAGGCCATGCCCTACGCCCTGCGCAATCTGCTGCGCAATGCCTTCAAGTATGCAGCGACGCGTATTGCCGTCAGCGCCGAGCTCGATGGCGACAACATGCTGATCCATGTCGACGACGACGGCATCGGCATCCCGCCCGAAGAGCGCGAACACATCTTCTCCGCCTTCACCCGCCTCGACCGTTCGCGCGACCGGTCTACCGGCGGCTACGGCCTCGGCCTGGCCATCGCTCGCCGCGTACTCGAACTGCATGGCGGCACCGCCAAGGCCGATGCCTCACCGCTCGGCGGCGCCCGCTTCACGCTAAGCTGGAAAGCCCGCCAATAGGGCTTTTCGGGGGCGTCACAAAGCGTCACACAAGATCAAAACCTGTTACCTCGGAGCCACGCTTGGGCCACAGACGCAGGCCCGCTGCGTCCCTAGAATGCGAGGCATGGACGCAAACCAATCCCATCAAGAGGACAACGAGGAAATCATCAAAATGAATATCAAACAATTTATCGAAGCCACCCGCCAGTACCTGTTCGAGCTGGCTACCGCCCAATCCCAGCCGGTGCTGGCCACCATTCCCGTCCGCGCCGATCGCTAATGGCCTTTGCGGACAACCTGCCGATCAGTGAATCCCTCGGTGTCTTCATTGGCATCACCGGATTCGACTGGCTGTCGGAAGGTCAGGCCGAGCCACTCAAGGCCGCCGTCACTGCTGTTGCGGCCGGCGCCATCATTGCCGTTGCCCGCCATTGGTTGAGCAAGCGTCACAAGGACTGAACCGTTTTACCCTCCTCTCGAATTTCCCCCGATTCGAGAAACTCCCTGTTACCCCGCCCTCGTGGCGGGGTTTTTTTTGCCTTCACGGCAATATCCCTGTTTAATCACCCAATCGCCTCCGGGCCGCAAGGTCATCATTCCCGACCAGCCAAACCTCTTCGACCGGTAACCGCATGAAGCCAGCCCCCTTTCCCGCGACGCCCCTGTTGACAGGCGCCGACGCCGAGCAGAAGCGCCAGCAGGTCCTCGACTACTTTCACGCCACCTTCGACCGCTACGAGCAGTTGTTCGAAACGCTGGCGTGCGACGAGGCGTATTACGTCAAACCGATTGCGCTGCGTCACCCGCTGATTTTCTACTTCGGCCACACCGCCACCTTTTTCATCAACAAGCTGGTCCTCGCCGGATTGCTGGCCCGGCGGATCAACCCGGGTTTCGAGTCGATGTTCGCCATCGGCGTCGATGAAATGAGCTGGGACGACCTCAACGACCAGCGTTACGACTGGCCAAGCGTCGATGAGGTGCGCGCCTATCGGCAAAGCGTGCGTGCTACGGTCGACCGGATAATTCGCACAAATTCACTAACGCTGCCCATTGGCTGGGAAGACCCGTTCTGGATCATTCTCATGGGTATCGAGCATGAGCGCATCCACCTCGAAACCTCATCGGTGCTGATTCGCCAGCATCAACTCAAATATGTGCAGAAACATCCGGCCTGGGAACCCTGTCGCAACAGCGCGCCGGCGCCGGCGAACACGCTGGTCGACATTCCCGTCGCCGAACTGCACCTCGGCCGCGACCGCAGCGATCCGAAAATCTACGGCTGGGACAACGAATTCGGCCGCCACGAGGCGTCGACCGCCGCATTCCAGGCCAGCCGTTATCTGGTCTCGAATCGCGAGTTTCTCGCCTTCGTCGAAGCCGGCGGCTATGCCGACGACTCACTGTGGCCGGAGGAAGGTTTGGCCTGGAAGAAATTTGCCAAGGCCGGGCACCCGACTTTCTGGATCAGGGACGGCGCGCAGTGGCGCCTGCGCCTCATGCTCGAAGAGGTTGCCATGCCCTGGGACTGGCCGGTCGAAACCAATTACCACGAGGCCAAGGCTTTCTGTAATTGGAAAGCGCGCCAGAGCGGTCAGGCCGTGCGTCTGCCGAGCGAGGACGAATGGCAGGCACTGCGCCAGTTCGCCGGGATTGCAGATTGGCCCGACGAGTTGCCCGCCAACCCGCCAGCCAACATCGGTCTGAGCCAGGAAGCGTCAAGCTGCCCGGTGAATCGTTTCGCCCACGGCCCCTTGTTCGACGTCATCGGCAATGTCTGGCAATGGCTGGAAACGCCGATCTATCCGTTTGCCGGCTTTGAAGTCCATCCGATCTACGACGATTTCACGACGCCGACCTTCGATGAGCGCCACAACCTGTTCAAGGGCGGCTCGTGGATTTCCTGCGGCAACGAGGCGGCGCCGGTATCGCGCTACGCCTTCCGCCGCCACTTCTTCCAGCACGCCGGTTTCCGCTATGTCGTGGCGGACGCGCCAGCCACCCAGCCCGCCTCGCACTACGAAACCGACCGGCTGATTTCGGAATACATCGAATTCCATTACGGCGACGACTATTTCGGCGTCGCCAATTTCCCGCAAACCCTGGCCCGCCTAGCCATCGAAACGATGGGCGACAAACCGGCCCGCAAGGCCCTCGATCTCGGCTGCGCCACCGGCCGCGCCACATTCGAGCTGGCCCGCCACTTCGACCGGGTGACCGGCATCGATTTCTCCGCCCGCTTCATCGGCATCGGCACGCAACTCGCCGAACAGGGCCGGCTGCGCTACACGCTGACCGAAGAAGGCGAGCTGGTCAGCTACAAGGAATGCTCGCTGGCTGCGCTGGGCCTGGGCGAGGTGGCCGCCAAGGTCGAATTTTTCCAGGGCGATGCCTGCAATCTGAAACCGGTTTTCGCCGGCTACGACCTGATCCTCGCCGCCAACCTGATCGACCGCCTGTACAGCCCGGCGCTTTTCCTCAAAACCGTGCACGAACGCCTGAACCCGGGCGGTCTGCTCATGCTGACCTCGCCCTACACCTGGCTGCCGGAACACACCAAGCGCGAGGAGTGGATTGGCGGCTTCAAGAAGGACGGCGAGAACCTGACCACCTTCGATGGCCTGAAAGCCATGCTGGGCGGGCATTTCCGTTTGGTGCGCGGCCCCGAGTCGGTGCCTTTCGTCATTCGCGAAACGAAACGGAAGTTCCAGCACACGCTGTCCGAAGTCACCGTCTGGGAGCGGATTTAGACGATTGAAGCTGTTGGCGCCAACAGGCGTGCAGGGCCGGGCGGGCTGGCTTCCGAACGGCGTCAGAATTGGTTACAAATGATGCAAACGACCGACACAGACGCCGCCCGCCGCGCCCGATAAAGTGAATTCGTCCTCACCACCCCACGGAGACATCACGATGGAAAAGACGAAGCGCAAGCTCAAGAAGTTTTTCAAACTGGACAAGCTCGGGCAGCGCATTGCCCACGCCAGCAAGGCGTTCGACCAGCAACGCAAGGAACGCCTGTTGCGCCATGTCGAGCGGCGGATGATGCTGCTCAGCTAGTTTTTGGGTTCGGCAAGCGGACTGCTACGGTCAACCGGAAAAAAAGCCCGAAATTGAAATGGCGCGCTGACCCCGCGCCATTTTTCATGCGCTGGCGGCGGGCGCCGGAGCTTCGTTGAGCAGGCGAATTTCACGCTGCGGGAAGGGAATCGTGATGCCGTTGGCCTTGAAGGCACGCCACAAGGCAAAGTTGATGTCCGAAACGATGTTGCCCTTGCCCTTCTCGGGGTCGTCGATCCAGAAGCCGAGTTCGAGATTGATGCTGCTGTCGGCAAACTGGGTCAGGAAAACCTTGGGCGGCGGATCGGCCAGCACGCGCTCCTGCGCAGTGGCGGCTTCGATCATCAGGCGGACGGCCAGATCGAGATCGCTATCGTAAGCAACGCCAACGCTGGTCACCAGGCGCAGTTGGGCGTCGGAATAGGTCTGGTTCTGCACCGTGCTGCTGATCAAGGTTTCGTTGGGCACAATGAACTCGCTGCCCCCCGGGTGCTTGAGCACGGTGTAGCGCGTCGTGATCTGCGTCACCTCGCCGACGTCGGTGTCGACCTGGATGATGTTGCCGATGCGGATCGAGCGGTCGAGCAGGATGATGAAGCCGGAAACGTAATTGCTGGCGATCTTCTGCAGGCCGAAGCCGAGGCCGACGCCGAGGGCGCCGGTGAACACCGAGAGCGCCGTCATGTCGATGCCGACCATGCCCAGACTGGTCAGGATGGCGATGACGGTCAGGCCGGCCTTGGCGACGCGGACACCGACGATGCGCAGATTGGCGTCGAGCGACTGAACGGCCATCAGCCGCGCCTCGATGACGCCGGCGATCCACAACGCGAAAATGACGGTCAGGAAAATGGTGGCGACGCCGCGCAGCACGGTCCACAAATCGACGTGCTGCTTGCCGATGTGGAACTGCACGCTCTCCAGTGCTTCGATGACGTCAGGCGCCAGGTCGGTGATGTAGAGCGCCAGCCAGCTCCAGACGATGGCCGCGATGATGCGCTCCCAGGCCGTCAGCCAGGTGGCGCTCGGAAAGGCCTGGCGCAGAACGAAGATGACGCCGCGCACGAGCGCCATCGAACCGAACAGCGGCATCGCCAGTCGGAGCAGGTTGACGTGAATGTGCGGACCGAGCGCAGCGATGGCGATGCCGGCCAGCACCATGCCGGTAAGCGGGAAAACCAGGCGCGAACTGGCGTCGGACAGGCGCCCTTCGCCTTCGGTACGGCGGCCGCGCCACCACGCTGCAATCAGCGCCGCAAGGCCGATACAGACCACCAGCGCGACGACCTGCCAGACGAAATCCGGATCGCGGAAATCGGCGACGAGGTCGTTGATCAGGCGCAAGGCCTGCGTTTTCTCGCTCATGCCTTCTTTTCCAGCACCGCGGCGAAGAAGCCGTCGGTGTTGTGCTGGTTGGGGAGCAGGCGCAGCATGTCGCCGTCGAAGGCGATACCCTGCTTGGCGAGAATGGCCGAGGCCGGGAGCAGCGTGAATTCGGGGTGCTTGGCCAGGAAGGCGGCGACGATGTCGTCGTTCTCTGCGGTCAACAGGCTGCAGGTGGCATAAACCAGCCGGCCACCGGGGCGGACCATGGTCGATGCGGCTTCGAGAATCGATAACTGCTTGACCGTCAGCTCGGCCACCGAGGCTTCATCCTGCCGCCACTTGAGGTCGGGATTGCGGCGCAGCGTGCCGAGGCCGGAACACGGCGCATCGACCAGCACGCGGTCGGCCTTGCCGGCCAGACGCTTGATCTTGGTGTCGCGCTCGTGCTCGATGCGGGCCGGATGGACGTTGGACAGGCCGGAGCGGGCCAGCCGCGGCTTGAGGTTGGCCAGGCGCTTGTCGGAGACGTCGTAGGCGTAGAGCCGGCCGGTGTTGCGCATCAGGGCGCCGAGCAGCAGGGTCTTGCCACCGGCGCCGGCGCAGAAATCGACGACCATCTCGCCGCGCTTCGGTTCGAGCAGGTAGCCGAGCAGTTGACTGCCTTCGTCCTGCACCTCGACGGCGCCTTCGATGAACAGCGGATGCTTGGCCAGCGCCGGCTTGTCGCGCAGGCGGACGGCAATCGGCGAGAGCGGACCGGGCATGGCGGCGATGCCGTCGGCGGCGAGCTTGGCGAGCACGTCTTCACGGTTGGCTTTGAGCGTATTGACGCGCAGGTCGAGCGGCGCCGGCAGGTTCAGCGCATGCGACAGGGCCAGCGTCTGGTCGGCGCCGAACTGGGCTTCGAGGCGGCTGTACAGCCAGTCCGGCAGGTCGCAACGCACCGCTGGCGGAAAATCAGTTTCCGGCATGGCCTTGGCGGCGGCCAGCCATTCTTCCTCGCTGGCCTTGAGGACCGGGGCCAGTTCGCGCTGGCTCCAGCCGCGCGTCACGGCCAGGGCGACGAGCAGGCGGCGACGGTCGGAGAGCTTGCCGGCGCAGCGTGCTTCGAGGCTACGGCCGCGACGCAGGACGGCAAAGACCGTTTCGGCAACGAAGGCGCGGTCGGCATGGCCGAGTTCGCGATGCTCGCGGAAATAGCGCGACACGACAGCGTCGGCCGGGTAATCGAAGCGCAACAGCAGGCCGAGAACGGCTTCAGCGTGGGCAAACAGGGCGGGTGTGAAGCGGGCTTTCATGGTGATCCAATCTCGGTGGCGACTTGTTCGAAGATGTCGCCTTTTTTATCGGTGTAGCGAATTTTAACCGGCAAGCGGTGACGATCGAGCGCAATCCAGATTTCCGTCACCGTATCGCCCATCGCCCGCAGGTGCAGGGTGCGGAAATGGCCGGCCGGGATGTCGATTTCCTCTTCGCCGAGCGAATCGAGGGCGAAGCGATCGTATTTCTTGCCGGTGACGACGCCGACCGTCGCCCCGCCTTCCGGCCGGCGCAGGTAGGCAAGCTGGTAGTTGAGCGACAGGATGTCCTGTGTTCCTCGGCTGACCGGCTGCGTTGCACCGCTGCGCGACAAATGGACTGCTGCGGTCGACCAGTCGAAATCGGCATTTTCGTTGGCGTCCTTGCCATTCTTGCGCGACCGGTAGGTTTCCGGTTGCAGGCCGCCGGCGACCAGCCTGCCGCTGCTTTCGTTCGCGAAAACGAGCGGTTTGAAGAGCGCCACCAGGCCGCTCGTTTCGGTCATGCCGGTGAGCCGGTAACGGCCGTCCTCGGTGAATTCCCAGCTGTGTTCGGCGCGCCCGATCTCAAATCCCTGGGTGCCGTAGTAAATGACGAAACGCATGCGGCCTTTGGCCGGCAGCAGGGGCTTGGCTGGCGCCGGCGCCTTGTTTGCTACGGTCGACGGCAAATTCGGGGCAATTTCAGAAGGCTTGGTTTCCGGCGCCGGCGCGACGGGTTCGACAATGGCCGACGGCTGGGCGGAGGTCAGCGCGGCCGGCCTGGCCAGTTTCGGGCGAGGTTTGACGGGCGGCGGCGGCTCGGTGGCCGGGGGAGCGGCCGGCGGCGGCTGCAGTTCGGCGCGCAAGACAAGCGGCTCATCCGCCCCGCCGAAGATTTCGACATCGGTCCCGAATAGCGCGGCGGCATGAATGCCGAGCGAAGCGGCGAGCGCGATGACGAAGGCCAGCGGCATTTCGCCTCAGCGAATCCCGGGCGCGGAGAGGGCGGGCGAGACGAGCGCGGCCGGCTCGGCGAGTTCGCCGGCAATCCGGACGCGACCGTTTTCCAGCGTCAGCTTGTCTTCGACAAACCAGCGCACGGCCTGCGGGTAAACCAGGTGCTCCTGGCGCAGGACGCGGGCGGCGAGGCTGGCCTCGTCGTCGCCGTCGAGTACCGGCACGGCAGCCTGGACGATGACCGGGCCGTGATCGAGGGCCGGCGTGACGAAATGCACGGTGCAGCCGTGAATGCGCACGCCTTCTTCAAGCGCCCGCTGGTGCGTGTGCAGGCCGGGAAACGACGGCAGCAGCGAGGGGTGGATGTTGATGAGCCGGCCTTCGTAGTGACGGACGAAGCCGTCGGACAAAATGCGCATGAAGCCGGCGAGGACGACGAGGTCGGGTTCGAATTCGTCGATGCATTGGGCCAGCCGGCTGTCGAAAGCCTCACGCCCGGCGAAGGCCTGGTGATTGATGAAGTGCGTCGGAATGCTCGCCCGGGCCGCCGTTTCGAGCCCGGCTGCGTCGGGCCGGTTGCTGATCACGGCGGCGATATTGACGGGCAGATTGCCGGCATCGCGGGCGGCGATGAGCGCCTCCATGTTGCTGCCACGGCCGGAAATCAGGATGACGATCTTCTTCATTTCAAAAAACTCACGGGTAAAAAGATGGCGCTGGCCACGGATTGGCTCAGCCGGGAAAAGGTACGGCCATTGCGGTCGGCGACGACCTTGGCCAGGAAATCGAGGAGGCCCATGACGCGGCCGAATTCGCGCTCGAACGAGAGATTGCGGTTGGCCGGATCGAGTTCGTTCGAGAGCAGGAACAGCTCGCCAGTGGCGGTACGGTCGTGGCCGAGTTTCCAGATGGCGACGTCCATGTTGCGCGCGCAGTTGTAGAGCTTCATTTCGTTGAGGCTGTCGAGGATGTAGAACTCGTCCTTGTGCTCGAAAGCCGCGTCGACCATGCTGAGCAGCCCGTAGATCAAGGCCGTGACGCGGTCGCCGGTATACATTTCGGTAAAGGCCAGCGACGCTATCGCCCCTTCGTGCAGACCGCTGAACTCCGCCCAACTGCCGTGCTGGCGCTGGCGCAGACGCGCGACCGCCGCCTCGCGGCTGACGGCGCCGCCCTTCTTCCATTCCTTCGGGTTGCGTTTGTACAGCTTGTCGGCGATCAGCAGCAGGCCGCTGACCACCTCGGCCCGATTGGTGTCGGCGATGCGGTCGACTTCCGATTTGAGCAAATATTTCGGGTTGACCGTGGATTCCGTCCGGCCGTCCCGGCCCAGTTTCGTCGAACAGGCCGTCAGCGTCAGGATAAGGATGACGGCCAGCCAGCGCATCAGGCTTCCTTGCTCTTGAGGTAGCCCCAGCCGATGGGGATGAGCGAGGAAACGACGATGCCGATGATGATGATCGACAGATTGGCCTTGACCCACGGCATGTTGCCCAGCCAGTAGCCGGCCAGGCAAAGCGAAACGACCCAGCCCAGCGCACCGATCAGGTTGAAGATCGTGAACCGCGCGTAGGTCATTGAGCCGATGCCGGCGACAAACGGCGCAAAGGTGCGGAAGAGCGGCAGGAAGCGCGAAATGACCAGCGTCTTGCCGCCGTGTTTTTCATAGAAGGCATGGGTCTTGATCAGCGCATCGCGGTTGAAGAAACGCGAATTTTCCCAGTGGAAAACCTTGGGCCCGAGAAAACGCCCGATCTGGTAGTTGACCGTATTGCCGAGCACCGCCGCCGCCGTCAGCACGCCCATCAGCGTGAAAATATCCATGCCGCCCTCGCCGATGGCGGCCAGCGCACCGGCCACGAAGAGCAGCGAATCGCCCGGCAGAAAGGGCGTCACGACAAATCCGGTTTCGGCAAAGATGATGAAGAACAGGATGCCGTAGATCCACAGCCCGTACTGCTGGACCATGATGGCCAGATGCTTGTCGAGATGGAGGACGATTTCGATGAATTGGGTGAGGAGTTCCATGCAGGGCGCCGGGCTTTGAATGAGGCCGCATTTTACCCTATGGCCGTTGACTGCCCCGGATGCAGCCGAGCCGCGGTCTTCGATTTTTCTCAACCCAAGTTTCCCCGGAAGTGCCAAGATGCAGCGTCGGACCAATCCCCTGACCACATCGTTGATCAATACATTATTGGGAGGCGTCGCTATGAAAACTTCAATGCTTGCAGTCGGCCTGGGTGTCGCGGTATTTGGTTTGGGGGCGGCCCGGGCGGCCGATCCGGCGACGATCGAGTGGGCGAAAATCAAACCGATCTCGGTGGGCCTGTTCTATCCCGCTCAGTCTTCCTACGAGTGGCTGCGCAGCGAAGCGCATTCATCGGGAGCCGGCAAGGTTCGCGGCGGCGCGGCCTGCGTCGACTGCCATGATGAAAAGACTGCCGAAAGGGATCTCGGCAACAAGCTGGTCAAGGGTGGCCCGCTCGAACCGCGGCCGGTCAAGGGCAAGAATGGTTTCGTGGACCTCGCCGTACAGGCCGCCTACGACGACAAGAACCTCTACCTGCGCTTCCAGTGGAAGACCCACAACCCCTACCCGGGCACCGAACACCAGTACCTGCGTTTCGACGGCAAGGAATGGAAGGTCTGGGGTTTCCCCAAACTCGACAAGGTGGTCCAGGAGGGCAAGCAACCCGGCATCTACGAGGACCGCCTGTCGGTCATGATCGACGACGGCAAGGTCGCCGGCTTCGCCAATCAGGGCTGTTGGCTGACCTGCCACGACGGGGCGCGGGACATGCCGAATCAATTCACCGCCGAGGAGGCGGCGGCCAATCCGCTGCTCAGCGCGATCAAGAAGAAAGATGTCCGCAAATACCTGCCGGATAGCCGCAGCGCTGCCGGCGACTGGAAGACCGGCAAGTCCCTGGACGAAATCGCCAAGCTCAAGGCCGAGGGCAAGTTCCTGGATCTCATCCAGTGGCGCGCCCACCGCAGCTACCCGGTTGACATGGCCGACGACGGCTACGTGCTCGAGTTCCGCAACGGCGACGCCGGCAAGGAGATGTTCGGCAGCAATGGCGACAAGGCCACCCATCAGCCCAAGTTCATGTGGGATGAAAAGAAGGTCGGCTACAAGTCAATCACCGAGGCCAAGCTGCGCCAGGGCGAGCACTTCCTGATCCGCGAACAGAACACCGTGCCCTTCGACCCGAAAGCCGGCTGGAAAGAAGGCGATCTGATCCCCGACTACTACACCAGCCGCGCCGATGCGACGGGTTCGGCCGCCGACAACCAGGCGCTCGCCAACTGGAAGAACGGCATGTGGACATTGGTCGTGGTGCGCCCGCTGGGCCTGGGCAATGCCGACGACAAGATGCTCAAGGCCGGCGGCGTCTACAACGTGGGCTTTGCGGTCCATGACGACAACATCACCACCCGCGGTCACCATGTTTCTTTCGTGAAGACCCTGGGACTGGGAATCAAGGCCGACATCACGGCCGCCAAGCTGCCCTGAAGCGCCCTCCTGGCCGGCGCGGCAGCGGCCGGCCAGGCATGGCGACCTGGCGTTAAAAGTATCAGCTCGATGCTCATTTCGGCCGGTTTCACCGGTCGACCGCAAGCCTTTGCCCTCCCCGGCGGCAATCCCGACCACCACACCCGACGCTCCAATCTGGGATAATCCGGGCATGCCGACCATCGCCCGCCTACCCGACCTCCTGATCAGCCAGATTGCCGCTGGCGAAGTGGTCGAAAGACCCGCCTCCGTCCTCAAGGAACTCCTCGAAAACAGCCTCGACGCCGGCAGCAAGGCGATCCAGGTGCATCTGGAAGAAGGCGGCGTCAAGCTGATCCGCGTCACCGACGACGGTTGCGGCATCGCCAAGGATGAACTGGCGCTGGCCCTGACCCGCCATGCCACCTCCAAGATTGCCTCGCTCGACGACCTCGAACGCGTCGGCACCCTCGGCTTTCGCGGCGAGGCGCTGGCTTCGGTGGCTTCTGTCGCCCGCCTGAGCCTCACCAGCCGCGAACGCGGCGCGGCGCATGCCTGGAAGCTGAAAGGCGAGTCCGGCGCCGAACCGGAACCCGCCGCCCTGATGGCCGGCACCGTCGTCGAAATGCGCGACCTCTATTTCAACACCCCGGCCCGCCGCAAGTTTCTGAAATCGGAAAGCACCGAATTCGCCCACTGCGCCGATGCCGTCCGCCGTCTGGCGCTGACCCGGCCGGATGTCGCGATCAGCCTGACTCACAACGGTCGCAACCTGTTCCAGCTCGCCCCCGCCGACGCGCCGCGGCGCATCGCCGACATCCTCGGCGACGACTTCCTCGGCGCCGCGCGGGCCGTCGAAGCCGGCGCCGGCCCGCTGTCGATAGTCGGCTTCGCCATCGACCCGACCCGCGCCACCGACGCCAAGGACGGCCAGTACGTCTTCGTCAATGGCCGCTTCGTGCGCGACAAGATCATCAGCCACGCCCTGCGCGAAGCCTACCGCGACGTGCTGCACGGCAGCCGCCAGCCGGCCGTCTGCCTGTTCGTCAACATCGACCCGGCGCTGGTCGACGTCAATGTGCATCCGGCCAAGACCGAAGTCCGCTTCCGCGACTCGCGCGCCCTGCACCAGTTCGTCTTCCACGCCATCCAGCGCACGCTGGCCGCGCCGGTGCAGGCCGAAGCGGCGCCGGGGCTGGTCGAACGCGAGACTGCTACGGTCAACCGGGAAAATCGGCCAAATTTCGAATACGCCCCGCCGCTCCGCCACCAGGGCAGCCTCGGCGTCGCCGAACCGGCGGCCGCCGCCTACCTCGCCTTCGCCCGCGCCGCGCAACAGGTCACGCCGTCATCGGCCGGCCCGGCCGCGACATTTCAATTTCAGCCGAATTTTCCGGTTGACCGCGCCCCGCAGGAAATCCCCTTGGGAGATGGCAATGACAGCCCGCCGCCCGACAGCGCCGGCCCGCCACTCGGCTACGCCCTGGCCCAGCTGCACGGCATCTACATCCTGGCCCAGAACGCCCGCGGCCTGATCCTCATCGACATGCACGCGGCGCACGAGCGCATCCTCTACGAAAAGCTCAAGACCGCCTTCGACCACCGCCAGATCGCCACTCAGGCGCTGCTCATCCCGGCCGTCTTCTCGGCCGACCCGCTCGACATCGCCGCCGTCGAAGAACACGCCGAGGCACTGGCCGACCTCGGCTTCCAGATCGCCCCGCTCGGCCCGAATCAACTCGGGGTGCGCGCCGTCCCCGCCCTGCTCCAGTCCGGCGACCCGGCCGCCCTGGCCAAATCGCTGATCGGCGAACTGCGCGAGCACGGCATCACCCAGCTCGCCACCGCCCGCCGCAACGAACTGCTCGCCACCATGGCCTGCCACGGCGCCGTCCGCGCCCGCCGCCTGCTCACCGTTCCCGAAATGAACGCCCTGCTGCGCCAGATGGAAGAAACCGAACGTGCCGGCCAGTGCAACCACGGCCGGCCGACGTGGACGGAACTTTCGCTCAACGAACTCGACAAACTGTTTCTGCGCGGGCAATAATTCGGCGGCTCACACCCGCCCCTGGCCCGCGCCCACATGATTTCACCCCCCTGGCAGTTATTCCGACCGTCCTCGGCCTCCACCGGAGAACGTCGCAATACCCTGATTTCACTGGGAATACTCGCCATTCTGATGTATATCGGGCTCGTTATCGGCGGCCTGAAAATCGCCTTCGACCGCGAAAACGACTTTGCCCTGCGCAATCTCGACAACCTCGCCCGCGTCCTCGAGGCACACGCCCACAACACTGTGGACAAAATCGACACCATTCTGCTGGCCAGCCAGCTACGCCTGAACACCACACTGGCTGGCGAATCGGGCGACGCTGCCGCGGTCAACACCGCGCTGGCCAGCTATCTGGCGCTGATCGGCAGGGAATCGCAAAGCCTGCGCGTCGCCAATGCCGAGGGCAATTTCACGCGTGACGCCTCGGGCGAGATCGCCAGCGTCCACATTCGCGATCGTGACTACTTTCGGCGCAATCGCGACGGCGCCAACACGCTGGTCGTCTCCGAGCCGCTGTTCGCCCGCATCACCGGCAACTGGGTGATCACCCTGAGCCGCCGCCTCGACGACCGGCAGGGCCAATTCGCCGGCCTTGTCCAGGCAGCGATACGGGCCGATCATTTCCAGGAATTTTTCACCGGCCTCAAGCTCGGCCCGGGCCAGAGCGTTGCCCTCGTCGACCGTGAAAGCCGCCTGATCGCCCGTTATCCGGCCGCCCCCGAACACCGGGGCAAAACCCTCGACAACGCGCCACTGGCCGCGCTGATCGCCGACCAGCAGGCGTATGGCAGCTTCACCCAGAAGTCGGCAGTTGACGGCATCAAGCGGCTTTACGTCACCCGCCAGGTCGGCCACTACCCGTTGTACGTGTTGATCGGACATGCGCCCAGCGACTACCTGGCCAACTGGTACCAGCAGGTCATGTGGTCCGTCCTCGGCGTGCTCCTGCTGGCCGTCGTTCTCAGTGGCTGGATCGCTGTCTGGCTGCGCATCTACGACCGGGCGCATGCGCTGGCGCAAGGAATGACGCGGGCCTACGAGAACACCTCGCGGCAAACCCGCGCCCTCCTCGACAGCCTGCCCGATCCAGCCTGGCTGAGCGACCGCGAACAACGCCTGATCGCCGTCAACGACGCCTACGCCCGGGCCTGCGGCCAGCCGGCCGACACCCTGCCCGGCCGGACTGTGGCGGCCATCTGGCCGGCCGAGGCCGCCGAATCGCTGGCCCGGCAGGATGCCCTGGCGCTGACCGAACAATGCCAACAGCGACGGACCGACACCCAGCAACTGGCCGATGGCGAAATCCGTCATTTCGAGTTCATCTCGACCCCGGTCCTCGATGATCGCGGCGAACTGACCGGCGTCGCCGGGGTCGCCCGCGACATCACGCAACTGCATGAGGATCAGGAGCGCATCCGCTACCTGGCCGAGCACGACCAGCTGACCCGGCTCCCCAACCGCAGCATGCTGGCCGATCTGATGTCGCAGGCGCTGGCGCTGACCTTCGGCACGCAGGCCGAGGTCGCCCTGATGTTCCTCGACCTCGACCATTTCAAGAACGTCAACGACACCCTCGGCCACGAGATCGGCGACCAGTTGCTGCTTGAGGCAGCCCAGCGCCTGCGCCACTGCCTCGATGCGCGGGACACGGTGAGCCGGCAGGGCGGCGACGAATTCGCCATCCTGATCCACGGCTATGGCTCGCCCTCGCGTCTGGCCAGCATCGCCCAGCGCCTGATCGACGCGCTGGGCGAACCCTTCATGGTGGCCGGGCACGAACTGCGCGTCGGCGCCAGCGTCGGCATCAGCACCTACCCGCAGGACGGCCAGGACATCAGCAGCCTGCTCAAGAACGCCGACACCGCGATGTACCAGGCCAAGGCCGCCGGCGGCAACGCCTACCGCTTCTTTACGCCCGAGATGAACACCCGCATTTCCGAACGCGTCATGCTCGAAAACAGCCTGCGCCGTGCGTCGCACGGTGAGGACATCTTCCTCAACTACCAGCCGCAGGTCGACGCGCAAAGCGGCCGCCTGATCGGCCTCGAAGCACTGGTCCGCTGGGAGGATCCGGAAAAAGGCAACATCCCGCCGGCCCGCTTTATCCCGATTGCCGAGGAAAGCAACCTGATCAACCAGATCGGCGACTGGGTGCTGCGCGAAGCCTGTCGGCAAAATCGCCGGTGGCAGGAGCAAGGCCTGCCGCCCGTGGTCATGGCGGTCAACCTGTCCGCCGTTCAGTTGCGCCAGGCCAACCTCGCCCAACGGATCATCGCCATCCTCGCCGATACGGGTCTGGAGCCACGCTGGCTCGAGCTGGAAATCACCGAAAGCGCCTTCATCCACGATACCGACCGCATCGTCGCGGCGCTCGACGAACTGAGCGCCCTCGGCATCAAGCTGTCGATCGACGATTTCGGCACCGGCTATTCCAGCCTGGCCTACCTCAAGCGACTGCCCTTCGACCGCATCAAGATCGACCAGTCCTTCGTCCGCGAGCTGCCGGGCGACACCGACGACATCGCCATCGTCCGGGCGATCATCGCCATCGCCGACAGCCTGCAAAAGGAAGTCATCGCCGAAGGCGTCGAACAGGCCGGCCAGGCCGCCTTTCTGCTCGACCACGGTTGTCGCCTGATGCAGGGCTACCACTTCAGCCGACCGACCTCGGCCATCGCCATCGAAGCCGTGCTGCAGCGGGGCGGATGCCTCCCCATGCAGGCCCTCGACGCCGCCGTTTGACGCCGCGTCAGGCGGCAAGCCGATTCCCACGGTCAACCGGAAAATTGGCCCAAAATTGAAATGCCCGCTGCCGCTTTACGGGCAAAACCACACATCGTTACAGCCATTCAGCGGTGGCGCCGCCTAAAATACCGGCGATGTTCGCCCCCCCGATGTTCGCCCCCCATCTCACGCCGGCCCGGCGTGCATCGCTTTTCGCGTTTGCCGCCTCGCTCCTGATCCATGCCCTGATCCTGATGATCCCCCGGCATGATCCGGACGACGTTTCAAGTCCGCCGCGCCTGGAGGCCCGCCTGCGCCCACCGCTGACGCCGGAAACGGCAGACGCCGCCGAGGCGCCCCGCAAGCCGGCGAAAAACAGGCCGCAACGGCCGCGCCTGCTGACCACCGACAAGCCGGGCAAAACCGCCGTCGCCAGCGCCCCGCCGTGGACGGCGGCGGAAAAAGCCGAGATGAACCGTTTTCTCGACGAGCTCGACGACAACGCCCGGACCGCCCCCAAACCGACGCTGGCCCAGCGCGCAAAAGCCATGGCGCGCGAGGAAGCGTGGCAGCAGGCGCGGGAGGAGTCGGCCGGCAGCGCCCTGCTCGAACTGCGCCCGAATGCCGCGCCGCCCGACCCGTTCAGCCTGGAAATGTATCTCGAAGGCCTGCTCAAGCGCCTCAACCGCAGTGCCAGCTTCGTCAAGAACGACCCGCGGGCGAAGGGCGTGCGACCGGCTTCCATCGAGTTCAAGCTCAACCCGGACGGCACGATGAAGTCGTTCAAGATCGTCAACGCCGGCGATCAGGCCGACGAGATCGCCTTCGTCAAGGCTGTCGTCGAACGCTCGGTTCCCTTCTCACCCTTCCCGGCCGATCTCGACAAGGCGGCCCGCTCGCTGACCATGCGCATCTGCATCCTGCCCGCCGGTTCGGGCGATGCCGGCTTCGGCTTCAGCCGGGCGGGTCGCCGGAGCTGTTGAGCGGCCCGACAGTTGGTCAGATTGACCGCTGCCGCCAACCCGGGAAGTCGCGAACAGGGATCGACCGGGAGGTCACCCCCCCCCGGCCTCACACCTGAGGAAGCGGGGGCTGGCGGACCGGCAACCAGACGGTGAAGGTTGTGCCCTGCCCCGGCTGGCTGGCGACGTCGATCTTGCCGCCATGTTTCTCGATGATGCCGTAGGAAACCGACAGGCCGAGGCCGGTGCCCTTGCCGACCGGCTTGGTCGTAAAGAAGGGGTCGAAAATGCGCGCCAGAATTTCCGGCGGAATGCCGCTACCGGTGTCGCTGACCGAAACCCACACCTTGTCGTCGGCGCAGCCGCTTTTCAGGATGATCCGGCCTTTCTGGGGAATCGCCTGGGCAGCGTTGACCAGCAGGTTCATGAAAACCTGGTTGATCTGCGATGGCCGGCACTCGACCTGGGGCAGCGTGCCGTAGTCGCGGACGACCTCGGCCTTGTACTTGATCTCGTTGGAAACGACGTTGAGCGTGCTCTCCAGGCCGGCGTGGAGATCGACCCATTCCATGCCGACTTCGCCGGTTCGCGAGAAATCGCGCAGATCCTGGACGATCCGGCGAACGCGCGTGGTGCCATCGATCGAGTCGGCGATGAGCGCGCCGATGTCTTCGCGCAGGAACTCGAGATCGGCCTTGCGCTTCAAGGTATCGAGACTGCCCCTGATCTCCGGATTACCGGCCAGCAGCGGGTCGACCGTGGTCGACATGGCATCGATCAAGCTCATCAATTGATTGACGTAATTCTTCAGCGTACCCAGGTTGGAATTGACGAAACCGATCGGGTTGTTGATCTCGTGGGCGACGCCAGCCGCCAACTGGCCGATCGAGGCGAGTTTTTCCGACTGGTGCAACTGGTCGTGGGCCTCCTCCAGCTTCGCGATCAGGATGCGCTGCTCTTCCCTTTCCGTCTGCAGGGCCTGGTTGACCCGCTCATTCTCGCGCAACGCCGCCTCCAGTTGCTGAGTGCGTTCGCGAACCTGGTTTTCGAGTGCCACGCCGGACTGGAAGGCGCTGAAATCCGAGACTTTCGCATTCATGTCACGTTCCGCCCGATTCATCAGGGCGGTCACCATCTTGTTGAGGCGAACGATTTCGCGCTGCAGCGCCGCTTCCGGCGGCGAAGCGTTGGCGGCCACCGGATCAGTCATGCTTCTCCTCGGGGGCCAAGCCAATGGCAATGCCGGTAAAGGTCTGGTTGATGTGGACGCCGCCAAACTGCTCGCCGTAAGTGCTGAAGCCAACCGTGTTGTGCCGCTGGAACAGCTCGCCCACCTTGCCCTTGAGTTGCTTCTGGGTGATTTCAAGATTGCGCAGGATGCAGTCGCAACCCAGGGTCAGTGCCGGCTGACCGATTTCCTCGCGGAGGTTGTCGAAGGTCTGCTCGAGGTTGGCATAAATATCGCCGCAGCGCGCCACGCGCAGGACGATCCCGTCCTCGATGGCGCAAAAGAAGGTCAAGGTGCCATCCGGGTTCACTTTCTGGATCGAGCGGACGTAATCGGTACCGTCGAGCACGACGACCACCGGCGTCGCCGCGAAATGGTCGGGGGTCAGATCCTCGACCGAGACGCCGAGCACCCGCGCATACTCCTCAGCCGCCGGCAAGCCGTTGATTTCCTTGACGATCCGGTTTTCCGCATCGGCATCGGTGACGACCAGCCGTTCGTTTTCGCTGATGAAGTGCTGGGTTTTGAAAATGCGGATCGGCAACGGCGTGCTGACCAGCAGCAAGGCGGCGCTGTTGTCGCGGAAGGCGCCGTCATGGAAAACCTTGGTGCTGACAAACTTCAGGTCGTCGCCGGCCGAGCCGCCACACAGGTGGATGCTCCCGAGCGCCCCCTGCAGCACTCGGACGACCGGTTCTTCGCGCACCGACAGGCCATCGATCAGGAGCAGGGCAAAGGCCCTGGAATCCTTGGTCACATGTTTATCCAGTTGCTGCAGCAAGTCTTGCACAAATGCCTGGCCCCGCTCCGCTTCGAAATGCTGCAGATCGGAAAGGCAGCCACCCACGGCCGCCCCGGCGCCGGCCGAAAAACTGACGCCGGACAGGCTCTGTGAGCGATAGCCGGCGGCGCCGATTTCACCCGCCGTGGTGCAGCCGATCAACGGCACGCTGCCAAAAAGCCGGTTCAGTTCGTCGGCCAGAGCATCGAGATCGTAGTCGCTGGAACAGAAAAAAACGACCATGGTCATGTCGGGCTGGTCGACGCCGGCGTGGAATTCCCGGGCTGCCTGGCGCGCCTCGCTGGCGCTGGAATGGCTGATGCGAAAGGGAGAATCGGTAGTCATGTTGTCTCCATGCTCGATATAGTTGTATTCGCCGCTACAGGTTGCGCCGTTCGGCCGATTATCCGCACCCGGGAAACGCTGTCCAGCCATTACCCGTTTTTAGCAAAAATATCTGGAAACGGCAAAATCGTCAGCCATCACAATACATCCACCCGCACCTCCCTGACCTTGCGTCATCGAGGGCGTCGGAAATGGACGGACGCCGGGCGTGGTAGCATTCGCCGCCATGAACTCACCCCGCCTGCCGCCTGCCATCCTGATCATGGGTCCGACCGCGTCGGGCAAGACGGCGGTGGCCATGGCGCTGGCCGACCGTTTTCCGGTCGAGCTGATCAGTGTCGATTCGGCCCAGGTTTTTCGTGACATGGATGTCGGCACGGCCAAGCCGGATCGCGCCACGCTGGCCCGCTACCCGCACCGCCTGATCGACCTCATCTCGCCGGAAGAAAGCTATTCGGCCGCCCGTTTTCGCGCCGATGCGCTGGCGGCGATGGACGACATCACCAAGGCCGGCAAGGTGCCCGTGCTGGTTGGCGGCACGATGCTGTATTTCCGCGCCCTGCTGCACGGCCTGGCCGATCTGCCGCAGGCCGACGCTGCGCTGCGTGCCGAAATCGATGCCGAAGCCGCAACCAAAGGCTGGCCGGCGATGCACGCCAAACTGGCCGAACTCGACCCGGCGACAGCCGCCCGCCTGCATACGACCGACAGCCAGCGCCTGCAACGCGCCCTGGAAATCTGCCGGCTGACCGGCCGCCCGATGTCCGAACTGCTGGCCGAGAGCGAAAAGCAGAAGCCGCCCTACGACCTGCTCTCGATCGGTCTGCTGCCCTCCGACCGCGCCGTCCTGCACGAACGCATCGCCCGCCGTTTCGACGAAATGCTGCTGGCCGGGCTGGATGACGAAGTGCGCCTGCTGCGCCAGAAATACGCGCTGAGCCTCAACCTGCCGTCGATGCGCTGCGTCGGCTACCGGCAGGCCTGGGAGGCGCAGGACGGCATCATCCCGCGCAAGGAACTGCGCGATCGCGGCATCTTCGCGACGCGCCAACTGGCCAAGCGCCAGATCACCTGGCTGACCAATTCCTTCGAAGCCGAGAATTTCGACTGCCTCGACCCGGCCCTGGCCGAAAAAATCAGCGCCCGGACCGCTTCCTTTCTCAGTGCTTGAGCAGCACCTTGAGGTCTTCGGCCAGTATTTCCAGCTGGCCGACAATTTCCAGCGACGCATCCTGTGTCCCGACCACGCGTTGCATGAATTCGTTGGCCATATCGCTGAGCAGTGCTTCCTGCTGCTCCATGAGCCCGAGATGGATGAATGCCTTGGTCAACGTCTCCTGGAAATCGATCATGACCTGCGTCAGCTCGAAACAGTTGCGCCGGTAATTGCTCTGCACACCATCCAGCGTTGAATACAACCGAGGCAGCGCCAGTTCGATGCCGGCCCGCCGCCGCGCCGCGAGCATTTCAGCCTCGATCGCCTTGAGCCGCGCATCGGCACCTTCGGCGAGCAGGGCGCCATTGTCGCGAATGCGGCCACAACGCTCGGCATCATCCACCGGCATGTTGTTGACCATCAGGGTGACACGGCCATAGTTGAACACGCAGCGCGTCTTGAACTGAAAGATCCGGCCGCTGTCCCGCACATGGTTGAGCACCGAAACCTCGAGCGGCACGTCGCGTCCGTTCTGGCTCAGCGACAGGACATCGTTCCCCAGACGCATCTGGACGGCCACCTGCAGATCATACTGCCCCATCGCGTCGATCATGGCCCGGGCAAGGTCTTCGATACTGTCGCAGACGAAGGACTTGCTCATGAACTGCAGGACGACACCCAGCTCGCCCATGCTGACCATGGCCGCCATGGCCGTTTTCTGGGCGTAACCAGCCTGCTCGCGAAGCGCCTTTTTCTCGTCCAGTATGCGCCCGGCCACTTTCAGCTTTCCTGCCAGCTCAACCGGCGAAAACGGCTTCTGGATAAAATCGTCACCCCCCGCTTCGTAGCAGAGTAACCGCGTTTCGCTGTCATCTCTCGCCGAAGCGAAGAGCACCGGGATGTCCTGTGTCTCCCAATCGTCCTTCAGGTGCCGGCACAAGGCGTAGCCATCCATGACCGGCATCGAAACATCGAGCAGGAAGAGATCCGGTTTGGCCTCGGCCAAACGGTCCAGGCAGGCTTTCCCGGAAACAAAAGTTTCAAGGTCGCAACCTCCGCCAAGCGTTTCAGCCAGCACGTCGAGAATGAGCTGATCGTCGTCGACGACAAAAACACGCAGGCTTGCATCCATACCTTGCCCTCCGATCTGATTTCTATATTTTGTAATTTTTGTTAAAACGAAGCAAACATTGAATCAAGCAGATTCTGCCTTCTTCCTCACGGCCAGCAGCGAATACACCGTCGGCACGACGAACAGCGTGAAGAAGGTGCCAAGCAGCAGGCCGCCGACGATAACCCAGCCGATCTGCTGGCGCGACTCGGCCCCCGCCCCGGTGCTGAAAGCCAGCGGCACGGCGCCAAGGACCATGGCGCCGGTCGTCATCAAAATAGGGCGCAGGCGCAGGAAGGCCGACTCGATGACCGCCTCCTTGAGCGCCATGCCTTTTTCCTGCAACTGGTTGGCGAACTCGACGATGAGGATGCCGTGTTTGGTGATCAGGCCGACCAGTGTGACGAGGCCGATCTGGCTGTAAACGTTGAGCGTGCCGCCGCTCAGCCACAGGGCCAGCAATGCGCCGGCCATCGACAGCGGCACGGTCAGCATGATGATGAAGGGGTCGCGGAAACTCTCGAACTGGGCGGCCAGCACGAGGTAGATGAAGGCCAGCGCGAGGGCGAAAGTGAAGGCCAGCGATGACGAGGATTGGCGGAATTCTCGCGACTGGCCGTTGTAGTCGGCGGCGTAGCCCGGCTTGAGCACCCGCTCGGCGACGCCGTCCATGAACGTCAGCGCCTCGCCCAGCGTGTAGCCCGGCGCCAGGTTGGCGGTGATCGCCACGGCGCGGCGCTGGCCGAAGTGGTTGAGTTCGCGCGGACTGATCGTTTCTTTCACGTCGACCAGGTTTTCCAGCGAGATCATGCTGCCATCGCGGCCGCGCACGTAGATGTCGCGGATGTCGTCCGGATTGCGCCGCTCGGCTTCGGCGACCTGGACGATGACGTCGTACTGCTCGCCATCGCGCTTGAAGCGCGTGACCTGCCGGCCGCCGAGGAAGGTTTCCAGCGTCCGGCCGATGGTTTCGACCGGCACGCCGAGGTCGGCCGCCTTGTCGCGCCTGACGTTGACCGACAGCTCCGGCTTGTTGAGCTTGAGGTCGGTATCGACGTTGATCAACGACGGGTTCTTGGCGACTTCGGCCAGGATTTCCCCGGTCACTTTCTGCAACTCGTTGTAGGAGGCGGAAGTCACGACGACAAAATTCACCGGCCGCTCGCGCGCGCTCTGGCCAAGCGAAGGCGGCGTGATCGGGAAGGCCATGACGCCGGGAATGGCGGCGAATTTGGGGTACAGTTCCTTGGCGATTTCCGGCGAGCGGCGACTGCGATCATTCCAGTCGGTCAGGCCGAGAATGGAGATGCCCTGGCTGACCGTCGGGTTGCCAGCAACGACGAAATAGCGCTCGGAATCCTTGGTCTGGCTGTAGATGCCTTCGATCTGACGGGCGTATTTTTCGGTGTAATCGAGCGTTGCGCCTTCCGGCCCGAGGAACATGCCGAAAATGATGCCGCGATCCTCGACCGGCGCCAGTTCGGACTTGAGCGCCTTGAGCAGGACGCCGCAGGAGGCGGCGACGACGAGGAAACCGACGAGGACGATCCAGCGCCGGTTCAATGCGACGGTCAACACGCGTTTATAGCCAAAATTCAACCCGTTCAGGAAGCCTTCGACCATCAGGAAAACCTTGCCGTGCTTTTCCTCGTGCTTGAGCAGCACCGAACACATCATCGGCGACAGGGTCAGCGCGACGAAGCCGGAAACCAGCACGGCACCGGCCAGGGTCAGGGCGAATTCGATGAACAGCTTGCCGGTGCGCCCGGTCATGAAAGCAACCGGGGCATATACCGCAGCCAGCGTCAGGGTCATGGCGACCACCGCGAAACCGATTTCCTTCGCGCCCAGCAAGGCCGCCTGCAGACGCGGTACGCCCTCCTCGATGTGGCGGAAAATGTTTTCCAGGACGACGATGGCGTCGTCGACGACGAGGCCGATGGCGAGCACCAGCGCGAGCAGGGTCAGCGTATTGATGGTGAAGCCGAGCGCGAACATGATGCCGAAGGCGCCGATCAGCGACACTGGAATGGTGACCAGCGGGATCAGCGTCGCCCGGACATTGCGCAGGAAGAAGAAAATGATCGCCAGGACGAGCAGGATCGCTTCGCCGATGGTCTTGAACACCGACTCGATCGAACGGTCGATGAACACCGACGAGTCGTAGGACAGATTGGCGCTCATGCCCTCCGGCAGTTCGCTGCTGATCTTCGGCACCTCGGCGCGCAGCGCCTTCGACAGTTCGAGCGGATTGGCCGTGGCCTGCTTGATGACGCCGAGCGCCACAGCCGAACGGCCCTTGAAGCGGACGGTACTACGCTCCGAAGCAGCGCCGATCTCGACCCGGCCGAGATCGCTGATGCGGACCGGGTAGCCATTGACCGTCCTGACGACGACGGCAGCGAACTCCTCGGGCGTTTTCAGGTCGGTATTGGCGACCACGGAAAACTCGCGTTCGCGACTTTCGATGCGGCCGGCCGGCACCTCGACGTTCTGCTGGCGCAAGGCATCCTCGACATCGGCCGGCGTCAGCTGGTAAGCGGCCAGTCGCTGCTTGTCGAGCCAGATCCGCATGGCGAACTTGCGGTCGCCGAAAACGCGCACATCGGCGGCACCGGGCAGGGTTTGCAGGCGCGGCTTGACGATGCGCGTGGCGACGTCGGTGACTTCCAGCGCCGAGTGCCGGTCTGACGAAAAGGCAATCCAGATCACCGGGTTGGCATCGGCCTCGACCTTGGCGATGACCGGTTCGTCCACCTCGTCCGGCAGCCTGTTGCGGACGCGGGAAACCCGGTCGCGGACATCGGAAGCGGCCGAATCGGGTTCCCGTTCCAGCTTGAAGCGCACCGAAATCTGGCTGCGCTCGGCCCGTGATATGGAAGTGAGCACCTCCACACCTTCGATACCGGCCAACGAATCCTCAAGCGGCTTGGTCACCTGCGACTCGATGATGTCGGCCGAGGCACCCCGATAATCCGTCGTCACCGTGACGACCGGCTCGTCGATCTTCGGATATTCCCGCACCTGCAGCCGGGAGTAGGAAACGATGCCGAGCAGCATGATGACGAGCGACAACACGGTCGCGAAGACCGGGCGCTTGATGCAGACCTCTGAAATCTTCATTTGCCGGCTGCCATCCCTTGGCCGGTCGCCGGGGCGCCTTGGCCAACCGGGCGGACCTCGCTGCCTTCGCGCAGCTTCAGCTGGCCGGCAGTGACCACCATGTCGCCGGCCGTCAGCCCTTCAACGACCTCAACCTGCGCCGCCCGGCGCACGCCGAGCCGAACCTTGACCAAACTGGCCTTGCCGTCGACGACCTTGAATACCGCCGGCTGCCCCCCCGGCACGATGGCCTGCTCGGGCACCATGAGCACGCCCTTGCGCTCGCCGAAGAGCAGCCGGACACGGACGAACATGCCGGGCCGCAGCTTGCCCTTGGCGTTATCGAGCCGGGCGCGGGCCGAAATCGAGCGGCCGTTCTGGTCGACCAGCGGGTCGATGGCGTCGAGCACGGCCTGGAAGCGCTCGCCGGGCAGGGCATCGCTGACCACGTCGACGCTCTGGCCCTTGCTGATCCGGCCAAGATGGTTTTCCGGCAGCTTGAAATCGACGCGCAAGGTGGCGACATCCTCGATGTTGATCAGGTCCTGGCCATCCTTGAGGTAATCGCCGACGCTCACGTTGCGCAGCCCGACCATGCCGGCAAAGGGCGCCTTGATGCGCATTCTCGCAGCCTTCGCCTCGGCCAGCCGGACGGCGGCCTCCTGCACCTTGAGCGTCGCCGCCGAGCTGTCGAGTGCCTGCTGGCTCAGGAATTTCTTGCCGACCAGCTCGACATTGCGCGCGTAGCTGCTTTTGGCCAGCGCCAGGTTGGCGCGGGCCTGCTGCACTTCGGCATCCTGGATCGCCGCATCGAATTCGACGAGCACCGTTCCCTTGGCCACGATGGCGCCATCCTTGAAGCCGATGGCGGCCACGCGCCCCGCCGTCTCCGGGCGCAGGACGACGGACTCATTCGATTTCAGCGTACCGACGGCCGCCACGTCATCGGCAAAATCGCTGGCCACCACCCGGGCCACCTCCACCGCTGTCGGAACGTTGGCCGGCGCACTACTCGGCGCGGCCGTTCCGGCTGCCGGGGCGCGGTTGGCGGTATAGGCGAAATAGCCCAGGCCAGCCAGACCGGCAAGGGCGATGGCGATGATTCCGAAACGGGTATTTTTTTTCATGGCATTCGGCAATAGGCGAACTGACCGTGCAGTCAGCAATAGCCGGAATTGTAACGAAGCGCCCCGGTTTTCCGATAAAAATCAGCTGTCGATCGGCGGGAGGAATTCGGGCATTTTTTGCGGTTGACCGCAGGATTTGCATTCCGGCTCCCCGTCCGGCGCGAAGGCCGCATGACACGCGCCGGGACCGCCCTCCATCCGGCCATTTTTCACGGGCGCCACGCTGACGAAAACAACGCCGGCCCGGACCATGCCGAGATACTCAGCCACGCTGCGCGAAACGTCGATGATGCGTTTGCGGTGTTTCGGGTGCATCCGATCATTGACCTTGACGATGGCGCACCGGTCGTTGTCGGCGCGCCGGACGGCCAGCCGTGTGCCGAGCGGAAAGCGATTGCTCGCTGCGGTAAATTGCCGGGCATCGAAACGTTCGCCGGCGGCCGTCTGGCGGCCATCGAATTTCTTGCCGTAAAAACTGGCCAGGCCACGCAGGCCGGGGACGCCATCCTCGATCAGGTCGGCCGGCCCGAACGCGGGCGCCGGCTCGGCGGGGCGAGGCGCTTTTTTTATATTTTTGGCTGCCGCCTGGTGCGGCGGCTTGTTGCTAGCCGCCCGGACGGGCGACCAGCCATTGAGCAGAAGCAGGCCGCCGACGACAATCGCCGCGGCCCGCAACGCCTTTTTAGACCACCACGGTCTGCGCTTCGTCACCAGAACGCGCCCGGATCTTGCCGATGCGATAAACCGCTTCGCCCTGCGCCTTGAGCTCGGCCATCGCGGCATCGGCATCGGCCGCGGCAACAACGATGACCAGACCGATGCCGCAGTTGAAGACGCGGTGCATTTCGTTTTCGGCGACGTTGCCTTCGGCCTGCATCCAGTCGAACAGCTTGGGACGCGGCCAGGCGGCCTTTTCCAGCTCGGCCACGGTGTTTTCCGGCAGCACGCGCGGCACGTTTTCAAGCAGGCCGCCACCGGTGATGTGGGCCATACCCTTGATCGTGACCTTTTCCATCGTCGCCAGCACTTGTTTGACGTAAATGCGGGTCGGCGCCATGACGACCTCGGCCAGCGTGCGCTCACCATCGAACTTGGCGTTCATGTCCGGATTGGAGCGCTCGATGATCTTGCGGACCAGCGAATAACCGTTGGAATGGGCACCTGAGGAAGCCAGGCCGAGGACCACGTCGCCCGGGGCAATCGAGGCTTTGCCATCAATGGCCTTCGATTTTTCAACGACGCCGACGGCAAAACCGGCCAGATCGTATTCGCCGGCCGGGTACATGCCCGGCATTTCCGCCGTTTCGCCACCGATCAGCGCGCAACCGGCCAGTTCGCAACCCTTGGCGATGCCGCCGACAACGGCCGCAGCGGTATCGACGTCGAGCTTGCCGCAGGCAAAGTAATCAAGGAAAAACAGCGACTCGGCGCCGAGCACGAGAATGTCATTGACGCTCATGGCAACCAGATCCTGGCCGACCGTGTCGTGACGATTGAGGTCGAAAGCCAGACGCAGCTTGGTACCGACGCCGTCCGTACCGGAGACCAGCACCGGCTCCTTGTAGCGCTTCGGCACTTCGAACAGCGCGCCGAAACCGCCGATACCGCCGAGCACGCCATCGCGCAGGGTCTTGCGGGCAAGCGGCTTGATACGTTCGACGAGGGCATCGCCCGCATCGATATCGACGCCGGCATCACGGTAGGAGAGGGAAGTGTTCTGGGTCATGGTCTTTAGGCGCCAAGAGGCAGCAAACGCTGCTGGAAAAAACAGCGATTTTACCCGAAACCGCCAAGCTCCCCTAACCGGCCGGCCAGCCGCGCGATTCAAGCCACTTGGCGAAAAAAGCGGATTGCCACGGTCAACCAAAAAAAGAGCCAAAATTCAAATCGCTCGCCGCCCCCGAAAAGACCGCCGGCCGCTCTGCTAAAATCGCCGGTTCGAATTTCCGGCGCCGGCGGCGCTGTTCCGTGGAGAAAATGCAATGTACCAGTCCCCCCTCATCCAGGATCTGCACGATCGCGGCCTGATCGCCCAGATCACCGACGCTGCGGCGCTCGACAAGCTGCTGACTGAGGAATCGGTAACGCTTTATTGCGGCTTCGACCCGACGGCGGACAGCCTGCACCTCGGCCACCTGGTCCCGGTGCTCATCCTCAAGCGCTTCCAGGAAGCCGGCCACAAGCCGATCGCCCTGGTCGGCGGCGCCACCGGCATGATCGGCGACCCGAGCTTCAAGGCCACCGAGCGCAAGCTCAACACGCCAGACGTCATCGCCAGCTGGGTCGACAAGATTCGCGGCCAGGTCGAGCCTTTCCTCAAGTTCGACGGCGCCAACGCCGCCATCATGGCCAACAACTACGACTGGTTCGGCGGCATGAACTGCCTCGAATTCATGCGCGACATCGGCAAGCATTTCTCGGTCAACACCATGATCAAGAAGGAATCCGTGCAGCAGCGCCTGACCCGCGAAGACCAGGGCATTTCCTACACCGAGTTCTCCTACAGCCTGCTCCAGGGCTACGACTTCGCCGAACTCAACAAACGCTACGGCTGCGTCCTGCAGATCGGCGGCTCCGACCAGTGGGGCAACATCGTCGCCGGCACCGACCTGACGCGCCGCCTGCATCAAAAACACGTCTTCGGCCTGACCCTGCCGCTGATCACCAAGGCCGACGGCACCAAGTTCGGCAAGACCGAATCCGGTGCCATCTGGCTCGATCCGAAAAAGACCTCGCCCTACGCCTTCTACCAGTTCTGGCTCAACACCAGCGATGCCGACGTCTACAAGTTCATGAATTTCTTCACCTTCCTGCCGGTCGCCCGCATCGCCGAAATCGAAGCCGCCGACCAGGCCAGCGGCACCAAGCCGGAAGCCCAGCGCATCCTGGCCGAGGAAGCCACCCGCCTGGTGCACGGCGAAGTCGCGCTGATGGCTGCCCGCCGCATCACCGACAGCCTGTTCCACGGTCAACTGGAAAATCTGACCGAAAACGACCTCGAACAACTGGCCCAGGATGGCATGCCCGGCGTGCAGATCGAAAAATCGGCGGCCGGCCTCATCGACGCCCTCGTTGCCGCCGGCCTGGCCAAATCCAAGTCCGAAGCGCGCACCTTCATCCAGGGCGGCAGCGTCGCCATCAACGGCCAAAAAGCCGACGCCATCGACCATCAGATCGCCGATGCCGAGCGCCTCTACGGCCGTTTCACCATCCTGCGGCGCGGCAAGAAGAATTACGGGCTGGTCAGTTGGCAGTAAGCGGCGCATGTCCGCGCGCTGCGACAAAGTGTTACAGCGCGTAAATGCACTAAACGTGAAGCATTTCCTGCCGTAAACAAACTTGCCGGGTTAATTTTCCGGTAGAGCTTTACCGAAGGAGATGCGCCATGTCCTACCTCACCCCAGCTCAGATCAGTTCCCTTGCCGTTTCGGCGACCTCCGCCGCAGCCTATCTGGACACCTGTGACAGCGGCGCCCAGTTTGCCCGGCTCGACCCGGCCTACTACCTGGCCTGCGCCCGCCTGCTCACTACCATCTTCTCCGTCGTCGATGTTCGGGAAGCCTTCCCCGACCTGCTGAGCCAGTCGCCCGCCGCCCGCAATACCCTCGAATGCCTGCAGATGGAACGCCAGCTACGCAACAGCTGCGCCGGCTACTACCCCCAACTCGCCGTCATCCTCCAGCGCGCAGCGGTGTAAACAACGCAGCGCCGGCTGAAATCGGCGCCGTGGTCGGGAGCAATGCTAGAATTTCGCCCCCATTCCCATTCGCCATCCCGATGCGCCAGCTGATTCTCGATTTGCTGCCCGAAAGCTCGCCCACGCTGGACAACTTCGTCGCCGGCGGCAATGGCGAAACCCTGGCTCTATTCACCGAATGGCTGGCCGGGACACGCACAGACACCTCCTTCTGCCTGTGGGGCGAAGCCGGCTCCGGATGTTCCCATTTGCTTCAGGCGAGCGGCTTTGCCTACGTCGATGCGGCCGTCGACCCGGCCCTGAAAAGCGCTCCGACGACGGAGCAACTGGCCGTCGATCACGTTGAAAACCTCAATGAAGCCGGCCAGATCGCCCTCTTCAACCATTTCAACCGCCTGAAAATGGCCTCCGGCAGGCTGTTGACCGCAGCCGCCCAGCCGCCGGCCCACCTCACGCTGCGCGAAGACCTGCGCACCCGCCTCGGCTCCGGCCTGATCTGCCGCCTGCAGCCGCTGTCCGACGCCGAAAAGGCCGAAGCACTCGCCACCCAGGCCAAGGAGCGCGCCCTCAAACTGACGCCGGAAATCATCGATTACCTGATGCGCCACGCCCCGCGCGACATGCGCACGCTCAGCGCCATCGTCGTCGCCCTCGACCAATACACGCTCGAACAGAAACGCGCCGTGACGCTCCCCCTGCTGCGCGAACTGCTCCACACGGAAACCGCACTATGAATCTTGCCCTCTTTGACCTTGACAACACCCTGCTCACCGGCGACTCCGACTTCGAATGGGCGCAATTCCTGATCAGCAAGGGCGTCGTCGACCGCGAGTTGCAGGAAGCCAAGAACATCCAGTTCTACGAGCAATACAAGGCCGGCACGCTCGACATCTATGAATTTCTCAATTTCCAGCTCGCCCCGCTGACCCGTCATTCGCGGGAAGAACTCGATGCCTGGCACGGCGAATACATGGTCCGCCACATCCTGCCCATCATCGGCCAGCCGGCCCGCGCGTTGGTCAGGCAGCACCTCGACGCCGGCGACCTGTGCGCCATCGTCACCGCCACCAACAGCTTCGTCACCGGCGCCATAGGCCGCGAATTCGGCATTCCGCACCTGATCGGCACGATTCCCACGGTCAACCCGGAAAATGGCCGATTTTCAGGATCGCCCAGCGGCACGCCCTCCTTCCGCGAAGGCAAGATCGCCCGCGTCGAAAGCTGGCTCGAATCGCTCGGCCTGTGGTGGGGCAGCTTCGCCGACAGCACCTTCTACAGCGACTCGCACAACGACCTGCCGCTCATGGCCAAGGTCAGGACGCCGGTGGCCGTCGATCCGGACGAAAAGCTGCACGCGCATGCCAGTGAAATGGGCTGGAAAATCATCACTTTGCGGTAGAATCCGCCTTTTCCCGCAGCGTCCAGAACGCTCATTGAACGGTAATTCGTGATCCGCAAACTCATCTCCCGCGTTTTCAGCGGCAAGAAACCCAAAGCCAGCCGCCACGAGCCGGCCATCATCCCCGTCTCCAGCCACGGCATCACCCGCGACCGCATCAGCAGCGGCAGTCGGCGCGTCTGCGAAACCCTGCAAGGCCATGGCTTCAAGGCCTACGTCGTCGGCGGCGCCGTGCGCGACCTGCTGATCGGCGCCGAGCCGAAAGACTTCGACATCGCCACCGACGCGACGCCGGAAGAAGTCCGCCGCGCCTTCCGCCGCTCGCGCATCATCGGCCGCCGCTTCCAGATCGTGCACGTCATGATGGGTCAGGAAACGCTGGAAGTGACCACCTTCCGCGGCATGCTCGACGAAAAGACGAAAACCGACGAACACGGTCGCGTGCTGCACGACAACGTTTTCGGCAGCCATGCCGACGACGCCGCCCGTCGCGACTTCACGGCCAATGCGCTGTACTACGACCCGGCGACCGAAGCCGTCATCGATTATCACCACGGCGTCGGCGACCTCAAGCAGAAAACCCTGCGCATGATCGGCGAGCCGCGCGCCCGCTACCGCGAAGACCCGGTGCGCATGCTGCGCGCCGTCCGCCTCGCCGCCAAGCTCGGCCTGATGATCGACCCGGAAGCCAAGAAGCCGATCCGTGAAATGGCCGTCCTGCTCGAAAACGTCCCGGCCGCCCGCCTCTTCGACGAAATGCTCAAGTTGCTGACCTCCGGGCACTCAGTCAAATGCATCACCCAGCTGCGCAACGAAGGCCTGCACCACGGCCTCTTGCCACTGCTCGACGTCATTCTCGAACAGCCGATGGGCGAGAAATTCGTCATGCTCTCGCTGAAAAACACCGACGACCGCATCCGTCAGGAAAAAGGCGTGTCGCCCGGCTTCCTGTTCGCCACCCTGCTCTGGCACGAAGTGCTGGCTCACTGGGAAAAACTCAAGGCCAAGGGCGAAGCGAAGATTCCGGCGCTCTATCAGGCGATGGACACGGTCATCGACGTACAGGGTGAAAAGCTCGCCATCACGCGCCGCATCGCCGGCGACATCAAGGACATCTGGGCCCTCCAGCCGCGTTTCGAAGCGCGTGCCGGCAAGCGTCCCTACGCCCTGCTCGAACAGCCGCGCTTCCGGGCCGGCTACGATTTCCTCCTGCTGCGCGCCGAATCGGGCGAAATCGACATGGAACTGGCCGACTGGTGGACCCGCTTCCAGAAGGTCGATGGCGAAGAGCGCGCCGAAATGCTGCAGCCGGAACAAGCCGGCGACAAGAAACGCCGCCGGCGCAAGAAAAAGCCGGCCACGTCAGGTAGCGCCCCCAGCCCCACCGAATGAACACCGCCTACGTCGCGCTCGGCGCCAATCTCGGCGACCCGGCGGCTACCGTGCGCGCCGCCTTCGGCGCCCTGGCCAACCTGCCGGACAGCCGTGTCAGCCGTAGCTCATCGCTCTACCGGACAGCGCCGGTCGGCCTCGCCGACCAGCCCGATTTCATCAATGCGGTCGCCGAGCTGCAAACCACGCTGGCGCCGGAAGCCCTGCTCGACGCGCTGTTCGACATCGAGCAACGCTTCGGCCGCATCCGGGCCGACAGGAACGGCCCGCGCACGCTCGACCTCGATCTGTTGCTCTACGACGACCAGTTGATCGACCTGCCGCACCTGACCCTGCCGCACCCGCGCCTGCACCTGCGCGCCTTCGTCCTCCAGCCGCTGGCCGAAATCGCGCCGCAACTGGTCATCCCCGGCCGCGGCACCGTTGCCGCCTGGCTGCCGGCCGTCGCCAACCAGGGCATCGTCAAATTGTGAACGTGCTCGGCCTGCACATCCCTGTGCTCTGGCAAACGGTGACGCTGCTGACCCTGTCCAACGTTTTCATGACTTTTGCCTGGTACTCGCACCTCAAGCATCTCAACGACAAGCCGTGGTGGATCGCCGCCCTGCTTTCGTGGGGCATCGCCTTGTTCGAATACCTGCTGCAGGTGCCGGCCAACCGCATCGGCAACACCGAGATCAGCCTCGGCCAGCTCAAGATCCTGCAAGAGGTCATCACGCTGGTCGTCTTCGTGCCCTTCGTCGTCTTCTACATGCAGCAGCCGCTCAAGCTCGATTACCTGTGGGCCGCGCTGTGCATCCTCGGCGCCGTCTACTTCGTTTTCCGGGCCTGAAAAGCACAATGACCGCTTGCGCGGCCATTGCAGCACGGGCTGTGCTGTGTCAGTTCAGCGTGGCTACGTACTCGGCCACCGCATTTCGCTCAAAATCGGTCAGCTTCGAGGCAACGGTATGCATGACGGCGTTGTCATTGTTCCGCTCGCGGCTGTTGAACTGTTTTAGCTGATCTTCCGTATAGCGCGGATGCTGACCGGCCAGTCGTGGCAGTTGCGGCGTTCCCAGGCCCCGGGGGCCGTGGCAAGTAGCGCAGGCCGGCACACCCGAAAATGGATTGCCCCGGCTGAAGATGAACTTGCCGACGGCGAGCAGCTCCGGATCCCGGCCCGGACGCGAAGCCGGCTTCTTGGCTTCGAAGAAAGCACCGAGCGCCTTCATTTCATCCGGCGTCAAATCCTCGGCCTGCGGCTTCATCGTGTCGCTCTTGCGCTTGCCGGACTTGAATTCGCTGAGCTGCTTGGCGATGTATTCCGAGTGTTGCCCGGCCAGACGGGGAAAGATCGGGCTGGCCGATTCGCCTTCCATGCCATGACAGAGAAAACAGCGGCCACCGACGATCTCTTCGGCCCGCGCCAGGTCGGCGGGGCCTGCCGCCAGGCCATGGCCGGACACGAGCAGCGACACCAGACCGGCCACCATCAGATAAGTTTGCTTGACTCTCACGGCACTCCCCTTTTCACACGAAACGCAGGTACATTATTAAATACTAATTCGCTTACACTGAGCTTTCAATCGAGGCGAACAAGTGCCAACCGGGAGCATGTCAGATCCCTCATAAAAAGGAGACACGATGAATCGACGCCAGTTTCTGCATAGCGCGGCCACCTTCGGGGCCTTGACCGCGGCCGAATTTGCCCCGTGGCAATCGATCAACGCCGCGGCAATGGAAATAAACGATTTCGTGCGCGGCCCGACCGTCAAGGATCATCCCCTGCGCCAGATTTCCAGGCATGTCTGGATGATCTTCTCTCCCGATGGTTTCCCGACCCCCGAAAACCAGGGAATGATGTGCAACATCACCTTTATCGACACCGCCAAGGGACTTGTCGTGGTGGACTCCGGCGCCTCGGTGCAAATTGGTGAAATGGCCATCCGGCAGTTGAAAAAGGCCTTCAACAAACCGGTCATCGCCATCGTCAATACTCACTATCACGGCGACCACTGGCTGGGCAACCACGCCTATGTCGATGCCTACGGCGACAGTCTGCCGCGCTATTCGCACCCGGGAACCATCAAGGCGATCCAGGGCATCCAGGGCAACATGTGGCGCACCCTCATGGAGCAATGGACGAACCAGGCGACGATGGGCACCCGTGTCGTTCCGCCGGACCAGCCGCTGGAAAACGGCGCCGAACTCAAGTTTGGCGACCTTACCTTGCGCATGCATCATTTCGGCACGGTACACACGCCCTTCGACCTGTGCGTCGAGGTCGTCGAAGACAAGGTCATGCTGATCGGCGACGTTGCCATGGATCGCCGCATCGCCAACATGGACGATGGTTCCTATCTCGGCACCCTGAAAGCCTACGACGCCCTGGAAAAGACCGGCTGCACGATCTGGCTGCCCGGCCATGGCGAACCGGGCGCCGACGTCCTGAAATGGAATCGCGAGTTGTTCGAGGGCATCTACCGGCCCTGCGAGCAGGCCATCAAGAATGGCACCGCACTGGAGGAAGCCAAGGCGCAGGTCCTCAAGGATCCGCGCGTCGCGAGCCGGGCCCGCGACACCAAGGGCTTCGACACCAATATCGGAAAATACGTCAGCCTGGCCTACCTGGAAGCGGAAGCTGCCGGGTTTTAAGTGCTTATCGAGAATCGGGAGACATCATGCATCGACTCACGCTGACCGGCCTCGCCCTGCTAAGTGCAGCCGCCTACGCCGAAGCCCCCTGGGGCAAGGTAGACCTGAGTATTGCGCCGGCCCTTCATGAAAAGGCCTGCATCGGCTGCCACGCGCGCATGTACGGCAGCGACGGCAGCAAAATGTACACCCGCGACGGGCGCATGCTCTCCAACCAGCTGGAGTTGCTGCAGCGCGTATCCTCCTGCAACGCCACCGTCAACGCCGGCTGGTTCCCTGAAGAAGAAGGGAGCGTTGCGGCCTGGCTCAATGAGCGTTACTACCATTTTGAAAACTGAAAACCGCCACTGGCCGGCGATTTTTATCGCCTTCGCCCTTTCTGCCGCGCCGTTCCTGACAACGCCCCCGGCCCGGGCCAGCACCGATCTGCCCGCGGCCAGCGACCTGCGCGCGGCAGTGGCATCACCAGCCAAAGCCGGCGGGCCGCTGGTCGTCATCTACAGCCGCCACGACTGCGCCTACTGCGAAGCCGTCAAACGCGACTTCCTCAGACCGCTGGCCAGGCATCCCGCCTATCGCGACAAATTGGCCATTGTCCAGATCAACCAGGACAGCGCGGCGCCGCTCACCGACTTCCACGGCAAGCGGACGACCCATGCCGGCTTTGCCGCCGACGAGAAAATCGGGCTGGTTCCCGTCGTTGCCTTCTATGGCCCGAACGGCCAACGCCTTGCCGCCCCCATCGTCGGTGCCCGACTGCCTGATTTTTACCAAAGCTATCTCGAGGCCGCGATTGAACAATCGATGGCTGCACTGAAGCCTCGCTAGCACAACCGATCAAACCCCGCACTTCGCAAGCCCCAAGCATGGAACTGACCCAATTCATCGAAACCTTCGGCGACACTACGGCGCTCAGCATCACCGGCCTGCTGATCGGCATCGGCTTCGGATTTTTTGCCCAACGCTCCCGCTTCTGCCTGCGCTCGGCCGTGGTCGAGTTCTGGAACCGCCACGGCACGGCCAAGCTGGCGATCTGGCTACTGGCCTTTTCGACCGCCCTGATTGCCACCCAGGCCTTCATCCTGGCCGGCTGGCTCGACGTCTCGCAAGCCAGGCAACTGGCCAGCAGCGGCAGCATGTCCGGCGCGCTGATCGGCGGCATGCTGTTCGGCATCGGCATGATCCTGGCCCGTGGCTGCTCGTCGCGGATGCTGGTGCTGGCCGCCAACGGCAACCTGCGCGCCCTGCTCACCGGGCTGATCTTTGCCGTAACGGCCCAGGCCTCGCTGAGCGGCGCCCTCTCTCCGTTACGGCAATGGCTCTCCGGCCTGTGGACCATCTCCAGCGGCCAGCGCGACCTGCTCGTCAGCCTTCATTTCGGGCACCTCGGCGGCCTCGTCTTCGGACTGATCTGGCTGGTTGCCGGCATGGCCTTCGTCATGCGCAGCCGTTTGCGCCATCTCGAATGGCTGAGCGGCATCGGCGTCGGCCTCACGGTAGCCGCCGCCTGGCTCGCCACCTACCAGTTCAGCACCCAGTCCTTCGAGGTCGTCGCTGTACAAAGCCTGAGCTTCACCGGTCCGTCCGCCGACATCCTCATGCTCGTGCTGTCGCCCCCGGGCCAGCCGTGGAATTTCAACATCGGACTGGTGCCCGGCGTTGTCGTCGGATCATTCATTGCCGCGTTGATCGGCCGCGAACTGAAGCTGGAAGGTTTCAAGGACGGCCACAGCATGCGCCGCTATATCGCCGGGGCCATCTGCATGGGCTTCGGTGGCATGCTGGCCGGCGGCTGCGCGGTCGGCGCCGGGGTTTCCGGCGCGGCCATCTTTGCCCTGACGGCCTGGATGTCGCTGATCGGCATGTGGGCCGGGGCCGGACTGGCCAACCACCTGGTCGACCGGCCGCGGCCGACTGTCAGCGCAAATACTGGCAGCGCAAATGCCGGCAGCGTGGAACAGGCCGTGCAGCCGTAAGCACGCCAAAGCGAGCCGGATCGGGCACTTCCGGTGACGGGAAAGCCCGCGACCTGCCCCGCCGAGCGAATGCTACGGTCAACCGGAAAAAACGGCCAAAATTGAACTGATCACTGCCCCCGCCAGGCCCACCGGACGAAAAAAATCCCCGCCGCAGCGAGGATTTCCCGGAATGCCGAACGTCAATCAGTGCGGCCAATACATACTCAGCTTGCCCAGCCCCGCCTTGCTCAGGCGATCCCCGGGTTGTTCGCCGCCGATTTCAGCGTCGGCAGGTTGAGACGAACCGGCTTGACGGTCTTGATGTCGCGCAGATAGCTGGCGACGACGTCCCAGATCGGTTCGCCGGCATTCTTCGCCGCTTCCGAAACCGGTGCCCAGCCGGCGACCTTGTAGGTTTTGGCCGGGTCGATGAGCTGTCCCTTGAGCATCATGTTCTGGATGCGGCTGCCCATCTTGGCGGTCGGGTCGCAGGTCCATTGCAGGCCGCCGACGCGCACCATGTCGCCGCCCTGCTGGTAGTAGGGGTCGGGGTTGAACAGGTTGTCGCAGACGTCTTCGAGCACGGTCTTGATCATCTCGCCGCTCATGTTGGTGACCGTCGTCCACGGGTAGGTGATTGCCGTCTGGTCGAGCACGTGCTCCATCAGGATCGGCTGGCCGGGCAGCAGCGAAGTACCCCAGCGGAAGCCCGGCGAGAAGGCGATTTCGGCGTCCTTGACCCTCATCAGCGCGTCGAGAATGACCTGGTCGAAGGTGCCGTTGAAGTTGCCGCGGCGATACAGCGTGCCTTCGGAAATGGCCAGCTTTTCGTTGAGCTTGTCGAGATACGGCGCGCGCGCCTTGTCGATCAGCGCCTGCATGTCCTTGTCGGCCGGCAGCAGGTTGGCGAAGACCGGCAGCAGCTTGTAGCGGAAATCGGCGATCTTGCCGTTCCGGACGTCGAAATCGAGCACGCCCAGGTATTTGCCGTTGGAGCCGGCATTGGTGACCAGCGTCTGGCCGCCGGCGTTCTTGACGACAACCGGGGCCGGCATGCCGTCATGAGTGTGGCCGCCGAGGATGGCGTCGATGCCCTTGATGCGCGACGCCATCTTGAGGTCGACGTCCATGCCGTTGTGCGAGAGCACGACGACGACCTGCGCCCCGGCGGCGCGGGCTTCGTCGACGGTCTTTTGCATGTTCTCTTCCTGGATGCCGTAGCTCCAGTTCGGCACCTGCCAGCGCGGGTTGGCGATCGGCGTGTAGGGGAAGGCCTGGCCGATGATGGCGACCGGCACGCCGTTCATGTTCTTCATCACGAAGGGCTTGAAGACCGGGTCGCCGAAGTCGGTGGTCTTGACGTTCTGGGCGACGATGTCGATCTGGCCGGCGAAATCCTTTTCCTCGATTTCCTTGAGCCGCGCCTCGCCGACCGTCGATTCCCAGTGCATGGTCATGATATTGACGCCGAGTGCCTTGCAGGCATCGACCATGTCCTGTGCATTGGTCCACAGCGCGGTGCCGGAACCCTGCCAGGTGTCGCCGCCGTCGAGCAGCAAGGCGCCCGGACGGTTGGCCTTCATGCGCTTGACCAGCGTCGCCAGGTGAGCGAAGCCGCCGACCTTGCCGTAGGTCTCGGCGGCTTTCTCGAAATTCAGGTAAGTGTAGGCGTGGGCCTCGATGGTGTTCGGCTTGAAGCCGAAGTGCTTGAGCAGGTTGGCGCCGACCAGATGCGGCACTTTGCCGAACTGGTCGCCAAAGCCGAGATTGACGTTCGGCTCGCGGAAATAGATGGGCAGCAACTGGGCGTGGCAGTCGGTGATGTGCAGCAGGCTGACGTTGCCGAACTTGGGCAGGTCGTACAGTTTGGCGGCCCCCTTTTCGGCCAGCGCCAACTCGCTGTGCAGGGACATGCCGCCGGCTGCGGCGACAGCCATGACCTGAAGAAACTCCCGACGATTCATGCTCATGTTTATTCCTTGAAAACGAAGTGTCGGCCAACCCGACTTCGATGTCGGCTCGACCATCAATACAGAATCCGGCGCAAACCGGACGATGAGCCCGGCAGCCAGTGCGGAAAAAGAGACCCGGCGGGTTTCCCGCGCCGGGTCAAATCACGCAAGTTACTTTTTGTTGACCGGCGAGTTCGGATCAAACAGATAAGCCATCACGTGCTTCATCTGCTGCTCGGTCAGGATTTCCGCATCGCCATTGCGCGGCATGCGGCTACAGGCGTTGAACGCCTTGGCGTTATAGATCTTGCCCCAGGTGTACTTGACGACTTCCTCACTGTTTCCACGCTGCTTGCCATACTCGAGCAGGCTGGTGCCAATGGTTCCGTAGGCAATTTCATGGTGGCTCATCTGGTGACAGTTATAACAACCGCCGCCATTGTTGTGCGGCGTCTTGTCTTTCCAGGTCAGTCCCTTGCCGCTGGTGGCAATCTTTTCGCCTTGCTTCCAGTCACCAAAATACTGGCCATCGGCCGGATAACGAATGGTTTTCAGTTGCTCGGCCTCGATCGCCTGCATCACCTTTGCGGACGGATCCTTGTCCTGCGAACAGGCTTTCTGGAAGTCCAGTTGATACATGCGGTACTTGTCGACGATGCCTTTGGTGCGGAAGGAGGCATCCATCATCGCCTTGAAATCCGTGTACAGCGCGTCGTCAGCAGCCCAAGCCAGCGGGGTAACTGCCAGGATGGCAGCCATCGTGATCATCTTTTTCATGGTCGCCTCCTTAGCGCTTCAAGCCCGGCGTCAAGACCGGACCGCCATTGCCATTCGCTGCCAGATAAACCGACAACGCAATCGTCACATCGGAACCGTAAATGGGCTCCGGGAAACGTTGCTGGCGATAGCAATCGTTCAGGCGGTGCTGCATGGTCCAGAACTGTCCGTTCGACACGCGGTAGGCCGGCCAGCTTCCCCAACCGGCCGCGGCCCCCTTGTGCTCGCGCAGATCGGGCAAGTCCTGCAAACGGATCCGTTTATCGGGTTGACCGTGACAGGTGGCACAGGAGAAATCCATGGCGCCGCCGCGATAGAAGAAGGCCATCTTGCCCAGTTCGTACATCTTCTTCATCTGTGCCGGGCGCATGTCGACATTGATCTTGTGGCCCTTGGACTCGGTCACGATGTAAGCCACCAGGGCTTCCATCTTTTCCATTTCGCCCGTGCCCCACTTCGTCTTGTTCAACTCCTTGGTGTCGATTCCCTGCAGGGTTTCGACGCAGGTCATCAGACGGGTTTCCAGGTCCTGTACGCGACCGGTGTCCTTGAAATAACGCGGCAACTGGGCAGAAGCCCCCTTGATCACGCCGGGGCCAAGGCCGAGGTCACATTGTTCCAGCGTGGCCTTCTTCGGGCCGCGTTTGACCTTCCACAATTCTTCGCCTTGTGCGGCAACCAGTTCCGACGGATTTCCGTCGGCCAGCATTTCCCGGTACTTGGCAATTTCGTCGGTCGCCGCATCAGCCAGGGCCGATGGAGACCAGGTCGTGACGTTCAGGGCAATCATGCCCGCCGCCATGACGAATTGAGCGGTTCTATTTCTCATTACTCCTCCGTGGGATTCATTTGAAACCGGGAACCTGAGCGACGCGAGTGCCGGCCGCTCAGGTTCGAGAACTGACGCATTGCCGCGACGATCAGTTGATCGTCGCTTCGTCGGTGCGGGTATCGCCCTTGTTGTCCTTCCAGCTCAGGGAAATCTTGTCACCCTTGGCACCGCCATTGAACTTGAACGCGAGATACGGATTCTTGGAAATCGCCGTACCGAACTCGGACGACAAAACAACCTTGTCGTTGTGCTTGGCGACCAGTTCGATAATGAAGTGCGCCGGGATGACCGCGCCATTCGAATCCTTGCGCTGACCGGTTTCCATGTTGTGGCTGATCAGTGCCTTGACTTCGGTAACGCCGTCCTTGTTGGCGGCGCGGATTTTCATTGGATTGCCCATGTTTCTATCTCCTAAATTCAGTAAGTATCAAAACGGGATGTGAAGCGTTGCGAGCGATGACAGGACGAGCGCAGTAGCTTCGAACCCGTTTTTAGCCGCCGCAGCCACCGAGGGTGACCTTGATTTCCTTGGTCGCCATGAAGAACTTGCCATCCGACTTGACCAGCGCGTAGACGTTGGAGGTCTGGCCCATCTTGACCCGGGTCTGGACGTTCGGCTGGGTACCTTCCGGCAGCGTAAAGGCGGCCGCCAGGGCATTCGGATTCTTCTCGATGAGAATGGCGACCATGGTCACGTTAGGCAGGGTGGTGCCCACGCCAACCGGTACGACGGCGCCGTTTTCGGCGATGTCCGGGCCGGTGACCTGGACGTCCTTGCTGTCGGCCGGGCTGTCGACGCCAAGCGCCTTGAGCGTGTCGGCCATGCTCTTGGCATCAAAGGCAGCCTTGTTCCAGTCGGCCAGGGCCATGCCCGGGGTGATGATGCCGGCGGCGGCGAGAAGGCCCATCAGGGCTGCGCCCGACCCGGCCTTCAGTACATTGCGACGTTGATTGTTCATGACTTCTCCTCTGTAAAAATTGGAATTACTTTGAGCCTGACAGAATCCACTGGACCAGGGTCTTCAGATCCTCGTCCTTGACATGCCCATTCGGCGGCATCGGGACAGAACCCCAGACGCCCTGCCCGCCCGCCTTGACCTTGGCGACCAGCCGGGATTCGGCATCGGTCTGCCCGTTGTAGCGGGCGACGACCTCGTTGTAGCCGGGGCCGACGATCTTGCTATTGATACCGTGACAAGCCATGCAGCCGCTCTTCGTCGCCAGCTCCAGCGTGCCGGCATCGGCCGCCTTCCTGGCCGCCTCGGGACCCAGCGTCTGGGTGCCGCGGACCGGGCCGAATGAACGGTTCTGATCCCGCAGTTCGCCATGCGCCGTACGGGCGTATTCCGGCAGGGTCGAGCCGATCAGCACGTCCGGCTTGCAGTTCTTCATGCATGCCTTGTTCGCCGTGTCCGGCTTGCCACCGTTGCCGATGCCACCCTTCCTGGCTGGCGCACCGGGCCACAGTCCGTGGTCGGTCGTCATGCCGTTGCGGTTGGGCAGCCGTTTCTGGACTTCGGCTATGTTCTGGTCGGAGAGCACGAAGTCGGCCGGCACGATTTCCTGCAGATTGAGCAGGTAGGCCAGGATGGCGAAAACCTCGTCCGGCTTCAGCGACTTCGGCGCCGTCCACGGCATGGCGCGCTGGATGTAGTCGAAGACCGTCGAAATCGTCGCCACCTTGGTGAAGGTCGTGCGCTGCGGCAGTTCGCCCGAGGACAGGCCCTTGACGCGACCGGTCTTGATGTCGTCGGCAGTCGTGCCGCCGGCCAGCGGCGTGAACACCTCGTTCGATTCGCCGAAGGAACCGTGGCAGGAAGCGCACTTTTCCTCGAACAGCTCGTTGCCACGCTCCACTGAACCCGATCCCTTGGGCAAGCCCTTGAAATCAGGGCGAACGTCGATGTCCCAGGCCTTCACTTCGGCCGGGGTGGCCGGACGGCCGACGCCCTGATAGTTCTCGAAGGCGATTGCTACGGTCGACGCCGAAAAAAGGGCAAAAACCAAAAGCGGTTTAGAGAACCTGAACATTGCTGACCTCCCCGCTTTCAACCACTTTCCACGACTGGATGGCGTTGTTGTGATAAATCGACTTGGTGCCGCGCACGGCGCGCAGCTGGCCGTAACTCGGCTGGACGAAACCGGTTTCGTCGATGGCCCGCGACTGCAGGATGGCCGGCGAGCCGTCCCACACCCAGTTGGTGTTGAAACGGGTCAGCGCCTTGTTCTGGATCGGCCCTTCGAGGCGGGCCGTCTGCCAATTGACGCCACCATCGAAGGAGACATCGACCTGCTTGATCTTGCCGCGCCCCGACCAGGCCAGGCCGGAAACGTTGTAGAAGCCCTTGTCGAGCAGCGTCTGGCCGCCGGACGGGGTGGTGATCACCGACTTGGCTTCCTGGATCGAGCTGTACTGGCGATGCAGGCCATTCGGCAGGAGGTCGATGTAATGCACCGCCTCGTCCTTGGTCGCGTAAGGCTTGTCGCCGACTTCGATGCGACGCAGCCACTTGACCCACGACACGCCCTGCACGCCCGGCACGACCAGACGCAGCGGGTAACCGTTTTCCGGCCGCAGCATTTCGCCGTTCTGGCCGTAGGCGACGAAGACTTCGCCGGATTCGACCATTTCCATCGGAATCGTGCGCGTCATCGACGAGCCGTCGGCGCCTTCGGCCAGCACGTAGCGGGCCTTCTTGTAATCGACGCCACAGTCTTCGAGCAGCACCTTCAGCGGCACGCCGGTGAATTCGGAACAGGAGAGCATGCCGTGCGTGTACTGCACGGTCGGCACGGCGACGTTGCCCCACTCCAGCCCGGTGTTGGCGCCGCATTCGATGAAGTGGATGCGCGACACCGAGGGCAGGCGCATCAGTTCGTCGAGCGTGTAAACCTTGGCCTTCTTGAGCAGCGAATCATCCGAACCATTGACCATCAGGCGGTGCTTGGACGGATCGATGTCATGCCAGCCCTGGTGATGGCGCTCGAAATGCAGGCCGGACGGCGTGATGATGCCGAACAGGCCTTGCAGCGGTGCAAACGACACCGAGGCGCCACCGACGCGGGCCAGGCCCGGCGACTCGCGACGCAGCAACTGGCTTTCGTATTTCGACGGCATGCCATACGCATTGGTCGCCACCGGCTGGCCGAGCGAGGTCGTCCAGGGCGGATTTTGCAGGATGTTGCTGTCACCCTCGCTGGCCCGAGCCGCGATCGGCGTCGCCAGCGCAGCGCCGGCCGCCAGGAAGCTCTTGCGCAAAAAGCTGCGCCGACCGCTGCCGACGGCCTTGACCTGCTCTTCCGACAGGAAGTTTTCCGGCGCGGGCCGCAGACGCCCCGGCTGTTTGTCGATGTCACTCATATGGATAAATCCCCTCCGCTCATTTGATGTCATTACTGCAATTCACCGGCGCCACCCCCAGCTCATCGCCGAGATCGCGGCTTGCCACCGAGATGCTGACGGTCCGGCAGATGTCGACGAAATTCGGATCGATGACCCGATAGAAAACGGTATTGCCCTCCCGGCGCCGCTCGACCACCCCGGCCCTGTAAAGAATGTTGAGATGTCGCGAAATATTGGCCTGGGTCAGCCCGATCTTCTCGACAACCTCGTGAACCGGTCGCTCTTCGGAACACAAACAGGAGAGAATGCGCAAACGCGTCGGATCGGCGAGCAATCCGAAGTAATGGGCAACCTGTTCAAACACCTGCAATGTCTCGTCCATAGCGTTCTTTTGATTTGGATCAATACCCACTGTATAACTGCATACTTATATAGTCAACTTCTAATATTGGTGCGGCGCAACATGCAATTTATCCAAAAGGCCTATACCCTTTGCCCTACGCCGACACCGAAATAACCTTATAAATTCGGCTATATAACGTGCATCAACAACACTAGAGGAGATGTCTCGATGAAACCGTTTGCACCTATCGCCGCCCTGTGCCTGCTGGCTTTTGCCAGCACCTCGCAGGCGGCCGATCCCAACCTCGGCCGCAATCTCGCTGCCACCTGCGCCAACTGCCACGGCACCAACGGCAACGCCATCAAAGGCTCCGGCCTGGACGTCCTGGCCGGTATGGAAAAAGCCAAGATCCTGCAGAAACTGGCCGACTTCAGGAGCGGCGACAAGCCCGCCACGATCATGCATCAGATCTCCAAGGGCTATACCGAAGCCCAGCTTGACCTGATCGCCGGCTATTTCGCCGGACAAAAATAAGGGGAGATGACCATGATGCTGATGAAAAGACGTGATTTCCTGAAAGTGGGCGCCGCAGCCGGCGCCGTGGCTTCCCTTTACGGCTGTGCCGGCGGCGGCAAGGCCGGCGGCCATGTCGTCGTCGTGGGCGGCGGCTACGGTGGCGCGACGGTCGCCAAATACCTGCGCATGTGGAGCGAGGGCGGCGTCCAGGTGACGCTGATCGAGCGCAATCCGACCTTCATTTCCTGCCCGATCTCCAACCTGGTCATCGGCGGCATGAAGACCATGGAAGACATCACCGTCAGCTACGACGGCCTCAAGAACACCTGGGGTGTCCGCGTCGTCCAGGACGAGGTTACTGCGGTCACCCCGGAAAAACGCTCGATTTCGCTGAAGTCAGGCGGCTCGATGAGCTACGACCGCCTGGTCCTGTCGCCGGGCGTCGATTTCATGTTCGACCAGATCCCCGGCCTGAACAATGCCGCCGCCCAGTCGAAGATCCTCCACGCCTGGAAGGCCGGCGCCCAGACCGTCGCCCTGCGCCAGCAACTGGTCTCGATGAAGGACGGCGGCACCTACGCTATCGCCATCCCCAAGGCGCCCTACCGCTGCCCACCCGGCCCCTACGAGCGGGCCAGCCTGGTGGCCGACTATTTCAAGCACAACAAGCCGAAATCGAAGGTCGTCATCCTCGACGCCAACGAGGACGTGACATCCAAAAAAGGCCTGTTCACCAAGGCCTGGAAGGATCTCTACGGCGGCATTCTCGAATACCGCAACAACAGCGAGGTCAAGGATGTCGACGTCGCCAGCAACACCGCCATCCTCGAATTCGACAAGTTCAAGGCCGATGTGCTCAACGTCATCCCGCCGCAACGGGCTGGCGCCATCGCCGCCCAATCCGGCCTCAAGCTGATCAACCAGCGTTGGGTGGACGTCAACTGGTTGTCGATGGAATCGACCAGTACGCCCGGCATCCATGTGCTCGGCGACGCCGTCTTCCCGGCCCCGACCATGCCCAAATCGGGGCACATGGCCAACCAGCACGGGAAACTCGCCGCCGCGGCCATCCTCAACCTGCTCGCCGGCCAGGAGCCGAACCCGGCGCCGGTGGTCATGAACACCTGCTACAGCTTCGTCGATGCCAAGAACGTCATCCACGTCGCTTCGGTGCACCAGTACGACCCGGCAACCAAGGCGCCGCAACCGGTCAAGGGCGCCGGCGGCATTTCGGCGGCCCGCAACGAAATCGAAGCCAAGGCGGCGATGGGTTGGGCCAGGAACATCTGGGCCGACATGCTGGCCTGATCGGTAACGCTCCCGAAAAAGGTCGCTCCGGCGGCCTTTTTTTATATTTTGGTAAAGAAACCCGCCATGAGTCGTCGCGACGCTTGACGACCGGTAGGCGGCTCTGTGTATCCTTGGCGTCGTCTATTTCGCATCGGGACCTGAATGTCTGCCCAAACCATTACGCGCCGCCTGACCCAGGCCGATCTCGCCAAGCTCTATCAAGCCGGCGAGAAGGTCGTCATGTTTACCTGTTACGACGCCAGCTTTGCCCGCCTGCTCGACGGCGCCGGCGTCGATTCGATGCTCATTGGCGACTCGCTGGGCAACGTCATCCAGGGCCACGACACGACGCTGCCGGTGACCGTAGCCGACATCGCCTACCACACCGCCAGCGTCAAGCGCGGCTCGGACCACGCATTCATCATCGCCGACATGCCTTTCGGCAGCTACCAGGAATCGCCGGAACAGGCTTTCCGCAACGCCGTCACGCTGATGGCGGCCGGCGCCCAGATGGTCAAGCTCGAAGGCGGTGAGGAAATGGCAAAAACGGTCAAATTTCTCGTTGACCGTGGGATTCCCGTTTGCGGCCACGTCGGCCTGACGCCGCAATCGGTGCATGCCCTGGGCGGCTACAAGGTGCAGGGCAAGGGCGAAGCCGCCGCACAAAAGCTCAAGGACGACGCACTGGCCCTGCAAGGTGCGGGCGCAACGATGGTCGTTCTCGAAGCCATTCCGGCCGTGCTCGCCGCTGAAGTCACCGCCATGCTCAGCATGATCACCATCGGCATCGGTGCCGGCAAGGACTGCTCGGGCCAGGTCATGGTGCTGCATGATGCCTTCGACATTCCGCCCGGCAAGAAGGCCAAGTTCGTCAAGAACTTCATGGATGGCGCCAGCAGCATCCACGATGCCGCCTGCCGCGCCATCGCTGCCGTCAAGGACGGCAGCTACCCCGGCCCCGAACACACCTACTCGGCTTAAAACCATGCAAATCATTTCCGCCATCGCCGACCTGCGCGCGGCGCTCAAGGGGCGCGGCCGCGTCGTTTTCGTACCGACCATGGGCAACCTGCATGCCGGCCACATCAGCCTGATGGAACAGGCCCGCGCCCACGGCGACACGGTCGTTGCGTCGATTTTCGTCAACCGCCTGCAATTCGGCCCGAACGAGGATTTCGACAAATATCCACGCACCTTCCAGGCCGACGGCGACAAGCTGGCGGCGGCCGGCGTCGATGTGCTGTTCGCGCCCACCGAGACCGATCTCTACCCGGAACCTCAGGAATACACGGTCGAGCCGCCAGCCATCCAGAACATCCTCGACGGCGAATTCCGCCCCGGCCATTTCCGTGGCGTCGCCACCGTTGTCCTCAAGCTGTTCAACATCGTCCAGCCGCAGGCCGCCGTCTTCGGCAAGAAGGATTACCAGCAGCTCATGGTCATCCGCAACATGACCCGCCAACTGGCCTTGCCGATCGCCATCATCGGCGGCGAAACGGTACGCGCCGAAGACGGTCTGGCGCTCTCCTCGCGCAACGGCTACCTGAGCGAAACCGAGCGGGCCGAGGCGCCGCGTCTTTATCGCCTGCTCAATGAAATCCGCGCCGCCATCCGGAATGGCGAGGCCGATACGGTCAAGCTGGAAAAGACCGCCATTGCCGAACTGGCCTCGGCCGGCTGGAAAACCGACTATGTTGCGGTGCGACAACAGTCCGACCTGGCCATGCCGAAAGGCGTAAACGCCCCGCTGGTGGTGCTTGCCGCCAGTCGCCTGGGAACCACGAGGCTGATCGACAACATCGAGATTTGATGCGACAAAAGTATCCATAATTATGGCCGTTGACAGAGGTTCTATTGTCGTTACAATGCGCTTCCCCCAACTATCTGGATGAGTGAAACCATGCAGAGAACAATGCTGAAATCCAAGTTGCACCGCGTGACGGCGACCCACGCCGATCTGCACTACGAGGGTTCCTGCGCCATCGATGAAGACCTGCTCGAAGCGGCAAACATCAAGGAATACGAACAGATCGACATCTGGAACGTAAACAATGGCGAGCGTTTCACCACCTATGCCATCCGCGCCGAACGCGGATCGGGCGTCATCTCCGTCAATGGCTCGGCTGCCCGCCGCGCCGCCCCGGGCGACATCCTGATCATCGCCACCTTCGCCGTCTATAACGAGGTCGAACTGGCCCGTCACGAACCCGATCTGATTTACGTCGATTCGCAGAACCGCATCACGCGGCGCGGTCACAAGATTCCGGTACAAGCCGCCGCCTGATCGCAAAGAAATCCGTTTTCATTGAAAACCCGCCACTCGGCGGGTTTTTCTTTTGTGTACAATGCCCTACAAAAAATCACACAAATAATGGAGACAAAACATGGCCGTAGTTTTCGCCAAGACCCCGAAGGGGCATGACGAAATCACCACGAAGGCCGGCGGGCTGACACCGCGGGTCAGACGGGTACTGATATTCGTCGATGGAAAAAAGACAGTCGAAGACCTGCGCGGCATGCTGCAGTCGGACGACCTGCAGCACACGCTGGGCATGCTCGAAGAAGAGGGCTACATCGAGGTCAGTGCCGTGGTCGACGAGAAAGGCCTGGCCGCCACGGTACCCGACGGCCCGCTGCCGTCGATTACCGCTTTCCGGCCGATGCCGGAGCCGGCCAATCCGAAGGAACTCGAGATGGCCAAGAATTACATGATGAATTCCTTGAAAGCCTTCGTCGGCCCCTACTCCCACCTGAGCATCGTCGAAGCCGTTTTCGCCGCTCGCAATCACGCCGAACTGCGCGAGCAATACGGTCCGTGGTTTGCCGCCGTCACCGAAACGACCCAGGGCAAGCGCCGGGCCGAACACCTGCGGGCTGAACTGCTGAAAGTGATTTAGTCAGCCCCCGGTCACCGACCGGGGTAGCTGCGGGTTTGCCGAGTACCGCTCAGCTTTCTTCGGCCGATTTGGCCGGCTTGCGGCTGCGCGGCTTGCGGGTTTTGGCGGCCGGACCGGGCACGGCCGGCGATTCGACGACCGCTTGCTCGACCACGACCGGCTGAACAGACTCCTGGCGCGCCGTCCTGCCGCCACGGCGACGCGGCGCCTTGCCTGGCGTCGCGGCCTCGACCGGGGCTGCCGGTGCCTCAATGGCGACCGGCTCGGGCGAACGCTCGGCGACCACCGCTGCGCTGCCCGACTCGGCTGCCTCCTTGCGCGGACGGCGAGCCCCACGGCGCGGCTTGCTTTCTGTTTTTTCGGCCGGCGCCGCTTCGCTCGCCGCCGCCGGAGACGGGCTGCCCGGCTCCGCACTGACCGGCAAGACATCGGAGACAATCACGGCCGGCTCGCTGGCCGGACGCTCACGACCGTTGCGCGAGCGACGCCCGCCCCGACGACGTGCGTTGCCGGCGGTTTCCGACTCGGCCGGGGTTTCCGTTTTTGGCCCATTTTCCGGGTTGACCGTAGCAATCGCCTCAGCCGGCACTTCACCGGCTGTTTCCGCCTCCACCGTCGCCACTCTGGCCGGGGCGCGGAAGACAAAGGCACCCTTGTCGTCGCGACCGAAGCCGAGCAGGCCGCGGCTGGCCGCTTCTTCGAGCAGGGTGCCGAAGG